>JAEEGL016162727.1_pt1 | contig 21752 bp, 18 predicted proteins | sample 9134231 | NCBI WGS metagenome assembly JAEEGL01 (sample SAMN16246548, study PRJNA631951) | gut metagenome | biome: gut microbiome; feature: rumen; material: fiber-attached | host: Bos | place: Iran: Karaj | collected 2018-10
AATATAATGACGACTTTGTTAAGAATAAATTTACTAGTAAAATTTTTAGATTGGCATACAGATTTTCTAAGCGTATTAAATAATTTAAAATGCAGGAACCACTGACAAGCGTTTGGCAAATCTACAATAAAAAATCATTTGTGTGAGTTTGCAATAGGTTTGTCAGTAAAAATCCGATAAAAAATATGGTTCGTTAGTAAATCAAATTTGATTGAAAGCGAACTTTTTTATGTGTTCATTTCAATCTTGAAAGGAAGAAATGGATAAGATTGTTGCTGCAAAATTTTCGGAGCAAGAACGAAAACGAATTGAAGAAGAAGCTGTTCGTCTGGGGTTGAAAGTTAAAGGAAATCCTAATTTAAGTATGGTAATTCGTATAGCGGTTGCCGAATATTTTGAGAACCACCAAAAAGAAATCGAAGGAGAAAGAAAATAATGGCAGAGCAAGAAGTAAAAATGGGATATTACTGTGTTATTCCTGCTGTTATTTTAGATGATAACGAATTATTATCCGATGAAAAAATTTTGTATGGCAGAATTGCTGGTTTGGCCAATAAAGAAGGTTATTGTTATGCTTCAAATGATTATTTTGAAAAATCATTCACTGATAAAACTGGTAAACCAAAAACAAAAGCTACAATTATTCATTGGTTAAATCATCTTGAAGAAAAAGGATATATTAAGCGCGTTAATATATACCATAAAGATAATCCAAACCAAGTTATCCAGCGCCGAATTTACCTTATGGATAAACGTGTCCCAACATTGATTTTGGAAGGGGTGTCAAATGAATAAAGTTGATTTTACCACCCCTGGTATAGCCAGTTATACCACCCCTGGTATAATTCGTGATACTACCCCTGGTATAACTAAATATACCGATAATATTATACGCGCGTTTAATGTTAAAAAAAATTTTAATATTAATTACACAAGAGAAACAATGGGAAATTTTGAAGAAACAGCCGTGGTTCGATTTTTGCACCACGGTGAATTTAGGAAAAAGGCGGTGGCCACTATGTAAAAAATTTTTTCTTGTGTTTTCACAAAGGCAGCCCAGAAAAAACGAAGTCCGTTCAGGGCAGACGGCAAAAAGGAAACAAAAACAATGAACAGATTTGATTTGATTGGAAATGTAACGCAAGACATTGAGTTGAGTAAAGTAGGTGAGTCGAATGTGGCAAGATTTTCGATTGCTGCTGACCGCCCATTCAAAAACCAAGAAGGAAAGCGTGATACAGATTTTATCCAAGTGAAAGCTTGGAATAAACTTGCCGAACATATTGCTAAGTATGTGAACAAAGGTAGCAAGTTGCGTGTGTCTGGCCATATTGAAACTTCGACCAGTGAAAAAGACAATGAAAAACGATTTTTCACAAATTTGGTCGTAGATGAAGTTGAATTTTTGAGCAGCAAAAAAACTGAACAAACGGAGTCAAAATAAAATGATTCCAAACATAGTGAACACCATTTTCAAGGATATTGTTGAAAAAGCACAGGATGAAAACACAAGGAAAAATACTGAAGAAGCGTTAGCTAATTATTTTGGCCAACCAAAAAGTGAAACCGAAGATGATGCCGATGAAATCATTGTAGTGGAGAATCCAGATGAACTATAAAGAGAAAATCGAGTTTGAACGCCAACAAATAGCCGACCGTATTTTGGAAGAAATCCAAAACAACACTTTGGAATGGAGTCGTGGTTGGCACGGATTGGATAACGGTGCAGCAGTTAATGCTAAAACCGGCAAAAGGTACAATGGCACCAACTTAATTGCTTTGTATATCCAAGCCAAAAAACAAGATTACAAAGACCGACGTTGGCTAACTTTTAACCAAGCCAAGGAACTTGGCGCACAAGTTAAAGCTGGTGAAAAATCCACAAGAATTTTTCATTGGAATGAATACGATGTAAAAACTAAAACTGAACCGAATTGGAAAGAAATCAATAAATTATCCAAAGATGACCGGGAACAATACATTCTCGATAACATTCGATACAGCATTAGTTTACACAGTGTTTTTAATGCAGAGCAGTGCAGTGGCTTGAAAGAATATGTGGCGCCAAAATTGAGCGCCAAAGAAATGGCCGAGCAAAACGAAAAGATTGAACGTGTGATTGCCAACAGTGCAGCACCGGTACTGTATGACAGTGAGAACCGGGCGTATTATTCCACCAAGGAAGACAAGATTCACCTACCGGCGATTGAAATTTTCAAAACCAAAGACGATTACTACGCAACCGCTTTGCACGAAATTGCACATTCGACCGGCCACGCAAGCCGATTAAACCGTGATATGTCCGGTGAATTTGGCAGCGAAAAGTATGCCAAAGAAGAATTGCGCGCGGAGTTTGCGTCATTGTTTATACAAAACGAGTTGGATCTAAACATTGACGGCAAGCACTTTGAGAACCATTCGGCTTATATCCAAAATTGGACCGAAGCAATCCAAGAAGACAAAAATATTCTTTTTGCCGCCATTAAAGATGCAGGTGATATTGCGACGTATGTTCGCGAACATTACGCCGAGCAAGAAAACACAAAGAAAAATGAAGGAGAAGTTATGGCAGAAGAACAAACAGTGGAAGAAAAAATTGCTAACTTAGAAAAAAATTACAGTGATTTTGCTGATGAAAGTGGCCGCAACGCTGCTAGTGATTTGAGTGATGAAGAATTTGAATTTATTAAAAATCATTATACAGCCGGTGATATGCCAGATGATGTCATTAACAAAATCGTTAATGAAGACAATAACTACTTCAAAAACAAAAACATTGAAGCTTACAAGTTTACGGCATACCAAACTGTCCTTGCTAACTTAAAAGAAAAAGAAGCAATGCCGGAACAAGCAGTGGTAAAAGAAAATAAAACACAAGAAAAAAATAAAATTGAACCACAAGAAATTAAAGCAGCAGCAGTAGGGAAGACGGTTGCCAACGAACAACCAACCTTGTCTGGCAAAGAACTTGCGCAAAAGATGAACAATATGCGCTTGGACAACTTGGCCAAAAATGTACCAGCCGAAATGAAAGTATTGCCAAACTGGTGTGTGATGAAGCTTTTCAAAGATAAAGAAACTGGCAAGTACAAGAAATTTGTCGTTGATGCCAACAAACCAGAAGGTGGTTGGGCAAGTCACAAAGACCCTGCAACTTGGACAACTTTTGATAAAGCAATGGCCTATGCTAGGGAACATAACGGTGCTGGACTTTCTTTTGCAATAAAGGGCAGTGGCTTTAACGCCTTCGATTTGGACCATTGCTATGACAAAGAAACCAAAACCTTCAATGATACCGCTAAAAAATACCTGGAATCATTACCTAATTCGTACGCGGAGCGTTCGGTCTCTGGAACCGGTTTGCATATCATTACCAAAGGTTCCGTTTGTGAAAACGGTAAATACAACGAAGCTCGTGGTGGAGCAGAAGTGGAAGTATTCGAAACTTGGGGTTTCTTGTCAATGACTGGAAATGTTGTTGATGAACAACACAAGAACTTGGTTGTTTTACCAGAAACTGTAAAAAAAGAAATCCAAAATCAAATTGGTGAAAAGAAGGTTTACCAACCACAACCAGTTAAAAATCAATACCGCAATTATGCACGAAGCGAAAGCGAAGTGCTGGAAAAAATTCGCAGCAGCAGGAGAGCAGATGAGTTTAACTCATTGATGAATGGGGTGGATTTGTGTGGTGACCATAGTAGGAGTGATTTACGCCTAATGGGTATCTTGGCGTACTTCACAAATTCAAATACCACACAAATGGAATCTATCTTCAAACAGAGCAAACTATATCGTCCTGATAAAGGTGATTCTTATGTCGAAAGAACGGCCAAATTTGCAGCCAACAATGCAAGCCAACAGGCACGATAAAAGGGGGGCTTGATGATGACGAAATTTAGCCTAAAAAACACGAAAAATAAAGAAAGCAGGATAAGCGGTGGTTCACTTTGCCAGTTTTTGGCAACTACCCCCTAAAGGGGGTAACAGTGGTTCACTTTTGAAATATTGCGAACCACATTTGAACCGCCTTGGATAGCAACAATTTGGAAACCAAATTTTGATTAGAAGAATTGAGAAAAAAGGAGTTAAAAAGCGATGAAAAAAAACACAAAGAAAAATGGATTTACGTTACGGTTTACCGATGCCAAAGTGGCGTTGCTTTTTGACGAACTTTTAGCTACGAAAAGTTTTCAAAGCAAGAATGTTTTGGTCAATAAAATCATTGCTTCTGGTATTGAAGACTTCGCACAAAGGTATTTGCCAAACAGAGAACCGGTGCAACCAAAGTCTGTTATGCCAGCACATTTCACAGGAAAAGATAGCAGGGATTTGAAACAGATGAAAGGTGCTGTTGAAGATATGCACGTGATGACAATGATTCTTGAAAGACTTATTGCCACACTTCACAACACTAAATTGTTAGAGTTGGAAGGCAAGAAAGTTTCGGCCGAAGAATTTGCTAACGGGATGTTGGCTGATTTACCAGAATCATACCAAGAGATGAAAGACCAAATTATTAAATCACGCGTAAGGCGTATGAGTGACAACAACAAGGGGGCAGACAATGAGTAAGAATGCTGTTGTTTTTCAAATTAAGTATAGTGCTAAAAATCCACCGCGCTATTTGAAGGGTGATGATTTAGCAGCATATATCCAGGAAAGAAAATTCTTTGACTGGACAGCTGACTATAACTACTTCGAATACACATTGAACGACAAGAAAGTGGTAAAGAACAAGGACTTCGAACATTATGCCAGCAGGGAAGGTAACTTGGGAATGTTCAATGCCGATAAAGTTTACACAAAAGAAGAATTGGACGAAATCCGGGAACAACTAAAAAATACCGATAGTCATATCTGGCACGGCTTTATTAGTTTCAACGAAGAAAACAATGGCAAGTTTCAAACCCAAGAGCAAGCAATGCACTTTTTGAAACAACATTTCAACGACTTCATTGACCGCACACATTTAGATAAAAACAATATTATCTTAATGGCATCGTTGCACCAGGATACTGAAAACCGTCATATTCACTTTTCATTTTTTGAGAAAGAGCCAACGCACGTGGACAAAAATGGAAAAGTTGGATTTAGTATGAAAGGCAACTTTAACCAAAATGTAATTGATAACTGGCTGGTGTCGGCCAATATGGCAGTGGAAAACAACGATGACTTTTACAACGCACGCAATGCTGTGATTGAAAAATTACGCGAAATGAAGGCAACTGTTGGCAAGGAATTTACAGACCAAGAGATGCAGTTGAAATTATTAGCACTGGCTAGAAAATTTCCTAAAGAAGGTCGCTTGTCATATTGGAGTGAGAATATGGCTGAGTTACGTCCGGAGATTGACAAGCTAGCAAATTTTATCTTGTGTTCTCAACCAGAAGTGAAGCAACTTCACCAAGGGTTTTTGAGAAAACTCGAAGGTCGTAGACAACGAGTTGATTCAATTATCCAAGACAATGTTGGTCCAAAAAATCACGAAATCAAGGCAAACAATTACATTGACAAATTGAGTAACGACTACAAAGCACGCGTGGGTAATCTTGTGATTGCGTTGGCTAAGGAAATGCGCCGTCAATATAAACCGGCATATTACACAGAAAGCAGCAAACAGAAAAAATATGCAGCACGTGCTATCCGTCGTCACGCAGCAAAAGTGTTTAACAATTTTACAGGTAAATTGATTAACACACTTGGACAAGTCCAGAAAGGAATGGAAGCAGAGTTTACCGATAGTGTTAAAGATATTGAAACGATGATGTTACACGACGAGATGTTACAGGGGGCTCAATTATGACTTCGAAGAAACATATCATCATTATTTCTGTTTTTCTTGTATTTATTGCCATTGTTCTTTTGGGTGCAATGACAATAATTGCTTCGGTAATTTCGAAACATTTTGTCTTTAATGGTCAAATTGTTTTAGGTTGGTTGGCAATTATAGTTGCCATTGCTGGATTATGGTGGGCAAGTAAAAGGGCCAATATTGGCAAACAAGCAATGAAAGCTAACACTGATTTAGAAGATACTCATTTTTTAACAGCGCACGAAATTAAAAACAATGAAGGTTTAACCGTGGTTAGATTTACCGACTTAAGCGAAAAAGTGGACGGTGTACCAGTTGCAGCAAAAGCAAATAAACAAGGAACAGATGCCGAAGTTATTTTGGCTAAACCAATTCACACATTGGTAATTGGTACAACTGGCTCTGGTAAAACAACCACTTTTGTTAGTCCAACGATTGAAATCTTGGCCCGTACTAAATCGAAACCAAGTATGGTTATTACTGACCCGAAAGGGGAGTTGTACACTTTGCACGCTGATACATTAAAAAAACAAGGTTACAAAGTGCAAGTATTGAATTTGAGTGAAGTATATTCTTCGGCTCGTTGGAATCCATTTAGTGGCATCTTAGAAAAACAAGCTAAAATTGATGCTGGTATTGTAAAGGTGCAAAACCAGTATGAAGTTTTAGGGAAATCGTTTAATTCAATGAGCGCTGCAAAAACTGAGTATGTAAAAGTGCGAAAAACTTTAACAGACGAAATTTATGCTGATATGGCAGACATTATTTATACAATGTGTCCAGTTGAAAACCAACACGATTCTACTTGGCAAAAGGGTGCTAGGGATTTGGTTTTCGCTGTTGCTTTGGCTTTATGGGAAGATGTGCGAGATAAAAAGATTAAGCCAGAGCAGTTAAACTTGTTCAATGTTTATAAAATCATAACTGAATATGCAAATGACAATCCAGTGGAATTGATTGAGTATTTGCAAAACCGTGACAAATTTTCCAAGGTTTGGGGTTTAGCCAAAACCGTACTTGTCACAACAGATAAAACATTGACCAGTTATTTAGGTGAAGTTAGTCAATACATTTCGTTTTTGAACGACCGTGGTATACAGAATTTGACAGCTGGCAATGATATTGACTTTGCACATTTTGATGAAGAACCAAATGTGTTGTTTATTAAAATTCCAGACTCAAGGGATAATCGCCATAAACTTGTTTCGTTGCTAATTGTACAAATGTACAAATCTTTGGTTGAGAAAGCTGGAGATAACCAACGCAACAAACGAACGAAAGCCGAAGAATTGTTGCGTACAACATATTTTATTTTGGACGAATTTGGTAATTTGCCCAAGTTAAACAGCCTGAACAGTATTATTACTGTTGGTCGTAGTCGTAAAATTTTTATGTTGTTAATTGTCCAAAGTTTCAAGCAACTTGATAACAAGTATGGCAAGGAAGTGGCCGAAATTGTAAAATCGAACTGTAATATTAAAATTTTCATCCAAGCTGGTGATAACGAAACAACAGAAGAGTTTTCTAAACTCTGCGGTAAACGCAAGATTGTCAAAAAATCGTTTAGCGAAAACCGTGATACAAGTGTTTCGGCCAGCGTGGAAGAACGCCCATTAATTACTGCTCACGAATTGCAGACTTTGAACGATGCAAGCGCAGGACGAATGGGAAATTCGATCGTCCTTGCACTTGGTAAAAATCCACTGAAAGCAATTTTTACACCTTGCTTCAAAGCAAGAAGTCTTTATCCGTTAGTGGAATCTGCATTGGCTGATGTGGAGCAAAGTGAATTTATTGAGCAAGAGTTATATGTTGATATAACCAAAATTCAAGGTGCAAATCCAGAAGAAAATACACAAGAAGAAATTATTGTTAATGACCAGGAACAATTTACAGCAACAGAAGAGATTGTTGAAAAAAATGACTTGAATGAAATATTGAATAAAAGATTGAATTCATTAAAACGTGCGTTAAAACCATTTTTAACTGATAAAGAATTTGAGTCCTTAATGAAAAGTGATGTGATAGAAGTTTTTGAATTACTTGAAAATTTGATTGAAAAACTTCAAAAGAAAGATGTGTTGGCAGCTGCAATGGCAGTTGAATTAAGAAGTTTTATTCAGCATAAGGTTTTTACTTATGTGGATATTGACCAAAACACAGCTTGAGATTTGTATAGACATCTATACACAAAATGAGAAAGAAAAGGAGAATAAAAATGAAAGTTATAGCAATCGTAAATCAAAAAGGTGGAGTAGGAAAGACCACAACAACAGTAAACTTAGCGCGCGGTTTAGCATTGAAAGGTTACCGTGTTTTAGCCATTGACCTAGACCAACAAGGTCACTTGACTAAAAGTTTAGGTTTGACGGCTGAAGGCAATACCGCATTGGAATGGTTGACTAACGATTTACCGTTGGATATTGTAGTCAAAAAAGTGAGTGGTATTGATGTTGTTACAGCCAACATCGCTTTGGCCAACTTGGAATTGGAATTGCAACGCAAGTTACTGGACAGGGAATACGTACTTGGTAAGGCAATTCTCAAAGTTGCCGACCGCTATGACTATGTGATTGTTGATAGTCCACCCGGTTTTGGTATTATTGCCATTAACATTTTAACAGCTGCTGACCGTGTAGTGATTCCGTTCCGTCCGGATTTTTTGAGCAAAGACGGTGTTCACAAACTGTTGGAAACAATGGAACAAATCAAAGGTCGCATAAATCCAAAGTTGAAACTTTCCGGATTTTTACCAACTATGGTTGATAAGCGTTGCAATAATGCCGCTTCGTTCGAAGAAGCAAAAGAATTAACCACACAATATGGTGGTATTGTGTTTGATGAAGGTATCCGCTTAGCCAGTGTCTTGTGCAAAGCGCCAGAACAAGGAATGAGCATTTTTGATTACGAACCAAAAAGTGCGGCAGCACAAGATTACCAAGCGTTTGTTGATAAATTTTTGGAAATCGAAGGAGCAAACAAATGACAACACAAGGAAAATTAGTTGGTTCAGTTTTAGACAATTTATTGTCTGTCGAAAAACCTGTTACAGTGAACAAAGAAAAAACTACTTTGCAAAGCTTACGCATTAGCACTGGGTTAAAAAATGCTTTCAAAAAGTATTGTTTCTTGAATGACAAAGATATGACCAATGTTCTTACCAATTTCATCTTTGAACAACTACAGGATTTTGAAAAACTTGAAAAGATTGAAAATAAATATACGGGTGCAACCACGCCGTGGAATTTCCGTATTCCAGAAAAAATTCGTGATGATTTTCACAGAGCTTGCAAGGAACACGGAACAGATGCGACCACGCAACTCACTCAATTTATTTTAAGGACGGTGGAAAATGCGTAAAAAACGTATAGACATCTATACAGTTTTCTTTGCGACAGTAGTGGCCATTTTCTCTGGTTTATTTTCTCTTGTGTTTTCATCTAAAATGAATACCACAACAGATAGTGTTTCGGTTGTGGCTTTACAGCCAGCTGCTGTAGTTGGACAAGGTCATTATATATTTGAAAGTCCGGACAAAGGTGTTGGTGTTGATAAAAACTGGTACATAGAGTTGAACGCAAGTGGTCCAGGTTCTTGGACAGATAAGCGTGTCGGTACAACCTTAAGCGCCAACATTACTTATGTTGATTTCAATTTTCGTTTTGGTAGTAACAGCGGCAACCACTATTGGTATATGGGAAATTTCAAAGGAAGGAGTAGTCATTATAGTGTTAGTGGTTCTATGAATAGGGGTGATACGAATTATAGTACTACTTATGACAAGGGTAATGATACTTCACAACCAGCTCATATTTGTGAAATGTCATTAGGAGAAGGAGAGTATAATTTTACATTTCACAATGTATTGTATAAAAATCCAGGTAACTGGTTTAATGAAGCGTGGACAGAAGAAGAAATAACAATTAAGTTAATTGTCGACCGTAAAGCACCAATTGTTGTGCTGACCGGTGTTTCGAATAACGGTGTTACTAAAGGAACAGTAAAAGCGAAAGGTGACGGAAAAGCCTGGAATGATGATGCTTTTACTTTGAAATATAGTAGAACCAATCTTAACCAGGATAAACCAAGTAGTGCTACCAGTAGTTATACAGCTAATAGCGCTCTTTCAGCGGAAGGTCACTACGGTATTACAGCTACTGATAAAGCAGGTAACACTAGTTCACTTTATAGTTTTACGATTGATAAAACTAAACCAGAGAATAATTTCGGGTATACCACAAGCGGTGGCAAAGCATATACAAACAATGACATTGTTTATAAACCAACCGATAATCTTTCTTTGTCGGAAGTCTTTGTAAAATATAAAGACGGACCTTGGGCATCTTCACAAAGCGCGGCAGATGCAGCAGGTTATGATGTAATTTTTAATGATAAGCAAATTACAGTTCCTAAAGAAAGTGGTAACGGTGAATGGCATTTTTTAGCAAAAGATACTGCTGATAATTATAGTGATGAATATATTGTAGTTTTGACTTATATGGATACCTTTGGTAACCAAGAGCGAATCTGTAATAGTTATATTAGTAACTATTGGTACAATGTGGTTTTACCAGCAAACATTTTTGGTGATGAAACTGGTATATATTCTGCAGCAAGATATGACACTGCATTATCTTTTGCACGGCAAAAAGAATGGGAATATCGTGTAACACCGACTCAAAATGGTTGGCGATATGTAAGTTCTGGCAATGGTAACCTAACGCAGGAATATACCGACAGAGCAGAACTTGATGCTGTGGTTGATAAATATGCTAAGTCATACATAAGAGACCGCAGTGTTGCTAAAAATGGCACCAATAATTTTAATAAAATTATTAACGACAACTTGCAAATTGATAACGCTGCATTGGTTCGCCAACAGATTGCAAAGCCAAATTTCTTACCAGATGATGATTTGCCAATCTATATGATGCGCAAAGACTTCAAATTTGTTGACCCTAAATTTCCTTCGCAGACTTATGTTAAGATGCAAATGGTTGCTAACGATTTAGCGCTAGTAACTAGAGCAGAAGTAAATTTAGATTATGATGTAAAGGTCGAAAATCAAGTTTTAACTACTGGGAATAATAGCCAGGGTTATTATTTGGTAACCGAATGGGATAATTCGGGAAATATAGAAGAATATTATGTTTATATTGATTTATCTGCACCAACTTTAACAGTTGATGTTGTGTATGGCAATAACACAAACGAAATAATTACTTTTGATGAAAGTAAGGTAGAAGAATTAGCAGGTACTTTCCGTTACTTGTCATTAAATATGCAAACGTTAGTTGATAGTATGGACCGTTTCGTCACTATGAAAATTAACGGTCGAAAACTAAGTGATGCAGTCTATATTCAGGGTGATGAATTACCAATATTGGACGGTGTGACATATTACGGTAACTATTCGATTGAACTTTATGACCGAAGTGGTAATACATTAAATTTTACCGTAACGATTGCTGGTGAAGCACCGAGAATGCTTAATTCATCATTAAATAGTGATACAACTTGCCGTTTGACTTTAGATGTACCAGACCATAACGATGTGATAACTGATATAAAATTATTCTATATCACTTATGAAGGTGAGTACCGTGAATTAACAGCTGACCATAAAGATGTGCCGGTTACAGTGGATACATTACAATATACTTTAACAACTGGTGGTAAATATACTTTATGGTACCAGGATTTGTTTGGAAGGGAAGCATATTGTACACCAGTGTTTTATTTGAAAGGCTTACCAACCGCAACATTATCTGGTGTAACAGACGGTGGTATTACAAATAAAAATGTTTCGTTAAAGTATAACGAAGGTAATTCGTTGATTTTATATCGCATTGAAAATGGTAATAAAACCGAAGTACCACTTGACGGCACAATCTACAGTCAAACTTATGATGAAACTAGCCATAGATATACAGCTATGCTTATGGCTAGTGAAGAAACCACAGCTGCATACGAGTTTTTCTTGTATAAATCCGGGGATAAAAACTTGTTTGTAGAATACACATTTTCTATTGATTGTATTATTGCCCCGATTTATATAAGGGATATCTACGATATTGTTGTTGATAAAAATTCTTATACTAATAGACCATTTACAATTATCTGGAATGAAACAGTAACCTTGCGTTATTACACATCTAAAACGCCAGGTGGAGAAATGGGTGCAGAACGTTACACAATGGGAACTGTTTTATCTGAAAACGGAACATATTATTTCACATTGAAAGATTCCGTTGGCAACCAGGAAAGTTTTACAATTCTACTTGATACAGTTGTTTCGTACGAAATTGGTGGAGAATATGTAAAACTTAATGACCACGAGTACATCGCGAAAAATGATTTGCGTTTTTCGATAACCGAAGCAGCAACCGTGTTGAGTTTTACCAGTATTCCAGATGTGGTTAATGGTGGATATATTACAACCGAAGGTGTATATAGCATTGCGATAACTGACGCTTATGGTAACAGTGTTGAAATCACTATTACCATAGATCGCACTGCGCCAGAAATTGAATTGCTAGGTGTCGGTGATAGTGGAGCAACGAACACCAATGTGCAAGTCAATTTGTATGACTTTGCCAATGCTTATTTGGTTAATATTCACGACCAAATTATTGCTCGTGTAACCAATGGCCAAGTTTTTGACATTGAAGGAAGTTACCGCATAATGGCAACTGATATTGCTGGTAATGCGGCTTATGCAGTATTTTCCATTAACCGTACAATTCCGTACGAAAGTAATGTGGTAAATGGTGCTATTACTACCAACAGTGTAACACTGTCATTTCTGGGAGAAATACGAGAACAGAATGTTTTTTATAACAACGCAGAAAAAATCGATGCTGCAACTCGATATACAACAGCCGGAGAATATTTGATTGAAGCTGTCGATAATCTTGGTAATCTTATGCGTTTCGGTTTTACAATTTTACCGACACGCACACAAGTAGTTGATTTAGAAAATCTTGACGATTATGCAGTGGTAAGTGCAACTCTAAATGGAGTTGCCGCTCTAATTACGGTAACAGACGGTAAGCTTTATTTCGATACTAACGGCAAGTATGTGATTAAAATGGAAAACACAAAAGAGAATAATGTATTTGAGTTTAACATTGAAATCGACAATGTTGTTTTGTATGAAGCAAGTTTTGCTGTTGGTGGATTGACTACTGATAACGCAAGTTTAACTTTTAATGAAACAGTAAAACAAACTGTTACACTTAACGGTAAAGAAATTAAAACTGCCAAGACATATAAAGAACCAGGTGATTATAAAATCACAGCTACTGATGAACTTGGAAATGTTACTGAAATTACATTTACAATTTTACCGACACGCACTCGTGAAATTCACTTAGAGCGTTTAGATAATTATGAATTAGTTTTAGTTACTTTTGGTACTAAAACACTCGATAATGCAAAAATTGTGGATAATACTTTGACTTTCAAAGAAAAAGGAATGTACGCCATTGTTTTGAAAATCAAAGGAACAGGTGAAGTATTTAGTTGTGGTATTGAAGTTGATAATACCAAACCAACTGTAACTATTGAAAAAGATGCTGGTTCGTTTAAGACAAGCCACGCATCTAAAGAGAATCTAGTTGCTACCTTGTCGTGCAATGGCGGCGAAGCCACTGCGTACACGGTTGGCAAGAAAATTAGCGGAGCCGGTCATTACACCTTGACGATTACCGATGACCTTGGCAACACGAACGAGTATTCGTTCGACATTACAGAGCCATTAAACTGGGCAGCCTATGCTTCGATAGGTGGCCTAGGTTTATTGGGCGCGGTGGCGCTGATAGTCGTTTTGAAAGCAAAACGACGAGTCAAAACACGTTAGTAACCTGTATAGACATCTATACAGTTGCTATAAATCCTAAACTAAAAGGGGGTGAAAACAGATGAGCGATATGGCAGATAAAATCCAAGAGCTTTACAAAGAAATGGCTGGTCCATTAATTGCAGCAATTCTTGCTGGTTCAGTTTTACTTGGTATCTGGTTAGGAAGTAATTTTATCTTGGCCGGTGGTGACCCAGAAAAATTGAAGAAAGCCAAATCTCAAGTAAAGTACTTTATCATTGGCTGGATTGTGATGTTTGCTGTTGGCGCTTTGACACCGTTGTTTGTTGGCGCATTGCAAACTTGGTCACAAAACTAACGTTGTATAGATGTCTATACGCTTATGTATAGATGTCTATACAAAAAGTTTTACAAAAACACAAAAAAGGAGAATAATTAAGAAGATGAAAAGATTATTAAAATTTATGTCGGTATTTGCAGTAACATTGATTGCTTGTATGGCTATGGTAGCTTGCAGCAATGGTGGAACAAACAATCCCGACAATCCTAACAATGTAAGCACTAATATTTGTAATATTGATAACCTAAATGGTTATTATGTGAATATTGAAGCTAAAGAAGTTTATTGGTTTGATGTTGCAAATAATTATTATAAACACGCAGAGTTTTCGATAAGTGACGAACCAAAAGAAAATGGTTTATACCGTTTGAATATTGCGAATGAAGCTAATCCAATGCTATTTTCGAAATATGCGAATAAGTTGGATGTAATCCGCAGTGAATATGGATATGTTACAGTGAAAAAAATGTTGAGTGACACTAATTCAATTCGTTTGATTTCGAGTTATTATTATCCAACAGAAAACCAAGATTTATCTAAACAATTTTATGCAGAAGATGAAGATATGATTTATACCAAAATTTCGAGCCTTGGCGAATTTTTGGCTGAAGTTTTCCCTGGTAAAGAAATTGATAACACTGATACGACTTATGCTTATGAGTGGGAAAACGATTTAGCATCTCTGTAAAGAATGGAAGTAATCGTACAAAAGCTCTTGATGAATCTACTCATCTGGGTTTTGCGTATGCTTAACGGTATTATGGACATTTTCCAGCAACTTGCTGGGGTTAAAAGTGTTGATAGTGAAGGTAATGATTTGATTACTTTGTTTTTGAAGAATGAAGGTATTACAAAAGTTTTCTTCGGTATCTTTATCATTAGTATCGTTGTGGTAGCAATATCCATAATCGTGGCGATTGTCAAGGGATTCGTCAATATGAGTGGACAAGAGCGAAAACCAATTAGTAAAATTACTGGCCAAGGTGTGGGCAGTGTATTTATATCCCTGCTTATGGCAGGTATTATGGTTACTGGTATAACCATTGCCAATAGTTTATTGCGTGATGTCAATGCTGCCTTTGGAATTGAGAACCAAAACGAAGTTTGCAATGATTTATTTGATATTGCAGTTGATGACGGTGCATTCGAAATGGTACCAGATATTGAATATGAAAAATGGGTCAATCCAATTACTCACGAAGAAGAATTCAAAACAGATAGTAACGGTGAAAAAATTCCGGTTTATCTTACTGATTCCGAAGGTAATGTTATGAAAGATGATAGCGGAAATCCTATTCCTAAAGTTAATGGTTATATAAAGACACCAGTGTATGAGAAAGATAGTGAAGGAAATTATATTCTGGATGCAAATGGAGATAAAATTCCGGTTGAAGGCGGTTGGACAAGTAAAGGCAAAAAGGCAAAGGAAAACACAGATTGGAGTATCCTTGATGAAAACGCTGATACAATTTTAGGTGATTATTCTAAAGATTTCCCTTATGTTTTTCCAAACCCTAGTAAGGTTGCACAGGAAGGGTTAATTTACTGGGGTTCGTTTAACTTTATTCTTGGTTATTTCGCTGCCATAATCGTTTTGGTTGCAGTGGCTTCGGCTTGCCTAGGATTAGTTAAGCGTTTGTATGACTTGGTTGTTTTGTTCTTGTCGTTACCATTAATCGCTTCGACAATCCCACTCGATAATGGAGCACGCTTCAAGGTTTGGCGTGAAACTGTTATCTCGAAAGTCATACTTGCTTATGGTGCAGTATTTGCTGTTAATACATTTATCATTATGGCGCCGATTATTACATCGCTGCATATTACCAAGATAATTAAGATGATTCTAATTGTTGGTGGTGGTTTGAGTATTAGTGGTGGAATGTTGTTATTTGCTCGTATCTTCGGCACGGATGCGGCCGAAAGTCGTGAAATGGCACAATCTGCACGTACATTACTGGCTGGCGGCAAAGCAGCTGTTGCTGGTGTTGCTGGCACAGCGTTAAAGGCTGGAAGTATTGCCGGTGGTGCTGGAAAAATTGGTTTCAAAGGTTTGGGCGCTGTTGGTGGTTTTTTAGCTAACCGTTTAATGCCAGCAGACTTGGGTGGTTCAGCGCCAGTTTCAAGTAGTGTTGCACACGCAGCTAGTGCTGCATTGACACCGCAAGCTTCACCAGGTAGTAGAATTAGCCAAATTATGGAAAACGCTGGAATTGTGAAAAACAATTCATTTAGAGATAAAACCACAGGAAGATTTGTATCCCATTCTCAGGTAGCCGATTTGATAGATAAGGGATTGAGTAAGGAGTCAAAATGATACGAGAAATACCAAAAAAATCAACAGCAAAATTTACCGTATGGAAAAACTTTACTATTGTTGATGTATTGTTAATGGCACTATTTGGTGTCATAGGCGTACTAATTGTGATTAGTAACTTGCCATATAAGTGGGGAATTGAATTTGCATATCTCTCTTTGATCGTCATCTTGTTTCGTGGTGATGACGACATTAAAATTTACGAGATATTGCAAGATGTAATTCGCTACTTGCTTGGTACCAAGAAATACGGTGCAGCAGCTAAAAAGAACACAAGAAAAAATACTGTAGATTTATTGATGCCACAAACTGGTATTACAGAAAACGGTATTATTGAGTATGACGGATTGTATTATGCTGGCGTGTTGTCTGTTTCTTCGATTGAATTCCGTTTGCTAGATGAATATTCTCGCAATGGTAAAGTTGAGCAATTTGCACAAATCTTAAATCGTTTATCCACAGAACAACAAGCACAGATTGTTAAGATTGACCGGCCAATTAACTTTGATGTTATTGGTGACCATATCTTTGCAAAAATTAAAAATTGCAAAGATAACAATGTACAAAAAATATTGTTACAATCCCGATTGGCACAAGTTGATGAATTGAATAATATAGAAAAGCAATACCGACCATTTTATTATCTTGTGTTATTTGATGAAAATAAAAATTCATTGCAAAGTTCACTTGATGCAGCAAAGTTATCTTTGCAGCAAATGGGCTTGGCCAGTGAACAACTAAATCAAAAAGATACAGCTGTGTTTTTGAAATACTGTTATACGCGCAATTTCGACGAGCGTGAAATTGACAAACTCACACCAGATAAATATCTGGAATGGGTAAAACCAAGTAAAGTTGAATTTAGTGCGTTTGGTTCCAAAGTTGATGATATTGATGTCATTACTATGGCTGTGTCAGATTATCCACTAAATGTTGATAATGCTTGGGGTAGTCAGTTGTTTAATATTGATAACACCAAAGTGGTATTAACAATTAAACCAACTAATAAAGAAAAAGCAATTAAGCGTATTGATAAGGTTGTTACAGAAATTTCAGCACGTGAGAATGTAACCAAAGCCAGTGAAATTATTGGTGGAGAAACGCACGTAGAAACAATGGCATCTTTGCTAGTGAACTTACAAAATGGCAACGAAAATCTTTTCGATTGTACCATTTCGGTAACAGGTTTTAACTATGGTAACCAAGACCGTTCAGCGTTCCGTAAAGATGTTCGAGCAAAAATTGCCAGTGGTGGTTTCCGTACAACATACTTGGGCTTCCGTCAAATTGACGGTATGATTTCGTCTTCGATTACTAGGCGTAATCGTTTGAAGCGTTATGAACGCGGTATAAACAGTACTTCATTAGCTGCCGTTTTTCCGTTTGTTTTCACTTCAATAATTGATGAAAAAGGCTTGCCATTAGGCCATAACAATTACCCTGTATTGCTTGACTTATGGAAGCGTGACTATAATCATACAAATAGCAATATGGTGATTGTAGGCAAATCTGGGGGCGGAAAAAGCTATTGTACCAAAACAATTATGTCACATTTGTATAGTGATAATTGCAAACTTTATGTACTTGACCCAGAGAACGAATATGACACAATGGTGAAAAACTTTGGTGGAAATATGGTGGATGTTGGCTCGGCGGTAACCGGTCGTTTGAACCCATTTCATATTTATGGAATGTTGACCGATGACGGTAACCAAGCGCCAACAGATGTTGTCTTCACTAACCATTTACGCTTTCTGGAAAGTTTCTTTCAGGTCGCTATTCCAGACTTAAAAAAAGATAGTTTGGAAATGTTGAATAATTTCGTGCTTGAAACATACAAAGCTAAAGGCATTGATAGTGATACAGATTGCAGCAATTTCAAACCGGAGCAATTTCCAATTTTCGATGACTTAATGAAAGTCATTGAAAAACACATTGCGCAAGACACTGACCTGAACCCAATCCAACGCAATAATCTTGACCTGGTTAAAACCTATATGGCCAAGTTTGCTGGTGACGGTCGTAATGCAAAACTTTGGAATGGTCCAAGTACTTTAACCAGTGAAAGTCGTTTTGAAGTCTTTAACTTCCAATCATTGCTCGAAGGCAAGAACAGCGTTGTGGCCAATGCACAAATGCTTTTGGTTATGCGCTACTTGGAACAACAAATTATTAACGTTCGTGAAATGAATCGTGGATTGTCTGAAGAAAAATGGATACATCCGTGTTTCTTCATTGATGAAGGATACAACTTTATTGACCCAAAATATCCGGTTGCTTTGGACTTTATCTATAGCTGGTTTAAGCGTATTCGTAAATACGGTGGCTTAGTATGTTTTATTACACAAAACCTAGGCGACATCTTCGGTAACCAGGAGATTATTTCGAAGACGACCGCTATTACGAATAATAGTCAATACAGCTTCATTTTCCCATTAGCACCTGCTGATATTGAAATTTTGACCGACCTATACAAAAATGCCGGCGAGATTAACCCAGCAGAAAGAGCTGAAATTGCAAATGGCCAACGCGGACATTGTTTCTTGATTGCTGGTCCACGTGAGCGTACCAGTTTCCAAATTGTGGCCAATAAGGTAGTAAGTGATTTGTTTACCAATGTACACACAAAAGAAGAAATTGCCGCAATGGCTGACGATGCAGCATAATTTTGTATAGACATCTATACAAATAGAGAAAGGACACTTCGGTGCCTTTTCTTTTTGATGAAATTTTTTCTTGTGTAATTTTTTGTAAGTGTATAGACATCTATACAAAACTGTATAGACATCTATACAAGCAGAGTAATAAAACACAAAGAAAAAGCATATAATTAACTAGGCAGATAAATACTTGAAAATTACTTGAAAACTGTCGTAAAAGTCTTGACTTGATGCTTCCATTGTGCTACTATAGCACATACGAAAGTATGGGTGAGTCGCAGCCCTTAAATGGCGAGGTTTTAATGAGGGTGTTTCGCAGCCCCGAAAGTGGCGAAGTTTTATGTTAAAGCAACGGGGGCAACTCCGTTGCTTCTTTTTTGTAAAAGATATATAATAATCTTATATGAGAGATTATTCAAAAGAAAATGATGATTTTTTTGGTTTTTACTATGTAAATAAGGAATATGCAGATTATTTACGTGACCCTGAAATTGGTGATAAACACGTGCCGGTAACTGATTATGGAGATAGTGAAAAATTTTTTGTCGGTGCTGTTCTTAGTGTCGAAGGTATGAAATATTTTGCGCCAGTTACATCTAATGTTAATGTTAATAAGGGGGCATTTAGTATCTTTGATAGACACGGAAATCATATTTCTTCTGTAAGATTGAACTTTATGTTTCCAGTAGATGATGAAGTATTGACTAGGTTAAATATTGATAATATCCAAAACCGTGGATATAGAGACCTTGTTTCAAATGAAATTTTATACTGTACCGACCACAAACGTGAAATTTGCAGTATTGCAAAAGAGATGTATGAATTGCGCAAAGGTGGAAAATATTTTATTAGTGATAATAATAACAATAAAATTTATATAAATAATTTCGCAAAACTTGAAAAAGCAGCCGCTAAATATAAAGATTATATTAAGACAAGAGTTGTTACTACCGAAGAGCAAACTAAATTAATGAACGACTACCATATTACATTAAAAGAATGTGATGATTTAGCCAAACACGCCGAGAAATTAAAAATGTCAATTAAACAAGTTCTATTTACGATTGCATCGTTTGATAGACATCGTTTCAGTGAAGAAACCAGGAAAATTATTGATGCTGAAATAGCATCTAAAAGAAAGAAACCAGGATTGAACCAAGGAAGCAAAACACAAGAAAAAATCAATGTGGACAAACCTGTAGCAGCTAAACCAAAGAAAAAAAATAGTGATTATAACTGCCGATAATCTGTATAGATGTCTATACGGATAGAGTTTCCTTTATTAAGAAAAAGATGTTTTTTATGCTTAAAAACAAGTTTAATTATGCCACAAATATGATATTTCGAAATTCGTCTAAATAGTGTATAGATGTCTATACGCTTTTTAGGGCTTGGCTAGTGTGTAGATTAAACAGAATTTTTCCGCGTAAAATCATATTCTACAGGGTAAAAATAATGCGCCAGTGGCTCGCTATGCCGTATTTGCATATTTCAAAAAATTTTTTTCTTGTGTAATCTTGCGATTGATAGCCAAATTTTGTAAAATTTACCCTAAAAAGGGGTGAATTATGAGTTTTATAAAGTACAGCAACGCTCAAAAATACAAGGCGCTGCAAATGCTAACTAACGGCGCCAAAATTGGTTATGTGGCGCTTAAATTCGAATGTTCAGAGCGAACACTCTGGCGCTGGAAAAAGCAATTTGACGGCACACCGGAAAGTTTGAAAAACAAGTCCAGCCGGCCACACTCGATACACCCGAATGCACACACGCTCGAAGAGCAAAATGCGATAATCCAAGTATTGGCCGAAAATCCGGGAATTAGTTTGAATGAACTTTATGGTGCCTTGCGTGTAGAGTTTAACTATACCCGGAACATAGCTAGTTTGTGGAAGTTTTTGCATAAGGGTGGATTCTACGATGAAGAGCAAAAAAATATATATATTCCAAAACCATACGATACACCGCAGCAGCTAGGTGAGAAGTGGCAAATGGACGTGAAGTTTGTACCGAGCGATTGCCGGATTGGCCGAGCGTACAAAGACAAATTTTTCCAGTACACGATGATTGATGAAGCCAGCCGGGAACGATTCATCTATGCCTACAATGAAATTTCCGCAAGAGCCACAGTTGACTTTGTCAAACGGGCAATCTTGTATTTTCGATACCGACCGAAAATTATCCAGACGGATAATGGCCGAGAGTTTACACCGGTTCGTTCGAAGAATAAAGACTTAATGACTCACGCTTTCGATACGCTATGTGCCAAATTGAAAATTGAACACAAACTTATTCAAGCATACACGCCAAGACATAACGGGAAAGTGGAGCGCAGCCACCGGAATGACCAAAAGAGATTTTATGACAAGATGCGTTTTCACACTTTGGCCGATTTGCAAGAACAAATGGCCGAGTATCTTAAACGTTCAAACAGTACACCGTCCCAAGCTTTGCGCTTCGTCCGGAACGGCCGTTCTGTGCTGCTAACCCCATTCGAGCGCAGACAGGAATTATGGGGTGGAATACACAAGAAAAATTTATTAAAAATTATTTAACCCAGTTAAATTGTGTTTAACAATTAGTTGACGATATACCAAGAAAGTGGTAGTATAATATTACTAGCGAGCCACCAGGAACCACTGACAAACGTTTGGCAATTTTACAATAAAAAATCATTTGACTATTGACATTTGGTTGTTATATGATATAATCATAATTGAAAAAAAGAAGAAATAACCATTTCTCACCTTACTTGCCGATTATTTGTGCGGGAAGGTCGAACAAAAAAATTACCCCCAAAA
>JAEEGL016706077.1_pt1 | contig 21752 bp, 16 predicted proteins | sample 9134231 | NCBI WGS metagenome assembly JAEEGL01 (sample SAMN16246548, study PRJNA631951) | gut metagenome | biome: gut microbiome; feature: rumen; material: fiber-attached | host: Bos | place: Iran: Karaj | collected 2018-10
TCACAACGACCAAGAAAGTTTGAACTCGGCGGTTTTATTTGGGATGATAAGCGCTCGAAGCACATGCTTCTGATGGGAAAGAGAGTGTATTGTTCAGAGGATGACTTGAGAGATGTCATCAAAAAGAATAAGATAGAAGCTATACTTATTTCTCCGCTAAGCAATAAAGAGTTTCGAAATAATCAGGAGATGCAGAATTTGCTGATAGATGCAGGATGTAAAATATACATGGCACAATCGGTAAAAGAAGCAACGATTGAGGATGGACAGCTGACAGACAAGGAAATCGAGAGAATGCAGCTTAACGAAGTGTCAGTTGAGGATTTGCTACCTAGGGCTGAGATAAAGATTGACCTAAAGTCTGTAGGGGATATGCTGCGTGGTACTAGCATCCTGATTACGGGTTCGGCTGGTTCTATAGGCTCGGAGATAGTCCGCCAGATAGCCACTTTCAAGCCAAAGAAATTGATACTTGTTGATCAGGCTGAGTCACCTCAACATGACATTCGTCTTATGATGGCTAAGGATTTTCCGGATGTTGATGCAGACACTATTGTAACGAGTATCAGTCGTGTAACCCGTATGGACGCACTTTTCAAAAAATACCGTCCTGACTATGTGTTCCATGCTGCTGCCTATAAGCATGTGCCGATGATGGAGGATAATCCGTCAGAAGCTGTACTGAATAATATTTATGGAACAAAGGTTATTGCTGATATTTCGGTAAAGTATGGCGTGAAGAAGTTTGTGATGGTCTCAACAGACAAAGCTGTGAATCCGACGAATGTTATGGGCTGTTCAAAGCGTATTTGTGAAATATACGTGCAGAGCCTGGACAAAGCTTTGAATGATAAGCAAAATGCCAACCAAAGGATTCCTGTCTCAATGAGAGATTTCTTTAATTCTCCTAACAATGGCATAGCCAAGACACAGTTTGTGACTACGCGGTTTGGGAATGTTTTAGGGTCTAATGGTTCGGTCATCCCACTTTTTAGAGAACAAATCCGAGAGGGTGGACCAGTGACGGTAACAGATGAACGCATTGTACGCTTTTTCATGTTAATACCAGAGGCATGCCAGTTGGTACTTGAAGCTGGAACAAAGGGAAATGGTGGCGAAATATTTGTTTTCGACATGGGACAGCCTGTTAAAATTGTCGACCTTGCAAAACGTATGATAGCACTCTCTGGTGCTAGAAATGTTAAGATTAAGTTCACAGGACTTCGTGAAGGAGAGAAACTTTATGAAGAGATGCTGAATGAAATGGAAGGAACTAAACCTACGTTCAATGAGAAAATACGTATCGCTGAAGTGCGTGAGTACGACTATGATTTAGTTTGCAAGCAGATTGACGAACTCATTGATATTGCGAAGCAATACGATAATATGGCTACAGTAGCCAAAATGAAAGAGATAGTACCTGAATACAAGTCGAACAACTCGATATACGTACAGCTTGACTAATTTTTCATAGAATTAAATCAGCCTTTATAGTCAACTAGTTCAATCCAACTATCAAATACTTCTGCAGAATGGTGCGTAAGGACATGTACGGCATATGCGGAGGTTTTGTGTCGGGGCAAAGGGGTGATCTGAGGAAAATATCTCCCTGATTTTTGTTTCTAACAGTTCGTTGAAACGGTTTGTATAGTCGGTAATATCGCGTATGGGCTCATGTCCAAAACAAAGTGTAGGGTCGTAATTTTCAGCTCCGGCATGTTGAATGAAAAGCAGGGCAGGTGAGACTCTCAAAGGTAAGAATCCTGAAGTGTGCGGCAAGTTATGTTTTTGTCGGTCGACAATGTCTGCATAGGTAAAGATTTGTAGGTAATAGTCTGAGTGCTCGCTTATATTCTCTGGCTTAAAAATGGCATCAACATCAGGTAATGGTTTTAGACGTCTGCTACCCGTTTTGTAATCCACCACTCTGATGGTACCATCGCTTAACAGGTCAAGCCGGTCAATACGTCCTCCAATGTTGAGCGGCATATTGTTGGAAAGAACAAAAGAAAGTGAACGTTGAACGTCATATTCAAGTCCGAGAATGGTAAATGGAGCAAGACGGCGGTCAATATTAATAAGCTGACGCAGGTAATGAATGATGACCTCACGATTAATGAGTTGCAACCCGCTGACAGGTATATTGGGCATCTCCTTGTAGAAAGCTTTGTCAACTGCCTTTTCAATCTCAACATTCGTTTTCAGTAGATGGTCGAGCATTGCTTTGTTGATGTCTTTAGGCAACTGGCGATAAATGATATCGGCTGCCTCATGGAAGATGTTGCCAAATATACGGTTGTCCAATACTTGTTCGTCGTCATTCAACTCGGGCTCCTTTATGTCAGCCACGTAGTTGTAATAGAATTGTAAAGGACAGCGCATGTATTTGTTGATGGCAGACGGAGAAAGACATTTTTCGTTTTCTGCAGACCATTGGGTGTTGATGATATCCATCACTTGGCTTGTCTTGTGGATAGGTTTAGGCTGCCAGCGGATAGTCGTCTGGCCTGATTGAAGGGTGTAATGTTTGATGATGCTGCCAACTTTTTCTTTCTGATTGCAGGGGTATGGTTCATAATCAACCATCAGTTGTAGCATGAAACGACTCATTTCACCACGTTGTCCGTCCTCTGTAGAGTTGTTGTAGAGAATTGTGATATCGCTAGCTCGTTGCAATAATCGATGGAAATAGTAAGAGTAGATGCTGACTTTGTGCTCTATGGTGGTTAGCTCGTAAGCTCGTCGAATATTATGGGGTATGAACGAACTGTCGTTGACACCTCTGGGCATGTTTCCTTCGTTACAAGAAAGAAGCAGCACATGATCAAAATCCAGATTGCGAGTTTCCAGAACACCCATCACTTGCAATCCTTCGACTGGCTCACCGTGAAATGGTATGGTGGCTTGTTGCATCAGTTGGCTGATCAGTCGCTGAAGGGTTATGGTATCCACATTCAAATCGCCATTCTTACGTAGGTCTTCGAGGCGGTTAATGAGTGTGTAAGCTCTGAATAGTGATTCTTGAAAGAGGGAATCGTTGATATTTTCCTTGGAGTTTTGAGCTATATGGCGTAATAACCTCAGTAGATGTGTTAACTCTTGCTTTTCAAACCATGTTTCCTTATTATCAATGAACTTGGCATATGGATGCCGTTGGAAAGTACGTAATATTCGAGGGATTGGACCTCGAAGCATAACGTTGAACCATAGCTCGATGAAGGAGGCGATAGGTGTTTTAGAAAGGGGATAGCCTGTCGTGACGTTTACTTTGTCAACCTTGTCGGGTATACAATGGATGACGACGGGAAGTAGGTTTTCGTTGCACATTACAATGGCAGTATGCCTCCCATCCTTATAGCGTTCCTTTTCTAAGAGCCAGTTGCTAACATAGCGGGCTTGTATGTTTTCGGTAGGTGCTGAAATAAAACTGATGTGTTTACTACGTCGGAAATTATCGTAAATAACATTGGACTTTGTGTCAAGTTCATTAGGAAAAATATGCAGAAAACGTTTGATGTTCTCGCCAGCTTCATGTTGGTTTATGTAATAGTTGTCAAAATCCCAGTAGAAACAAGCCTTTCCTTCTTTCTTCAAGGCATGGAACAATTGTTGCTCTACTTTTTGCAATAAGTTGAAGCCAACAAAAAGATACCGGAAATATGAAAAGTTTTGTGTTCCGTTTGCTTTGACGGTATTATTGCATACTTGGCGGTATAGGGCACCCTCATATGCAAGTCCTTGGGCAACCAAACGTTCGTTAAAATCGTGGTAAATGTCGGCAAAATGACTCCAAAGCCTCAGAAAACGCTCTTTGAGCTCTGTATTTTGGTTCTCAGAAAAATTGCTGAAGAATCGACTGATTATTTCACGCTGCTCATCAGTAAGGTATGATATGTCATCCAATTCGTGAATGTCGCGCAGATTAGCAAACACACAATCTGGGTCAGCAAGATTTTTGTCGATATCATCGAAGTCAGTCAGAAGAAGTTGTCCCCAGCCATAGAATTTGTCGAGTGTTTCGGTAGAGCCTGTTTGGTGAGAGAAAGATTTATGAAGATTGCAGACAAGCTTGATTGGGTCGGCCACTTGAAGCGAAGACTGCTGTCGGAATAATTCGCTAATAGTGATGTATGCAGGACTCCATATTGGCTGGTTGGCAATATGGGCTAAGTGCTCGTTGAGGAATAGTGAGGCACGTTTGTTGGGAAATACTACGGCGATGTGAGAGAGGTTTGTACCGTACTTTTGAATAATATCCTCTGCGACGTATGCTAAAAAGTCTTTCATTTTACTTCTTCGATTTTGTTACTATAAACGTACCAAAGCCATCCCTTTACATGAGGCATACCCATTTCTTGAAGCAGCTGCACGTATTCACGTACTTGTTGATGATATTCTGTCTTTGGATTTCCAAATTTGAAGTCAACAACATGCGTCTCATGTCCGTCTGTCATGACCCTGTCTGGTCTTCGCTTTTTGACGATGCCATCTTCAATAGTCAGTATGGTGCACTCGTTAAAAAGTGTCCAACGACCAGAGAACCAGTCGAGTGTTTGTTCGCTATCAAGTCTCTTATGTAAGAGATTAATAATCTTCTCACGAGTGACTTCTTCATCGTAAAGCACTCCATCGTTCTGCAACTGCTGTAAAGCATTCTCAATATCGGCACTAGTATGTATAGTAGAGAAAACGTTGTGGAGTACACTGCCAATCTTGATATAGTTTAGCTCCTGTTGGTCTTCGTCACCATCGATGAAATCGCGACTTCTATTGCTTTGTCGGAACTCCGTTTTAACATCAAAAGTCTCAATAGTTATGGGTTTTATGTTAACGGGCTGTAAAAATACGTTGTCGGAGGTTGAGGGAGTCCCTGATTTCTCAATAGGAGTCGATAGAATGCCATACGTCAAGGTAAGAGGAGCTTCTTCATCCTCAAGGCCATCGAGCCTGAACCCCTCTATCTTAAGTTTGGGCAACACTGTCTCGATGAGTGTTGAACGCGTATTCTTGGTGCTTCGCTGACCAAAAACAAATAAGTTTTGGCAAGCGCGGGTAAAGGCAACATAGAGAAGGTTGAGGTTGTCAACTGTATTCTGAAGATGTTCGTTTAAATATTCTTCCTCGTAAATAGTACCCATCATCTGTTTGCGACTATAATCGATGGGGATGATTGGTAGAGCATCGAACGGTGATTCTTTTGGCTTGCACCATAAGATATCGTTATGCTCTAGCTGCCAATCGCAGAAGGGTATAATGACATTATCGAACTCCAGGCCTTTGCTTTTGTGGATGGATAGAATGCGGATACCATCTTTCTCACTTCCTTGAATAGTCTTGCTGCAGAGTGTTTCCTCCCATTCTGCGACAAAAGCATTAATGTCAGTGCTGTTATCCTGGGTAAATTGGTTCAGCTTGTCATAGAAATAACAAATATAAGCACTTTGCTCGTTAAGACGATTCAACTGAAAAATGGTGTATAGGCGTTCGGTGAGTTCGTAGAGTGGAAGGTGTAGTAACTCTTCAGTATGCAAAATATATGCTTCGGGCAACATGCAGTCTAATGGTTGCCCTTTGATAAATAATTCGTTCTCAGGTATGGAATTACCAAGGACTGCTTGTTGGTAGATTTTGACAATGGTGGCTTTGGACAGTTTGTCATCAGGGTGTGTTAGCAGATGGAGTGCTTTAATTAGCAAGCAGACCGAAACGGAAGAGTCCAGTCGGAACGCTTCGTCACTGACAATGTTGGTGTCAGACATATTTTCAGCAAAAAAATCAGCCACAATGGGGATATAATTGTTAGTACGTACCAAAATAGCTATTTGTTTAGGATTAATTCCTTGCTCCTTGAGCATTTTGACAGTGTTAACAAGTTCGCAGAGAGTTTGTTCTTGATAGTCTTTTGGGGGTAGGAGGCGTATGCTGACAAAACCGTTGGGGCAACGCTTTTGTGGAATTTCTTGAATCACGTCTTCATAGGCATGTTTCAGCTGTTCTGCTCCCTGTGGATATTGCTCATACATGGCTTCATATTCAAGACATGCAGCTTCTGTGAAAAATATATTGTTGAAATTTATGATGTTTTGCTCCGAACGGAAGTTTGTCTTCAAAGGATGAATGTCTATTAGCTTATTTGAATGGGGAAATTCCTGGTCAATAGCATTGAGTAGCCGCCAATCCCCTGAACGCCAGCGGTAGATACTCTGTTTGACGTCGCCCACAATAATGTTTTCAGTTCCGGAATGGCTCATGCATTCCTGTAATAGTATTTTGAAGTTTTTCCACTGAACAGTAGAAGTGTCTTGAAATTCGTCTATCATGACATGCTCCAAGCGAGTGCCAATCTTTTCAAAGATAAAAGGCGAGTCGCTATCTTTGACGAGAGTATGTAGAAGTTGCTGGGTATCGCTGAGAAGAAAACGGTTTGCTTCTTCGTTCAAGTCACGAACTTTTTTCTCAATGCTGCCAAGAAGGCGTAGTTGATTCAGATGGCACAAGGTGAGATCTGCAGATTTGTACATTTTCCATTGGTGGGGACGTTCGTTTACAGCACGACGCAAAATGGGAATGAACAAGCTGTCAGCAGCATAGTGGATGGCCTCTGCCCTTTGATGTTTCTTGGAATACCACTTGGAGGCATCGACCATACAATCGGTAACTCGTTTTCCAACTATGCTTTCGTCCATTTGTCCGTTGTGAAGTTTAACGAAAAATCCATAGACTCCTGTTTTACCGTAGCTTAAGTCTGTATCAGTGAATCCCTCCTGCTCAAGTGTGTTGAAAAATTCATCGGCAAGAGACTTCATCCGATTTTCGGCATTGCTACGTATTTGTCGTATCTGGCTTATATAGCTATCAAGGAAGCCTGGAGTGGAGATGATCTGGTTGAGTACCGTGCTATGTTCCTTATAATAGTCTCTAAAAATGGTGCGACCGAATTGTTTCAACTGTCCAATAATGTTCCAAGAATGGTCATCACTGATAGTTTGCATAATGTATTTCAAAAGCCATTGAAGCATCGTGTCTGTATGGTTCAATGAGTCGATAAGCTGGTTGACAGCCTCTTCTTCCACTTGAATATCATTCAAGGAAACACGGAGATTTGCAGTAAGGTCAAGCTCACGAGCTAAGTTGCGAAGTACACTTTGGAAAAAGGTATCGATAGTCTCGACATGGAAATAGTTGTAGTTGTGAAGTAAGAGGGAAAGAGCTTCGCCTGCTCGTTGGCTGATGATTTGACGCGACAAATACGTTTCGGATGCAATCTTCTGCATGTAGTCCTCGGAATCAGGTAGTTGCTTGCTGATACCATAGAGTTGGCTTAGTATGCGTTTTTTCATCTCCTCTGTTGCTTTGTTAGTGAAAGTGACAGCCAAGATGTTTCGGTAGCTCATTGGGTTTTTAACAAGCAATTCAATATATTCGGTAGCCAATGTGAAAGTTTTCCCAGATCCAGCACTAGCTTTGTAAACAGTAAGAGGTTTTACCATCGTCTAAATAATTCTAAGGTAAATTTACAGCCAAATTCTTGTATCTTTGTGTTTAGAAAACTAGTGAATAAACCTATAGAAAGGTAGCGATTTGTGAATCCATAGCCAAGTTCAAAATAGGGTCGTGTGTGCTCTATAGAGAGGGCGCTTATGTATATGCGCTCCGTCTCAATATAACGTCCTATAAGTGGAAGGTAGGAGAGTGCTATCATAGGAGAATCGTAAGAGAAATGCCCTCGGATATAGTAATTGGATTCATTATACCAACGGCTGTCAAGCAGTTGAAATTGTCCACTCCAGTCATCTTCCCAACCGGATGGTAAGTTGTTGTCGCGGAAGTTGGTGAAATCTACAAAGTATTCAGAATTACGAGTCGTGTAGAATCCTGTACCTGCCCTAAAATTAAGGATACGCATACTTTTCAATCTATGCAAATAGACTGCATCAAACTCCCAACGTGCATATTCAAGATTGGAATCAAAAATGTTTTTCAGACCACGTTCATAATTGACCGTAAGAGTGGGCCCATGATACCATGGCGTCAACCGTACAGTCAGTATGGGCGCGAAACTCCGGTAATATTTTTCAATGCCAGCCTCTTCTGCCAATGGTGGATTTAAAGATTTGCGTTGGTGATATACTAGGCCTGTGACAAACTCAAGCCAGTCGAATGCCTGAATATTGTTGACAATTTGAAAATATTGGTCTTTATATTCTGGCATGTCTATACTATCACCCATTACCTGATGGAAATAGTCTTCTAGTAAAGCATTTGATATATGGTTACCATTGCCCCAAACAAATTCTGCATATCCATTGCGCTTGGGGTTGTAAGTCATACGCAGAGGGATTGTATAGAAGAATTGCTTAAGTTTGAAGTTGTAACCAAATTGTGGCTCTAATGTCAAATATCGATGGGTGTTCCAGCTATATTGTACACCTGCCTTTAATCTGTAACTTAGCCCTCGGCTATGACTATAACCAAAGTAAAACGGATTGAGCAAGGGCGAGAAATTCATCTTCAAAGGTCCCGTTGTGGTTTCGTTCCCATTTATGAGATTTCTGCCTATTATATCCCATCCTATTTCTTTGATCCAGTCATATGTCTCTTCAGTTTTTGTGGTGTCAGCAGCTGCTTTGGCAAGTTCCTGCCGAGCCTCTTCGTCAAGTTGAACGTATATTTGCTGGTCTTCAGGCGACAATGGTACAGGACGTAGTTGCTCCATTAGATTTCTGTCTTGTTTTTCATCGATGGAATCTGGTAAGGTTGTTGTACAATTATAAACTGCCATGCAGTGAGATTTGATGCGATTACCTAAAAAACGGAAAGTAGCCTCTGTCAAACAACGTTCAGGTAAAGGGGTATGCAAGTCCTTCATATTCATAAGCACGGATACATTGAACGATATCATGTCAAATTCGCCTTTGAATAGTACTGACTGCAATCGTCCTGTAGTATTGTCAACTATAGCATGTCCGCTAACTAATTGGGTGTTTTGGATACGTGGAGTGAAATGTATCATGGATAGCCCACCTTCCGACATGTCAATATCATAATGATAATAACGTTTATTGGAACGATGGAAAGGTGACAAAAGATGTTCAGGGTAGATGGTTATGTCATAAAAGTTTGGTGTAATCGATTGAAGCATTGCTGGCATAGCCGTACGCTGCCTTGGAATGTTACCGCATACTACTTGGCGGTGTAGGTCATAGTTGCCAATGTCGCGAAATTTTAATTTACAGTATGACTCGCCAATGTATTGACGGTCGCCTTTTGCTATGACATACATGGTAGGAACCATAAACAAAGTAAAATTGCGACGTTCCGTTCCAAAGCCATAACGCAGGTATACGTTTTGTTCTAAACCGTTTACGGGTTGGGAAAAATTGCGTTGGTAATTCCATACACGGTTTAAAATGATGGTTGAATCCACATCCTTGATATAACATAAACTGGGAATGAAAAACATCAAACCCAGCCATGTTAATAATATGCGTAGCTTCAGATTCATGACCCCAAAAGTACGAAAAAAAAATGGAGTCACAAAAAAATTAACCTAAATATTTCATCAAAATACGTGCGTTGCCAGAATCACGCAACTTAGCAATGCTTTTTTCACGAATCTGGCGGACGCGTTCGCGTGTTAATCCCAGTTGGTCGCCAATTTCCTCAAGTCCCTTCTCATGACAACCGATACCAAAGCATTCACGTAATATAGTAATCTCGCGTTCTTTTAAAACCTTTTGCAGTACGTTGTTCAGTTCTAAAGCCATCGATTCATGGTCGACATAACGGTCCGTTCTGGAATCCTCGCCAGATGCCATAACATCAAGCATACAATTGTCCTCACCCTCTTGGAATGGAGCGTCTACGGATACGTGGTGTCCATCGGCCATAAGACTTTGTCCAATTTTCTCTTCATCAAGATGCGTGGCTTCACTTAGTTCCCTGATAGAAGGATGGCGTTGGAACTCCTGCTCAAACCTATTGATTTCGTGGTTAATCTTATTCAGCGATCCTACCTGGTTTAAGGGGAGACGAACGATACGACTTTGTTCGGCTATTGCCTGTAGGATGGACTGACGAATCCACCAGACAGCATACGAGATAAATTTAAAACCGCGTGTTTCATCGAATTTTTGTGCAGCTTTAATCAAACCAATGTTACCCTCGTCAATCAAATCAGTCAGCGTCAATCCCTGATGCTGGTACTGTTTTGCAACTGATACTACAAATCGTAAGTTGGCTGTAACTAGCTTATCCTTTGCACGCTCACCTTCTGGTCCGCCTTTGCGAATCTTCTGCGCCAGTTCAATTTCCTCATCGATACTAATCAATGGTGCACGACCAATCTCCACTAGATATTTGTCTAATGCTTCACTTGAACGATTCGTAATACTCTTTTGAATCTTTAATTGTCTCATCTTTTGTTCTTGAAATTTGCCTAACAAACTGATAGTCAGGCTTATGTGGAAATGTTATCTCTTAAAGCGCTGCAAAGTTACAAAAAAAATCGGCCCGTTGTTCTCTTGTGGCCGATTTTTTATAAAATATTAATAAATATACTTGTTCCTATTCTTCTTTAATAGCTTCTGCGATATGTTTCTTCACTTTATCGACGTAGGCATCGATGGATGCAACGGCTACAATGTTTACAATATCACGTACGGAAGCACCAAAGTCTATGAAATGGATAGGCTTGTTCAAGCCCATCTGGATTGGACCGATGATTTCCACGTCGGCATCTAACATTTGTAGCATTTTGTAACTGGAACGGGCAGAGGTGAGATTCGGAAATACCAATGTATTAACATCCTTTCCAAACAGACGTGTAAATGGGTATTGCTCATCGCGCAACTCACGATCAAGTGCGAAGCCAATCTGCAATTCACCGTCAATTGGAAGGTCTGGGTATCTTTGCTGCATATATTCAACAGCTCGTTTTACCTTTTGTGCTCCTTCACTCTGACTACTGCCGAAATTGGAATGGCTTATCATACCGACAACAGGCTTTTCATTAAAGAACTTAACGCCTTTACTGGCCAGTTTTGCGATGTCAATCAGTGTTTCTGTATCTGGATTTTCGTTGACGAGTGTATCAGCAATAAATAATGTGCCACGTGTTGAGTTAATGATATGCATTGCTCCGAAATGCTTATAATTCGGACGGATGCCAATAACTTCGTTTACAACCTTTATCGTATTAGAATATTTGGTATAGAGACCTGTTAGGAAGGCGTCTGCCTCACCAGTTTCCACCATCATCATACCAAAATAGTTGCGTTCAAACATTTTGTCATTGGCCTCTTGGAAGGTATAGCCTTCACGTTGACGTTTTTCAGTCAGGATATGCGCATAGCGTTCGCGTCTATTTTGCTCTGAAGGGTGGCGGAGGTTGACAATTTCAATGCCTTCGATATTAAGATCCAGCTTGTCGGCCAATTTTTGAATCACTTCGTCGTTTCCTAATAAAATTGGGCTACAAATACCTTCTGCCTTGGCCTGTACTGCAGCTTTTAACATTGTGGGATGAATGGCTTCTGCAAATACGATGCGCTGGGGATGTGAAGAAGCTGTAGCATATAGTTTTTGCGTAAGTTTAGTCTCCTGTCCAAGTAAGACTGAGAGTGAACGCTTGTATTCATCCCATTTCTCAATCTTCTTGCGGGCAACCCCACTATCAATGGCAGCTTTGGCTACAGCTGCAGAAACCTCAGTGATAAGTCGAGGATCAACAGGTTTCGGAATAAAATAATCGCGACCAAAGGTGAGGTTGTTAACTTTGTAGACGTCGTTCACCACGTCTGGGACAGGTAGTTTTGCTAGGTCTGCAATTGCCAGTACAGCAGCCATTTTCATTTCCTCATTGATAGCAGTGGCATGTACGTCAAGAGCACCTCGGAAGATATAGGGGAAACCGATGACGTTATTAATCTGATTTGGATAGTCTGTCCGTCCTGTTGCCATCAATACATCGGGTCGCGCATCCATAGCATCCTCATACGAAATTTCGGGTACAGGATTGGCCAGGGCAAAGATGATTGGGTCTTTGGCCATTGTCTTCACCATCTTTTGGGAGAGCACATTGCCTTTTGACAGACCAACAAAAACGTCAGCACCGTTTACTGCATCTTCCAAAGTGTGAATGTCTTGACGCTCTGTAGCAAAGAATCTCTTTTGCTCGTTCAAGTCTTGACGACTTGTGCAGATAACCCCTTTAGAATCGAGCATTACAATGTTTTTCTTTTGGGCGCCTAAAGCCATGTAGAGCTTGGTGCAGGATATTGCAGCTGCACCAGCACCATTGACTACTATTTTTACCTCTTTTATATCTTTGCCACAAACTTCAAGGGCATTCTTTAATCCGGCTGCTGAAATGATAGCCGTTCCATGCTGGTCATCATGCATCACGGGGATATCGAGACTGTTTTTCAGACGTTCCTCGATATAAAAACATTCTGGTGCTTTGATATCTTCCAGATTAATGCCACCAAAGGTCGGAGCTATTCTCTCTACAGCTTCACAAAATTTGACAGGGTCTTTCTCATCGACCTCAATGTCGAAGACATCGATTCCACCATAGATTTTAAAAAGCAGCCCTTTTCCTTCCATGACCGGTTTGCCACTCATGGCTCCTAAATCACCTAGTCCTAAGACTGCTGTGCCGTTAGAAATTACAGCGACCAAATTACCTTTGTCGGTATAGCGGTATGCTTCATCGGGGTTCTGCTGTATTTCCAGACAAGGGTAGGCTACTCCTGGAGAATAAGCTAATGAAAGGTCGGTTTGTGTACGATAGGCCTTGGTAGGCTTAACTTCTATTTTGCCTGGGCGACCCGCCTCATGATATTCGAGAGCGGCTTCTTTGGAAATCTTTACCATATACTTCTAATTGTTATTCATTGTCTTTAACATCCGCAAAAGTAATAAAAACATGTGAAAATAGATTCTTTTTTTTAATCTTTTTAGAAACTTTGCACACAAATCTAATACTTATGCATGATTTCATCATTATCTGCACAATTTATGCAACTTGTCGTATTGCAACATCTTTTGAAAGGAACATGGGTATTTGAATAATCATCTCACGGTTATGATAGTGTGTGTAAAGGATGTTTGACCATTAAAACTCACTAAACGACAAAGGCATCAATTGTTTGATACTATCAATTACATAAATATGTTTATGTCCATAGAGTAAGATTCGGATAGGTTGATTGAAACGACTCTCTGTTTCTAATATGACTTGTCGGCAGATTCCACATGGACTGATGGGGTCGTCTAGCAGTTCTCCCAAACTATTACGAGCAGCAATGGCTAACATCACTACAGGTTCGTCTGGATATTTTGCCCCAGCAGCAAAGATAGCAGAACGTTCTGCGCAGATTCCAGCAGGGAATGATGCGTTTTCCTGATTACATCCAAGGACTATTTCACCGTTTCCCAACAATAGTGCGGCTCCTACATGAAAATGGGAATATGGGGCATACGAATGATGGGTGCTTTCGATGGCCTTCTGAAGCAAAGTCTGCTCAGTTACAGTCAATTCCTTCATTTGTGCCAATAAAATTGTAGTTTTGAATTCTAAATCTTTCATAATAATCAAATTTTTGTTGCAAATATAATTATTTTTCCTTATTTTTGCATCATAATTCTATTATTAATTCATGAAACGGGTCATATATTTTTTGCTTTCTGCGTTTTTTGCGCTCTCTTCGGTTTCGGCACAGACTGTAATTTGGAACCAACGATTCCAGGATTATTTCGACACTTATAAGGATCTTGCCATTGAACAAATGGTTAAATATAAAATTCCAGCTAGCATTACTTTGGCTCAGGGAGTGTTGGAGTCTGGGGCAGGAAAGAGCGAATTGGCACTGAATGCTAATAACCATTTTGGAATCAAGTGTAATGGGTGGACTGGTCGTAAGACCTACCACGATGATGATGATCGCAATGAATGTTTTCGTGCCTACAATACAGTGTATGAGAGCTATTGCGACCATTCTATATTTCTGACAAGCAGTAAACGTTATAGTCGCTTGTTTGACCTTAAAATAACTGATTATAAGGGCTGGGCAAAGGGCTTGAAAGCATGTGGTTATGCTACAAGTCCTGTCTATGCTAATAAACTGATTGAAATAATTGAAGTATACAAGCTCTATCGTTATGATACGTCAAAGGGTTACGACAAGTTCCAAATGCATCAGATAGAGCATGGCGACTTACGACACATCTATGCCTTTAATGGTAACTACTATCTTTTAGCTCGCAGAGGTGACACATTTAGAAGTATAGCTTCTGAGGTTGAAATATCCTATCGAAAGTTAGCCCGTTATAATGAACGCGATAAGAATGATTTATTACAGGAAGGGGAGATTGTCTGGTTGAAGAAGAAAGCCCGCAAGGCTCCCAAAGAATATAAAGGTCGATTACATCAAGTAAAGACTGATGAATCCATGTATACGATAGCCCAATTATATGGTATTCGCGTAAAAAATCTCTATAAAATGAATAGTTTGCCACCCGATTACCAAATTCGTGTGGGTGATTTGCTAAAGCTACGTTAAATGTGAATTGATATATGAAGAAGCTTTTATTATTGTTCGTGGCATTATTGTCATTATGCTCTTGTAACAGGATGCGGGTTAAGCATGATCATAGTAAGCATGTTCAATATGCTCGTGTGCCGGTAGATTCAGCTCAGAAAGATAGTCTGGTAAACGAAGAGAAGGACGAAAATTGGAAAGACGAGGATTTGATAGTTATTCCTGAGGAAGCGGAAGTCGGGAATTCACCCTCTGGTTCGAGTGATGAACTTGAGCGTATATTGCGTGGTGAGGAAGTTGAATAATCGAGCTGCCTATTCTTTCAACAACTTTGTAAGGAAGTCATCAAGGTCTTTATCTAAACCAGCCATCAGCTCCTCGTCGATGATGACAATGTCGTCATCTACGAGGTATAGTTCTGCTAGATTTTCGTGTTCGTCATTCTCAAGCACGAAAGAATACGGTCTTAAAATCGACAATTGTTCAATCTGTTTCTTGTGCTTGTTAAGCAGGGAACGGAGTGTGTTGGCGATGTCATTGTAGAAGTTATCCTCTTTATTCTCTATCCATTGTTCGATGACACAGCGGGTCAGTTCTTTGTCGTCATCGTCGAAAACCATGAGTTCTCCTGTTTCTTGGGTGACACGGATGTGGATGTCAGTCAGTACAGCTGCATCCTCTGTTTGGGGGAATTTTTCTGCAACTTTGCGTAATGCGCGCACAATTTGCTGCAATGTCTGTTCTGTCGCTTTCATTATACTTCTTTTATATTTGACGATACAAAAGTAAGAAAAAGATGGGATAATTGCAAACGATTACGATTATTTTTCAAAAAAACTCATTTTTTTCCATGTATAATTCATAATTTTATTGTACCTTTGCATTGCAAACTCGAGATTGCAAAACTAATGAGAACTAAAATAAGTCATTCTGGGGTTATAGAAAGCATTGATGACAACTGCGTACATGTTCGTATCGTCCAGACTTCAGCTTGTGCTGCTTGTAAAGTGTCAAGCTATTGTAATGCTGCTGAGTCGAAGGAGAAGATTGTCGATGTGTATTGTGGAAATAGTACCCACTATTGCACAGGTCAGCAGGTGACAGTGTCCACTTCAGGAAGTGTGGCTTTTCGTGCTTTGTTATGGGGATTTGGTGTGCCTTTTATCATCTTGGTGGCAGTGTTGCTTCTTGTGCTTCTATTGACAGGTAGTGAGGGATTGGCAGCCTTGAGTGCCATCGTTGCACTTGGACCTTATTATGGCTTGCTTTGGCTTTTTCGTGAAAAGATGCGTGAACAGTTGGCATTTGTGATTGAATAATTAATAATAAACTAAAACAGATAAGAGATTATTTTATGAATTTCATTTTGATTGCAGTAATTGTGCTAGGTGCTATCGGATTGGTAGCAGCCTTGGTACTGTATGTCTGCTCCAAGAAATTCGCAGTTTATGAAGACCCACGTATTGCACAGGTGACAGAACTGTTGCCTGGGGCCAATTGTGGCGGTTGCGGATTTGCTGGGTGTGGTGGACTGGCAGATGCTCTTGTCAAAGGAGCTGATGCTGGTAGCCTCGAAGGGCTGATGTGTCCAGTTGGCGGACAAGATGTGATGGGCGAGGTGGCCGACCTGTTAGGTATGGCTATTGCCAATGGCGACCCCATGGTGGCTGTGGTACGTTGTAATGGAACCTGTGCTGTGCGTCCGAAAATTGCTGAATATAGTGGTTTGCGAAGCTGTGCAGCCATGAACGCCTGTGGTGCAGGTGAGACAGCTTGTGGCTTTGGTTGCTTGGGCTGTGGCGACTGTGTCGCAGAATGTCAATTCGATGCTATTCACATCAACGAAGAAACAGGACTCCCTGAGGTTGATGATGAGAAGTGCGTAGCCTGTGGTGCTTGTGTTAAAGCTTGTCCACGTCGCATCATTGAGCTTAGGAAAAAAGGTCCAAAGGGACGGAGAGTTTTTGTCTCATGTGTCAACAAAGACAAAGGACCTGTAGCCATGAAGGCATGTAAGGCAGCCTGCATAGGTTGTGGAAAATGTGAGAAGGAGTGTAAGTTTGGCGCAATTACGATTGAGGGTAATGTGTCCTATATTGACCATACGAAATGTCGTCTGTGTAGGAAATGTGTAGAGGTATGTCCCACTAAGGCCATCCATACCGTCAATTTCCCAGCTCCGAAGCCGAAACCAGAAACATCTCTTGAAGGACCAAAGGCAGAGCCTGCGAAGTTAGTGGAAAAAAACACAAATGTTGAACCTGATGTTAAGAAGGAGGAACAAGCATGAACGTAAGAACATTTCGAATTGGTGGTGTACACCCTGAAGAAAATAAGCTGACCCATGAGGTTGAAACGATGGTCGCTGCTCTCCCCAAGCAGGCCATCTTCCCTCTTTCACAGCATATTGGCGCTCCTGCCAAACCTGTTGTAAATAAAGGCGACAAGGTGAAGGTAGGTACACTTATAGCCGAGGCAGGTGGTTTCGTGTCGGCTCCTATTTTTTCGAGTGTCAGCGGCACAGTATTCAAGATTGATACTGCTATTGATGCTACTGGCTATCGTAAGCCTGTCATTATAATTAATGTAGAAGGCGACGAATGGGAGGAACGCATTGACCGCTCTGACAATCTGGAAACAGTGAAGGCTCATCCAGAACTGACTCCTGAAGAAATCGTTAATCGTATTAAAGAGGCTGGCGTTGTTGGTATGGGTGGAGCTTGTTTCCCCACTTTTATCAAACTATGTCCTCCCCCTACAGCCAAAGCTGAGTGTGTTATCATTAATGCTGTCGAGTGTGAGCCCTATATCACAGCAGACTTCCGTCTTATGATGGAGCATCCCGACGAAATACTTGTTGGTTTGGAGTTGTTAATGAAAGGAGCCAAGGTGTCAACGGGTTATATTGGCATTGAAACGAATAAGATGCCCGCAATAGAACTGCTCACGAAGAAGTGTGCCGACGTGTTTGGACATACAGAATACCACGTAGAGGTTGTCCCCTTAAAGCAGCGATATCCCCAAGGAGGTGAGAAGCAGCTTGTTGATGCGGTTATCCGTCGTCAGGTTCCTGCTCCTCCTGCCATTCCTGTTAATGTTGGAGCTATTGTTCAGAATGTGGGGACGGCATATGCAGTCTATGAGGCAGTCATGAAACATAAGCCGTTGTTTGAGCGCTATACTACTGTTACTGGCAAGAAATTGCAGCATCCTGGCAACTTCTTGGTTCGTATGGGTACTCCCATGAAAGACTTGATTGAGGCCTGTGGTGGAATGCCTGAAGGTGACAATAAACTGTTGGCTGGCGGTCCAATGATGGGTAAAGCATTGACATCAACAGAAGTACCTATTTGCAAGGGAACCAATTCCGTGACTATTATTTCTGGTGAAGAGGCCTTCCGCAAAGACCCTAATCCTTGTATTCGTTGCGCCAAGTGCGTCAGTGCATGTCCGATGGGGTTGGAACCTTATTTGTTGGCCAAACTGGCTGCAGTTAAGAATTGGGAACGTGCTGAACAGGAAGAGGTCGTTAGCTGTATTGAGTGCGGCTCATGTCAGTTTACTTGTCCGGCTCATCGTCCATTGCTCGACAATATCCGTCAAGCTAAGAGTACCGTTATGGGAATCATCCGCGCTCGTGCAGCAGCGGCTCAGAAAAAGTAATAATAAGTAAAAAGGTAAAAATACAATGGGAAAATTAATTGTATCATTATCGCCTCACGCACATGGGACTGATACAGTCGAGAAAAACATGTATGGCGTTATAATTGCCCTCATGCCTGCTCTGCTCGTGTCGTTCTATTTCTTTGGCATTGGCTCTGCCATAGTCTGTGCAACGAGCGTTGTGGCCTGCGTATTCTTCGAGTGGGCCATCAATAAGTTTATGCTTAAGAACGAGCGCAATACCATCATGGACGGTTCAGCCGTCCTGACAGGTTTGCTGCTTGGCTTCAACCTCCCCAGCAACCTCCCCATCTGGATTATCATCATTGGTGCTTTGTTTGCCATTGGTGTTGCTAAGATGACGTTTGGTGGACTGGGTAATAACCTCTTCAATCCTGCTCTTGTGGGACGTGCTGCCTTGTTGGTGGCTTTCCCAGCACAGATGACTACTTGGCCTAAGATTGGTCAGCTCACAAGCTATCTTGATGCTGAGACTGGGGCTACACCTCTGGCTGTTATGAAGGAAGCCATCAAAACGGGCGATGCCAGTATCCTTGAGCAATTGCCCTCGTCGCTTGCCCTCTTTGTTGGTAACCATCCTGATGGGGGTGGTGCCATGGGTGAAGTCTGTGCACTGGCTTTGCTTCTGGGGTTGGTCTATATGCTTTGGAAGAAGATTATCACATGGCACATTCCTGTTAGCATTATTGGCACAGTGTTTATTCTTGCAGCTCTGATGCACTTGGCTAATCCTGCTTATGCCAATCCGTTTGCTGTTATCTTCTCTGGTGGCTTGATGCTTGGTGCTATCTTCATGGCTACAGACTACGTTACGTCTCCCATGACCGCTAAGGGACAGCTCATCTATGGTGTTGCCATTGGTGTACTCACTGTTGTCATCCGTAACTGGGGTGCTTATCCTGAGGGTATGTCGTTCGCTATTTTGATTATGAACGCCTTTACACCTCTTATTAATACTTATGTGAAACCCAAGCGCTTCGGTGAAGTGCCTGCTAAAAAATAAGACGCTATGAAGAAGTTGGAATCATCACTTTTGAATATGGTGCTGGTACTCACCTTGGTAGCAGTCATCATGGGTGGCATACTCGCCTTTGTGAATCATCTCACAGAGGGCCCTATCAACAAACAGAAAGAAAAAGCTTTGGCAGACGGTATCAAAACCGTAATGGTATGCAACGATTTGGTCGTTGCCAAGACTGACGAAGTGAAGCAGAATGTCGATGGTAAGGAGCTTACCTTTGTTGTCTATCAGACAAAGGATGCTCAAGGAAAAGACTTAGGTGCCGCTGTCGAGAGCACTACGATGGGCTTTGGTGGCAATCTGAAGGTACTCGTGGGTTTCAATCCTGAGGGAAAGATTTTAGGTTATACCTTGCTTGAACATTCTGAGACTCCTGGTCTGGGTGCAAAGGCTGACCAGTGGTTCCAGAAGGGCCATAAAGGTGATATCATCGGTAAAGACCCTAAGGAGCCTCTTACTGTATCGAAAGACGGTGGACAAGTAGATGCCATCACCGCTTCTACCATTACCTCACGTGCCTTCCTGAAGGCTGTTAATCAAGCTTACAACGCCTACAAGGTTACACCAGTAGACGCAGAGAGCGGGGCTACGAAACAAGTTAAAGAAGAGGAGGACTAAGTATGAATTACATAGATATTATTAAAAATGGTATCGTCAAGGAGAATCCCACATTCGTCTTGATGCTTGGCATGTGTCCCACGCTGGCAACCACAACTTCAGCCATGAACGGTATGTCGATGGGACTTGCCACAATGGCTGTGCTCATCTGCACTAACGTAGTTATTTCATGTCTGAAGAGTATTACCCCCGATAAGGTTCGCATTCCCGTTTTTATCGTTGTGATTGCCGCCTTTGTTACTATTTTGCAGCTTGTCATTAAGGCTTTCTTGCCTGATATTGACGCTGCTCTCGGATTGTTCATTCCCCTGATAGTTGTAAACTGTATCATCCTTGGACGAGCAGAGGGTTTCGCATCAAAGAACTCGCCTCTTGCATCGCTTTTCGATGGTATTGGTATCGGCCTCGGATTCACGTTGGGTCTGACTCTGCTTGGCGTATGCCGTGAAATTCTGGGATCAGGCTCTGTCTTTGGACTGACACTGCTGCCAGAGGAGTATAATATTCTGCTCTTTGTGCTCCCTCCAGGTGCCTTCATCATGCTGGGATTCCTGATTGCAATCGCCAATAAGTTGCGTAGCAATTCTTAATACCAAAATAACGTAATAACGACAACTATGGAATATATATTGATTTTCATTAGCGCGATATTCGTCAACAATATCATTCTTTCTCAGTTCCTTGGTATCTGTCCGTTTCTTGGTGTTTCCAAGAAGGTGGACACCTCGCTGGGTATGTCGGCAGCCGTGGCCTTTGTGCTGACTTTGGCTACCATTGTGACCTGGCTGGTTCAGAAGTACGTGCTCGATCCCTTTGACCTCCATTATTTGCAGACCATAGCCTTCATTCTCGTCATAGCTTCACTGGTGCAGATGGTCGAGATTATCTTGAAGAAGGTGTCACCCGCGCTCTATCAAGCACTGGGCATCTTCCTGCCACTGATAACCACCAATTGTGCTGTGCTTGGCGTGGCTATACTTGTCATCCAGAAGGAGTTCAATTTACTGGAGTCCGTTGTCTATGCCTTCTCGACAGCAATAGGTTTTGGCCTCGCACTAACAGTTTTTGCTGGTATGCGCGAGCAGTTGGAGTTGGTTACAGTACCCAAGGGTATGCGTGGCATGGCCATCGTGATGCTTTCTGCAGGATTACTCTCGCTGGCCTTTATGGGCTTTTCTGGAGTGGACGGTGGATTACGCGTCCTGTTCGGATTGGATTAAGGAAATAAAACCCCTAATATTTTGTGGTGTTAATCAAAAAAATGATGCCAGCTGAAGGGCAGGCATCATTTTTTTTCTTTGTTGTTTTTCGGCTATCCTTTGATATTCGGCTGTTCAAGCCCTAAACCTTTCTTCTTGTCTACAACCTTAAGCAACAGTCCCAGGACAAGGGCGGCAACCCCAAGGCAGGCAAGCATGACCAGCGGAGCTGTGTAGTCAAACTGTGTCGGATCGGTGACATCTGGATTTGTTGCATCCAGAACTTTGCCAATAAGCAGCGGGAACAGCCACAGACCGATATTCTGAATCCAGAAAATCAATGCGTAGGCCGAACCTATAACCTTGGCATCCACTAGCTTTGGAACTGAGGGCCACAGCGATGCTGGTACCAGCGAGAATGATGCTCCTAAGACCAAAATGGTTGTATAAGCTATTACGATACCGCCAATAGCTGAACCTTTGAACAACGGTAGTACGAAGGCAAATGTCAAGTGACATCCAATGAGGAGCAGCGAACCCAGTACTAACATTGTAGCTGCCTTTCCGTGGTGGTCCAGATAGCTACCGAGAATCGGCGTGATGAGCACTGCCAATAGTGGGAATACTGCGAAAATCGATTCGGCAGACTGGCGCATATAACCCATGTAGCAGTAGGTCACCAGCGCA
>JAEEGL010283580.1_pt1 | contig 21750 bp, 22 predicted proteins | sample 9134231 | NCBI WGS metagenome assembly JAEEGL01 (sample SAMN16246548, study PRJNA631951) | gut metagenome | biome: gut microbiome; feature: rumen; material: fiber-attached | host: Bos | place: Iran: Karaj | collected 2018-10
AGTCGGCGGATCAGGGGAACGCCTCCGCGCAACTCAACCTTGGTGTCTGCTATGATGACGGCGAAGGCGTGGAACAGGACAAGGAAGAGGCGGTGAAATGGTATCGCAAGTCGGCGGAGCAGGGCTACGCCGGCGCGCAGTTCAACCTTGGTTTGTGCTATGACAACGGCGAAGGCGTGGAGCAGGACAAGACAGAGGCGGTGAAATGGTATCGCAAGTCGGCGGAGCAGGGCTACGCCGGCGCGCAGTATAAGCTTGGAGTCTGCTATGATATCGGTAAGGGTGTGGAAATTGACGAAGGAGAGGCCGTAAAGTGGTATCGTAAGGCGGCGGAACAGGGGAGTATTTCCGCACAGCTCAGCCTTGGTATCTGCTATGATAACGGTCAAGGCGTGGTAAAGGACAAGGCGGAGGCCGTGAAGTGGTACCATAAGGCGGCGAAGCGAGGGGACGCCACAGCACAGTACAACCTTGGAACCCACTACTACAATGGTGAAGGGGTGGAACAAAACAAGGAAGAAGCCGTGAAGTGGTATCGCAAGGCGGCGGCGAATGGTGACGAAGATGCGAAAAAGGCGTTGCGGCGACTTGAGAGGGATTGGGAGTAGATGCCGTGATGAGACGACAAAAGAGAAGGGGAAAATGGCAGAAATAAAACAGCCCAGTAGTAGAAATTGCTCTGTTTGCGGCGCGGCACTTATATCAGAGGCGCGGTTCTGTAGAAAATGTGGTAGTCCGGTTGCTATTTCCAATGTTACTCCCGCTGTGGATGTGTCGGAGGTAGGGGGGCGCACTTGTTTGCATAATCTTATTGGAGCACTTGTATTCTTGTTTTACGCGATTGCGGTGTTTTTGTCCGGGGCGGTTTATGCATGGGCATGTGAATGGATCCCATTCGTGATAATGCCTCTACTTTTTTTCGTTGCATTTTCGGGCTTTGCGGCAGCAAGAGTCTATAGACGATTTGAGATGAACAAGTTCCTCTTCTCTTCGGTAGGAATTGCCATCGGTTGTGTGGCTGTATATGGGAATTGGTTTTGGTTCGAATGCTTTTTAAACGACATAGTAGAGTGGAATCCTCTTAACTTGGCAAGGTGCATACATGAAATTTCCGAAACACGAAAAATCAGTCTTCATGGAGTACTGCCGCTGACGAGCGGTGCGTTGTCGTTATGCTATTTTCTTGAAACTGTGATTATTGTCGGAATGACATTGGCAGTGTCTTTTCAGTTTGATGACAGGTGCTGTAAAAAGTCTGGTTTAAGTGACCTGCCTTTGGATAAAACTTAGGTCGTGTCTGCTTTGGATGCGCTGAAGAGACCGAACAAGATGACAGCAGCGGTATTTGTAGAGCAAAAGTGGTGCAATTGAATTAAGAGGCAACAAGAATGAAGAAAGTGAGTGTCGCACCGATAATAGGTTCTGTCATCTGCATTATCATTGGCGTAACATTTCTTGTAATTTATTTCAGAAAGTTGGATGATGCGCACAGCCATGGCCGTTACGTACGCGAGTACAATGAAGGTGTGGATGCATACAATAAGGGATTGGATTTCGACAACAAGGGAGATTTCGGCAAGGCAGTTGAGCGGTACCGCAAGGCGGCGGCTGGAGGCGATAAGAATGCCGAGAAGGCGTTAGAGCGGTTGCTGCCGGCAGGGGAAGAATCGCAGGGCGCGAAACGACAAGAATTGAGTCGGCTCCCTGAATCAGCGACGAATGTGAGCGAGTCCGTAGTAGAGCCACCGTTACCATCTTCCCGTTCTCTCGTTAGAGAGAAACTTGCCATGTCTGGCGTTCAATTGGGGTGGGATTCGGAGAAGAAAAGAATCGTTGCGGTTGGGACACGCAGCTTGTCACTGAAAGACGACGGGCAAAAAGGATATTCCTCGTTAAACGAATCGTATGATTTCCGAGATGACGCGGATGATGAAATTGAGACTAAACGCTTTAAAGCCGTTTGGAAAGCGTATGCTGACGGCGTGGCGAAAATAGCAAGATATCTCTATGGAAAAGAAGAAGTAGCTGAAAACATAGAAGTAGGTCGCACTGCAAGTGATAATATGCCTAGGCATGTGTCAACTCGTATGTCGGTACAACATGTCCTTGATGGTGTTGTGACTGTGACGATGGCCGAGTCATTTAATAGTGAGGAATACGAGGTTACGGTAGCTGTTGGGCAGAGCGAAAAAAGGAATATTGCCTATGGTGTTTACAAATTCGGAAAGACACCTCCATCGCCGGGGAAATATTCGCTTAAGGAATGGATTGACGCACATTCTTCGTCGGGTATTATTTGCCCACAGTCGTTTGTTGACAAAGATGGAGTCTGGTGGCGCGTGGCCGGTGTGCCTGTGGCTGTCGAGCGTCAGAGGAAGATTCACATCGAAAAAGCCAAATGGCTTGCAGCATCTGCGGCGATACGGACGATATCGATTGAAGTGAAGGCAATTGTGAAGTCCAGCATCTCGATCGGAGACAAGGATGACGGAAGTGATACCGCCGATATGCTTGACCGTGAAATTAAACTTAAGCCTCTTTGTGAAGTGTCGCTATTCGATTCCTCTCGTGTTCAGTGGTTTGACATTGAATCAGAGTCACCTATTACAGGGAAGGTCAGGGTGATAGTCTGTGCCATCCGAGAAGATCCGGAGGTGAAATTATAGGAAATCCTTTTTCGGAGGATGGTAGTCCATGAGCATCGCAATGTACAGAGTGTCGGAAAAGAAGTGCGCGACGTGCCGGTGGTGGCAGGGAGCGCGTGGCGTGGAGCTGCGGGGCTACCAGCCGTACTACGTGAAGGTTGAGGCGGGGCCTGCGCCGTGCATGGCGTTGAACGGCCAGCCGCGCACGCCCGCGACGGTATGCCCGCGTTGGGCGAAGTGGGAGAAGTTGTGATTTGCGCGGCATGGGCACATACTTGGCTAAAGATACAGTTGAATACATATAATTAGCCAAGTTTGATGGTGGAAAGCCATTAAAATGTCTCCGTAGTTGGCTAAAACTATTTCTGCGGTTGACATTTGGCCGGATTTATGGCATAATGATTACCATTCTTCAAAAAGGAAGGTTGGTGTGCCATGCTGATAGGCCGCGAAAGAGAATGTGCTGACTTGCACGCTGCAATGGATTCCGACAAATCGGAGTTCGTCGCCGTGTATGGGCGGCGAAGGGTTGGGAAGACATATCTGATACGGGAGACATTTTCATACTCCTTCGCTTTTGAACACACCGGCGTGAAAGGAGCCGATCAGAAGCGGCAGCTATATGAATTTGGCGAATCCTTGAGACGATTCGGTCGCTTGAAGAGGAGACCTCGTGATTGGTATGATGCGTTCAGGATACTGGGGGACGTCCTGGACGAAAGACCGTCAAACGGGAAGAAGGTTGTCTTTCTTGATGAATGTCCATGGATGGACACGCCGCGTTCGGGGTTTCTTGGCGCACTTGACCATTTCTGGAACGGATGGGCGACCATGCGCAAGGACATCGTCCTCGTGATATGCGGATCGGCGGCTTCGTGGGTGTCGAGCAAGATAGACAGCAACGTCGGCGGACTGCACAATCGCCTTACGCGGCACATCTATCTTCGGCCGTTCACCTTGCATGAATGCGATCTTTTCGCGAAGGCAAAGGGGCTTGTGATGAATCGGGCACAGACGCTTGAATGCTACATGATTCTTGGAGGGGTGCCGTACTATTGGGACCTGCTCCGAAAGGATGTCGGATTTGCGCAGAACATTGATCGCATGCTTTTCGAGCGCGGAGGCGATCTGCAGGACGAATATGATCATCTCTATACTGCGCTCTTCAGGAAGCCGGAGCAGTATTTGAAGGTCATTCGCGCCCTCGGCAGGAAGAATGCGGGGTTGACCCGGAACGAAATCGTCAAGGCTACTGGACTTTCCGCCAACGGCAATCTAACGCGGACATTGAAGGAACTGGAGCAATGCGATTTCATCAGGTCATATACCGTTCCTAAAAAAGCCAAGCAGGACTGCATCTACCAGTTGATCGACAATTTCACGCTTTTCTATTTCAGGTTCATTGATGGAGAGCGGAACCTGTCGCCTGACTTCTGGTCGGTGTCGGAGTCCTCGCAGCGTGTTCGCATCTGGTGCGGGCTGGCGTTTGAACGGGTGGCGTTGCAGCATGTCGCCCAAATCAAGCGGAAACTTGGAATCTCAGGTGTGCTGACGCGGTTGTATGGATGGCGATATGTGGCCCAGGCGGATGACGAGAACGGCGTGCAGATCGATCTTGTCATCGAGAGAAACGACCGCGTGACGAATCTGTGCGAAATGAAGTACACGGTGAATCCGTTTGAGATTACGGACGACTATGACCGGCGGCTTAGGGCGAAGCGCGAGACGTTCATTCAGGAGACTGGCACGCCAAACGCCGTTCACCTTACGATGATCTCCGCCAATGGCGTGAAGCGCAACGCCAACTGGAACGACATACAATCCGAGGTCACGCTTGACGATCTGTTCAAGGAGTAAGATGAAACGCAAGATTTACGATAAGTTGCTTGAATGGAAGCACGTCATCTTGATCCTTTCATTTGCCGTGTCGGGTTTCTCCCTCGCGGGCGGGGCTCCGCTGAGTGCCAAGGAGCGGGAGTCACTTGATTTCCTCGATTACGTGACGGGGGCGTTGCCGGCTGCGGAGGAGAAGGACTGGTGGGACATTGGCGGCACGCAGCATGGCATCTTCGCGAAACGCTACAGCATCGCGTTTGCCGGATACGCCGCCGCCGCGATCGGCATGCGCGGCGACGTGGAGGTGACGAACCGCGTGGGGCGGATTCTCGACAACTGCGTGCAGCGTATGCTCCGGCGTGACGTGTGGGCGTATTCGCAGTCGAAGAGCTACTGGGGGCAGAAACCGTGGGCGCCCGATCCCTGCTACCGCGAGAACGTGATGTACACCGGTCACCTGCTGCATCTGCTCGCGTTCTACGAGTGGTTCACGCATGACCGCAAATACTGGGAGAAGGGCTTTGATTTCGTCTGGAAGGCGGACCAGAAAGTCCACTACACCGTGCAGAAACTCATCGACGTGACCGTGGAGCAGATGCGCGAAAACGATTCCGGCGGCGTTACGTGCGAGCCAGGGCTGCTCTTCTTCCCCTGCAACAACCACCCGCACTATGCGCTGCGGCTCTTCGCGCGCCTGGGGCACGGCGACTGGTCGACCGATGCGGCGAAATGGGAGGACTGGGCGCTTTCGCACTATCCCGGCCCCATGATGGGCGGCGGGGCGCTCAAGCTCGTGTACCATGTCCGCACCGGGATGTTCTACCCGCGCGGCAATCCCGGCCTGGACGGCTGGTCGGCACTCTGGTACGAAGCGTGGGCGCGCGACCGCGCGACGGCGCTGGACCTCTGGAAATCCGCTGCCGCGAAGATCGACTGGCGGATCTATGCCGATCCGTCGGATGCCGTCTCCGGACATGGTTGCTGTGATCCGCAGCCGGTGTCGGCCGCCGTCTCCGCCGCATTCCTTTCCGCAGCCGCACGGGCGTGCGACGACCCTCGTACGGCCGCGCGGCTCGAAGGGCCGCTTGACGCCAAGTACCTCGTGCGCAGGGGCGGCCACGTCTATCTCGACCTCAACCGCGACTGGCGCATCGGCGCCACGGCCATGCGCTCCACGTCCCTTGCGCTCGAAAACGGTTCCTCTTTCCGCGCCCTCGCCCGCTAAAATTATGGTATAATTTCCAACTACCACCGCCGCTTGTTTCCACGTGGAAACAGAAAACCCAATAAACACAAGGGCGAAACGCATATCACGCCCAAACTTTTTTAATTTTTTTAGTGGTAAGTAGTTGCAACGCGCGCCGATTTTTGATATACTACACGGCGAACAGGAGCGGAAGCGGAAAAACGCGGAAGCCTGCGGAAAAAAGTAAAACAACAAGCCAAATGGAGGTCGAACACCATGAAGCAGAAAAACGAAACAGCCGCCGGAACCCCGGCGCGACCGCGCGCGAAACACGCCGCGCGCATTTGCCCAGAGCATAAGCCGACAGCCGACGAGATCGCCGCCGCCGTCGAGAAGGAACGCCGCCGCGCGCCGCTTGACAAGCGCGACTGGAGCGACCGAACCGCCGACCGCTTTTGCGAACTCACAGCGGACATTTACGCCGCCGACAACGACGACACGGAGCTGGAAACCCACCGAGGCTTTTCGATTGTATGGAACGCAAACGGCGCGTGGCGCGTTGAAGTGAAATGCGGGCGCGTGGCGCAGATTGCATAACCGGGAAGGAGCGCACAATGGGCAAAAAGGCACAGAGACGCGGCAACCATTCCGGGAGGCTTGAACTTCGCGGTAATAAATGGCTTGCGATATGGATGGTGAACGGCAAGCGCAAAAGCCAATCCACAGGAGAGACGGACAGAGACAAGGCGGAAAAATGGCTGGCCCGCAAACTGGAGGCCGTCAGGACTTCCGACGGCTTGCGCCAACTGGACAAGGACGCCGAGACAATCCGCGAAATGCAAAAGACGGTACTCGGCGCGCGGCTTGCAGAGATCGAGGCGCAGAAACAGGAACTGGCCGACGGCCTTTCCGCCCTGCGCTTTAGCGAGGCCTGGGACACATACACGCGCACGCCGAAGCGCAAGACGGTGACGGCGCAGACATTGGGAAACATGGCGAGCAAATTCGCGGCCTTCAAAGAATGGATCGAGAAGAACCACCCCGGCGTCGAGGAACTCCGCCACGTCACCCCGGAGATCGCCGCAGAGTATGCCGGGCACATTCGCGGCGATTACGTCCCGTCGTCCTACAACATGGTGCTGGCCGCGTTGCAACAGATATGGACGACCCTTTCGGCGGAGATACGCGGCACGGTGAACCCATGGACGCGCGACAACTTGCCCCGGCTTGACGTGCCCGAAAGCGAACGGCGCGACATTACCGACGACGAGCTTGAACGGATATTCGACGCGGCACGGCGCGAAATCCCGCCGCTTCACTATCTGTTCACGGTCATGCTTTACACAGGGCAGAGGCTAGGGGATTGCGCCAAAATGGAATGGCGGCACGTCGATCTTGCGCGCGGATTTATCAACATCATGCCGGAAAAGACAAAGCGGTTCAAAACCCGCGTAAACATTCCGATACTTCCGCCGCTCCGCGCAATGCTCGAATCATTCCCGGCGAACAGGCGCAAAGGCTACATCATGCCCGACATGGCCGCAGAGTACAAGGCCAAAAGACTGTCCGACAAGATAACGCAGTTTCTCGCGACGAAATGCGGCATTGAGACGAGCAAAAAGACGGACGTCGGCAAGCGGAAACACCCGGTGGTGACGGCGCACAGTTTCCGGCACACATTCGTCAGCAAGGCGGCGAACGCGGGTATACCGTTCGCCATTGTGCAAAGCGTTGTCGGCCATTCGACCGCGAAACAATGCCGTCACTACTTCCACGAAAACGACGACGCCACGTTGCGCGCTTTCGCCGCGTTCCCGGTACAGGGCGCGCAGAACGCGCCCGCGTTGCCCGACAAATCCGCCGCCGCCGCCGTGATCGAGGCCGAGGTGATAGAACAGACGGACGCGACGACCGCGACGGCAGACACGCGCCGCGCCGCACTTGACGCCGCGCTTGCGGAGATCGTCAGCAACGGCGACGACGCCGAGCGCGCAGCGACCGCCGCGCGGCTTGCCCAGGCCATAAACGAACTCACGAACGGAGCGACGGCCAAGGAATGAGCGCACCGCGCACAGACACAAGGCGCGAACGGAACCAGGGCGCGCCGCACGCTTTCGGGCAGACAATGAGCCGCCCCGGAAGCGGACGCGCCCGCGCGCCGTTTTTGCCCCCTTGCGCGAACCGCCCCGGTATGGTAAACTATCTATGTTTTCGGCAAAGCCGACGGGAAGTCGAACACCCGAACCGCGAACCCCAAAAACACACTTGCGCCTTGCGCCATCGGTTTACCCTTCGCGGGTATGTTCGACCCGGTGACGCAGGGCGTTTTTAATGGAAGTCGAACACCATGAAGAACGACAAACAGACGGCGGCGAAAGCCGCGAAGAACGGCAGCGCACAGGGCGCGGCCAAAGGCAACGGAACCTGGCGCACCACGACGCGCAAGGGCAAGCGGGTACTAATCGACCCCGCCGGGCACGTCTACCACGGAACCGCGCAAGAGGTACGCGACGAGGCTTTAATGCCGACAACGCGGCGAAGCCTTGCGCAGTCCATTAGATTTGCCCGGATATTTTCCGAGCAACACAACTACACGCCCGAAGAACGGCGCGAGTATGTCCGCGAGCAGAGGCGCAACGCCATACAAACACAATACAGGCTTGCGCTTTTTGGCGAACTAACAACCATCCCTGCAGAGCTTGAAATTGTCGCCAGCGCAGCCGCGCGCTACATGGGGCAGACGTTCAACTTTTTCGTTTGCGACGCGCTGCACGCCGCAATCGGCAAGGCAATCGACAAGGCGGAAAAGGACGCGGGCGAAATCGGCGTCGGCTTGCCGCTTACCAGGTACGAGCGCGCCGCGCTTGACAGGATAAGGGCGACGCGGCCACAGCTCGAAGCCGAGGCAAAAGCGAGACTCGAGGCAACACGCGCCACCGCGTGACGTTTGACGAACACGAAAGGACGGCGACAACGGCGGCGACGTGGACGAAACCAGGCAGGGCAATCGGCAATCATTCAGAGCCGAGCCGGGACGCCCACGCCGCCGCCACCACAGGAAAGGAATCACGACATGGACGCGAAGCGAAACAGGAAGAAGAAGCCCGCCACCGTCACGACGGACGGCGCGCAATCCGCCGCCGAGGACTTTTTCGGCCCTGACTTTGTGAGGACATGGAACGCCGTCACGAAAAGACGAGAGGCGGAATGGGCGTTAGTTTGTGCCGAAGCCGAACTCGACGCCGTGAATCAGGGGATAGACCCGGCAGACCCCGAAGCCGTCCACGCCGATCTTGAAAAGGCAATCCGCGCATATTCCGCAGCCGCGACGGACGGCAAAAAAGAGCGCGAACTCTTGCCCAATGAGGACGGGCGCATTATTCGCGCAAGGCGAGAAAATAACGAGCTTGTCGCAGCCATGCTTTATCGGGAAGCCGCCTGGAAAATCACGCACGCAATCCCAGCAGACGCCGAGGCGGAATATTTCAAAGAACAGGAAGAGAAAATGCGGTCGGCAATAATCAAAGAATACGAACGGAAGAAAGCGACCAACCGCCCCGGAAAGTACATCCGCCACGGCGACGGCAAAGGACTGACACAGGACGAAGCCGCAGAAATCATGATTCAACACCACCTCGGCACGAACCCGGACTCAATCAAGAGGAAGATACGCAGATGGGCAAGCGGCAAAGGCAACCCGCCGCCAGATTACCCAGGCCTTGCAGATTATTCGCAGTTTATTCTATGGGCGACGCAGGTAGAGCAGAGAACCCAAATCGGCATCCGCGCGCGTGACGCCATGGACAGCCGGAAGCGTATGCAATACCGCGAAACCGCAACGGAAGCGGGTAATATGCGCCTTACTGGAAAGCCGTTTGCACAAGGCGCATTTTAAGCGAAAGACACACCAGGCGAAAACGAACCTCGGCAGAAATGCCGAGGCTTTTTTTTTGCACCCGGAAGCCGATTTAGAAAGCGGACACAAGCGGACATTGCAAAAAAAAATTGAAAAGGCGCGGAGTTATTGCCGCGCGCGCTTTTTTTCACATGGGCGAGGCCGTCCGGCACCAGGGAAAGCGGACACAAGCGGACATTTCAGCGCACAAAGGTGACAACAGGTCAATAAATGAAAGGACAGCAAGAAATGACAGGAAACATTATCACCCTGGCCGAAGCCGCCGAGCGGCTGGAAGTGTGCGCGCGCACCGTTGCGCGTGGCGTTCGACAAGGCGTCCTCCGTGCGAAATACGGCGGACTGAAAAAGGACAGGATCGTCGGCGTTTACGCGGACAGCGTGGAAGCGTTGCGCCTGAAAGGTACGGCGGACGGCGACGGCTACCAAACCCGCGACATACGCCCGGCGGCGAGATAGGAGCGAACCATGACGACCGAAGAATTTATGCAAGCATACCTCGGCGCAACAGAGGAACAACGCGCCGCCGCCCTTGCCGCGTTGCAAGGCCGAACCGCCGCCGGACTTGCGAACCCGGAGCCGATTGATCGTATTTTGTCGCCCGAAGCCGTTGCGGAAATCCTGAACCTAACGACGCGCTCGTTGCGCTCATACGCCCGACGCGGCGAGATAAAACGCGCCTATTTGAGCGGCAACAAACGCGGCTGGGGATATTGGGAAAGCAGCGTCCGCGACTTCCAAAAACGCCGGGCAGCGATTCAACAGGCGGACGGCGGCGACGCAATCCGCTGAACGTGCCGACACTATCCACCCAAGCCCCGGAAAGGAAACACCCCCAAATGGAAACCCCAATCAGCCCGGACGACCCCGCCGTTAAAGGCGGCGAGGCCTTTAGTCAATTACTGGCATCCGCACCGAACGCGAAAATTCGGAAGAACCGCCTCGACTACGCTTTGCAAATACTGAACCGCGCACCAGGCGAGACGCTTTACGTGCCAAGGGCAAGAATCACGAACCCAAACCCGCCGGAAGCGGTAGTAAAAGACGACCGCTTGCTTTTTACGTTTGCGGCCAGTACGGCGGACATGATAATTGCAGAACGGGCGCGGAAATCCGGCGACACGCCCGAAGAGCGCGCAAAATCTGTTTTTCGTTTCATGTCTGAATGTGCCGAACTTGCGCCCCACGCCAACGTCCTTCTCATTGTGCCGACCGAAGCCGCGCCCGAGATCGACGAGGACGCGCTCGAAACCGCAATCAATGTTTATTTCACAACGGCAAAGCAGAACAGGCTCGAAGCCATCCGGCGCGAATGTGCGCGCGCGATGAATGAAAGCGAGGCGCGCCAATGACGACGAATAAGCAGCCGACCAAGGCGGACGCCGAACGCCGCGTCCGGAGCGAACGCGAGAAACGCGTCCTGGCGTCACTCATAGACCCGCAGACGGCCCAGGCGGCGAACGCGACCGCGCGCAAGTATGGACTCGAAGAACGCCACTTCACAGACGGCGAACTGCGCGACGCTTTTATTTCTTTTGAGCTGCACGGCCCGCAGACGTTCGCCGGGTATGTCAATAAAGACTCGCCCGCGTGCGAGTTGTCATTCGACGACCCCGCCGAACTTGCCGCCGCCGTCCGCCAAATGATCGTGGACGCATGGCGCGCGAAAATCTCCGCTGGCGACTTCACCCTTGCGGACTTGCCGAAGTATGAGCCGGAAGCGAAAGACGAGGCCGTGTTGATACACGGGCGCGGACTTGAAAAGGGAGGCTCGTTGTTTGTCGTTTCGACCGCCGGAACGGGTAAATCCGTCATGGCGACACAATGGTCGCTTTGCATGGCGGAAGGCTTGCCGTTCGCGGGATTGCGCCCGACGCGCCGCTTGTGCCCCTGGATATTTCAGACAGAGGACTCGGTGACGCGGCTTGTGATCGACCGCGACGACGTGACGGCGGAACTTTCCGAGACATTCCCGGAAATCGACTGGCGGCAGACGTGGCAGAAAATCCGCTTTATCCGTTTCCCCGGCAAAACGGGCGCGGACTTCATAGACGCGCTCGACGGGAAACTGGAAGCAGCCACGAACGGGAAGCCCGACGTCCTGATATTGAACCCGCTCCTTGCAGTTGTCGGCGGCCCCGTGACCGACGGGAATTATATCACCCCGTTTCTAAGAGGCGGGCGCATAGGCGGACACGACACGAACGGACTCCAGTATGTTTTGGAGAAGCACAACGTCGGGACAATCATTTTCCACCACACGCCCAAGCCGCCGCAACAGGAAAAAGAGGTCGAGGCATGGCGCAAATCTCCGTTTCCTGAATACCAGGCAGCGGGATCGTCCGATCTTACGAACTGGGGCCGGACATTCATTACCATGATGAAAACGAAGGACTGGCCCCACGTGGTATGTTTGACGGCAGGGAAGAACGGAAGCGAACTCGGCTGGGAGTTTATCGGAGGCGCGCACCGTCACTACATGGCATGGTCGAGGGGCAAGGGCGTGACAGGCGGCAACCGCCACGCATGGCGCGAACTTGACCCCGACGAGCTGGACGCGGTGACGGGCGAGACGCGGGAAAAGGAACAGGCCGACGTCCAGCGGCTTGTGGACTTGTTGAAGGAAAAGCCGCTGACGTGGACACAGGCGCGGAACGCCAAGCCTGGCGACATGACCACCCGCCAATTCGACGCGGCATGGCGCACCATTGTCGCCAAGCCCGACCAGTACGGACTTGCCAAGGCAGAGGTACAGACCAACGCAAAGCGAAAGCCCGTTTATTACGGATTGCCCGGAGCCGTCGAAACCGCCGCAGACATAGCCCTGCGGAACTGGAAAAACGCGAGGGGGGAAGCATGACAGGCTTTCAGACTTTCATAAACTTTCACCAACTTTCGGAAAGCAACGCGGTACTGACTAACTTTCAAACTTTCAAGACCCCGGTATATTTATATACCGGGTCTAAAGTGAAAGTCAGTACCCCGCCGCGAAAGCATGGAAAAAGTATATCTAACTTTCAGGGCGAAAGGCCCCACGCGCGACCCGCCCGGAACTGTGCCCATGCAGAGCGCGCGAAAAACGGCCCCAGGAGCGCGCCGCGCCGAAACCGTCCAATCATCCGCGCCGCGCGCGCGTGCGTGCCACGCGTAATCTGTGCCCCGCGCCCGTGTGCCCTAGAGGCCACCCCCGACCCCCCATTAGGTTCTTCCGGCAGACTAGCCCCTGCGCCCATCGGGCGAAATCCCGGCAATTATTCGACTCACGCTTTTTTGGCCGATTTTGGACGGGAAACGAGCCCCAAGGCGACGCGGCACCCGGCCCGGCGGACATGGGCGAGGCCCGGCCCCAGGACGAGCCGTTTCCCGCTCCGCTTGCGGCCATGGGAGCCGACAGGGAGCCGACCGGGAGCGCGGACGGCCCCGGCAGACTTGCGCGCGCTGCAATTCTCGATCGCTTGCGCCGACCGTGCCGACCGTGCCCGGCCCGACCGATCGACATTTGCGGCGGACGGGCGAGGCCGTCGAGGCGAACGGCCCCTGCAGCATGACATTTCCCGCGCGTAAGAGCCGCGCGCGGAATTGAGACAAGCCAAAACCCGAAAGGAAACCATGAACAACACCACAATGACAGGCGGCGACCATTCCGCCGCGACCATTTCCGGCGACGCCCGCGCCGCCGGGTATCAGACCAAAGACGAACAGCCCGCCAACGTGGCGGACGCCGCGACCGGCGACGACCGCGACCGGGACGGCGGGTATCTCCACCGCGACATTCGACCGCAAGGCCACCGCGCCGACAGTCGAGGCAATCCGCAGCCGCGCGCCGTCGTCGCCCCGCTCCGCAACCGCTAACAGGAAGGAGCGCAACATGGACGAAGGACACGCGGCCATGAAGGACAGGCCAGTACTAACCCGTCGCGCCGGAAGCGGGCGCGTAAGGGTACGAAAGCAAGACAAGGGACAATGCGAGGCATGGAGAAGGAGCCTCCCGGCGTTTGTGTTCGCTTGCCCCGCTAAACTATGGGACGCGCTCATCTGGAATTGCAACAGGCACGGAGAACGCCCCGCAGCGGCTATGAAAGCCGCGCTTGAAATGTATCTTGCACAAAGGGGATGGAAGGAGCCGCCGCCGCCGAAAATCTCGGTCGAGAATGTCGCCACGCCCCAGGACGCCGCCGCCGACCCGTCAGAGGCCGCGCCCCAGGCGGACGCCGCCACGGGCGAGGAATCCGCCGGAGGATTTTTACCTGAAAGCATATAGTGGAGTCTATGCACGGCGCGGACGGCGAGAAAGTTTTTTATCTGTCTCCGCCAACCGCCGCAGAGATCCTTTCCGGGCAACGCCGCGCCGCCCGTGCATGGACTCCGCAACAGAAAACGCCGCAAGGCGCGGACGCACGGTGCGGACGTTCCGAACGGCGACCCGAAAAGGAAACACACAAATGAATAACATCGAAGAGTTGGGCAAGACCCGCGAGGCAATCAAGCCCATTTTCGACGCGAAGGAACGCGCCGAGATCGTCAAAAAGTTTAACCTCGGTCGAGTTGTTCGCGCGCTTGCGGACGACACGGTGGACGCCAAGTATGAGGCCGAAGTCGGAGCCGAAGCCATCCGGCGCGAGACGAACGGACTGCGCAACACGACTTTGCACGGCGGGTATTACATCCCCGATTGCGTTTTGTCGGGAACCCGCGCCCTCGGCAAGGGCAACGGCGGGTCGGCCCTTGTGGCGACCGATCTTCTCGCAGACGAGACGGTCACCCCGCTCGAGGCCCGGCTTGTTTTGACCCAGCTCGGCGTCCGTTTCCTTGACGGGCTTGTCGGGGATATTGCGATCCCGAAATCATCCAGCACCGCCGCCTACTGGATTGCGTCGGAAGGTGGAGACGCACAGGACGCGTCCCCGACGTTTTCGCAGCTCATCGGCACGCCGCACACCTGCGGTGCGTTTGTCGAAATCACGCGCAAACTTGCCCTGCAGACGAGCAACCGCGCCCAGGCGTTTATTGCCGACCTGATTCTCCGCGCTTGCGCCCGCGCGCTCGAAGAGGCCGCTATCGGCGGCACGGGCACGTCCGGCCAGCCCCTCGGACTGGTGAACACTTCCGGCGTGGCGACCGTTGCGGGCATTACCCCCGGCGCGCCGACCCGCGACAACATCCTCGACTTCGCCGCCGCGATTGAGGACGCCAACGCGGACACCGACCGCCTTGCGTGGCTCATGCCGTCGAAGGTGAAAACCCTGCTCAAGAAGATTGCGGAACTTTCGACGCAGACGGCGGACGAGACGACGATCATCAACGTCGGCACGAAGCACCTCTACGAGGACGGCAAGGTGGACGAATACCCCGCCTTTATGTCGAATGTCGCCCCGGCCAAGAAGCTCCTCCTCGGTGACTGGTCAGAAATGATTATTTGCCGTTGGGGCAAGGGCATCGAGCTTATGAGCGACCCGTACAGCCTTTCCAAGTCCGGCGGCATCCGCATTACCGCGTTCCTCGATGCGGATGTTTGCGTCAGACAGCCTGGCGCGTTCGCCGTCGGCACCGTCCTGGCGTAATTTTGCGGACGGGGACAGGGCGCGGGCAATTTTTCCGCCGATCTTTCGCGGATTATAGGCGGAGGTTTCGGGACGCGCCCTGCCCCCGTCATTTTCAACAGCAGCAACAGAAAGGAACACGACCATGAAGAAGTTTACGATCTTCGCCGCCGCGCTTGCGGCCACGTTCGCCGCTTTCGCCGCGTTCGACTTGCAGCCCGCAAGGGCAATCCCCGCGCTTGCGCCGCAGACCGTCACGGCGGGCACGACCAACGAGGCCGCGCTTGTCGTTTCGGGACTTCGCGGAACGGGCGCGCTTTACGTCAGCGCGACGGGCGACCCGTCCCGCACCGCGCTCGACGTGACGCTGTGGGCGACCAACCGCACAGACGGCGGGTGGACGGTATACGCCGCGCAGACGTTCGCCAACACGAACGCGGGCGTCTATTCCGTGACATTCCCCGGCGAATATCTGCCCCAGGCCGTGAAGGTCAGCGTCGGCAGCATAGGCGCGGCCACGACCGCCGCCGCCGTCATTGTTTCGTATTGAAACAGACAAGCGCGGACGGACGGAGCGCGGCGTTTTTCTACCAGCAACAGGGCATCCGGCAATGATGAAATTCGACATAAAGGTGGACGACGTAAAACTGGCACGCCTTGCACACGCTTTCGCGCACACCGTGCCGAAAGAATTGCATAAAGGCCTTGAAGGTCAGACAAGGCGCGCGGCCATCTATCTGTGCCAATCGTTGAGGAAGCGGACGAAAGTTGCCCCGAAGCGCATACGAAGCGAAGAGTACGCCGCCACGCCCGCAACCCAAAAGCCGCACTACGTCCACAGCAATTCAGACCACCACAAGCTCCTCAGACGCTGGGTATTTACTCGCAAGCTCGGAATGCCCGGCGAATATAAAAAGCTCTTCTACGTCTATACGAAAGCGCGTCGCCGCGTGACGAAGCAGACGGCGCAGGTGAACGTGAGCGCGCACAAGCGCCGGACGCCAAGCGGGCGCATGACGAGCGTCACGGCGCACCGCCGCCGCGTGAAGATTGCCGCCGTGAGAATGGTCGGCAAACGTGAGCGCGACGAGATAGCCGAACTTGTGCGACTTCACGGAGGAATCCAGCACCGTGGACTTGCGAAGAAGTCATGGGGGTGGATTGCGCGCGACATCTACAACGGAGGAATGGCGTCGGCTGGCGACTTGTCATGGAAGCACGGCAAGAAAGACCGCCGCGACCCTCGCCAATACGTAAGCGGGCGCGTGCGAACCATGCCGTCCGTCATTGAGGCGAGTCTTTCAAACAATCTCGACTACGCGCTGGGCGCTATGGAACCCGGCGCGATTGAAGAGGCAATGAGAGCCGCACAGAAGCGGCTGGAACACAACAGCCGCGAAAAGATAGCGGACAAGATCGTACAAATTACATTAGACGCGACAAAGTGAAGGTCGGTACGTTTCCCATGTCAGGCGCACGGCGGCGAGAAAGGGCGAACGTTGCGTGACGTGCCACAAATGCAGACATTCGCGGGAGATCGCGCAACTTGCAGAAATCCCGAACGAAGCCAGGCGGGAAGCCGAGCGGGAGCGGCTTTCCGCAATCTGTACGAATTGCAAAATGGGCGAGGACTTGCCCGGCGGCGGCAGAGTATCGCTTGACGCAATCAGCGACGGAGCGGTCTACCGTGTTGTCCCCGTTGCGCCAAACGTCGCAACTTTCGACACGTTCGACCCCGGAGAGATCGACGGCGGCAAGCCCCCACCAGCAAGGCCGACGAACTTGCCCGGCGCGGACGAGGACACGTTGCGGCAATTTATCGCAACCGTCGTCGGCCTTGACCCGCTTCAATTCGTCGTAATGCTACACGTTGCGAGGCGCAGCGGCAAGACGGCAGCGCAAGCCGTCCGGGACTTCGCCGCAGACATTCGCGCATACAAAACGGCGAACGAACACGCCATACAAGCGACGTTCCACGCCAAGTGGAAAGCCATTGTCGGCAAGATACCCGAACTCGCCGCCATCCATGCGGCCACGGTGAGGGAAGAAAGGCGCGGCGACTAATGGACGCGGCGACCCTGCAACCGATACAGGCACTCGCGGAGCGGATATGTTCGATCACGGACGTTGACGCAGCCGTTGCAATACTTGTGGCGCAGGGGAAAACGCCAATACTTGCGGGAATACAGCTAAAGGACATTTGCCGCTATGGAGGCCAGGCCGACAGGATTGCCGCGACGCTTGACGACCCGGACGCGGCGAGGCGATACGTCCAAAAGATTGCGGCGACGTTCGCGCCGTTCGCGGACATACTCCGCGCCGTCGAGGTGACGGGCGACGGCGAACGCTGGATCAGCGACAAGAACGGCTACACGAAGGTGACGACCGCAGAGGCCAAGCGGCACAAACAGGCCGAGCGCAAACGCGAAGCAGAGCGGAAACGGCGCGAGGAACGGCAGCGGGCGCGGGCAATCGCAACATACAAGGAAGCCGCCGCCGCAATCGGAATCCCCCTCGCAATAGCGCACAACTACGCACACCAGGGAAAACTTGTCGCCGTCTATCTTGACGGCAAGAAGAAAGCCGCCGGAGTAACACGCGCAAGCCTTGACGCATACGTCGAGCGACAGGAAATGCGAAAGGCCGCAGCCACCGCGAACGCCGCGAGGAAAGAAGCGGAACGAGCCGAGCGCGAGGCGAACGCCGACACCTATTGGACGGAAGACGGGCGCAAGATCGACGGCGCGGACAGAATCACGGCGCGGCAGATTGCCGACGAGTTTTCCGTTTCCAAGAAGTCAGTCGAGAAAGCGTCACGGCGTGGAATGATTGCCAAGGTTTACAACACAGAATCGCGGAAACACGCCGTCGGCTATCTCCGCGAATCCGCCGAGACATGGGCGCGGGCGTACAAGGCCAACGTGGCCGCAGGGGGAATATATTACACCGCCGCCGGGCAGATCGTCGAGACGGAGCGCATATCACGGCGCGAAGCCGCCGCCGCGCTTCACTTGAAGGAGCAGAGCGTCCGCGAACTTGCCAACGCCAGAAAGATTGAACGCGCATACGCCGACGCCGCTTGCACAATCCCCTGCGGGTACACGCGCCGCAGCGTCGAGGCATACGCCCAGGCGCACCCGCGACACATCCCGGCCAGGCGCGCCGAGGCAATCGCCAATTTCAAAATACAAATCATCCCGCCGCCGCCGAGACGGCACGACCTACGCGCCGCACAGCTTGACCCGGACACGGAGAGCGCACAGGGAGAGGCAACGCCGTGCGTGATCGAGGACGCGGGACGGCACAGACGGCGAGAACCGCGCATTATCATCTTTCGGCTTGCGACGTTTGAAACGCCGAGGCCATCCGAACCGCAACAGGAAAGGCAGAAAGACATGGACACACAACGGCAAGAGAACGCGACCCCGCAGAAACTGGAGGTCGCCAAGGCGTACACCATCCACGCCGACGGCGTTATCCGCGCAATATGCGTGAGCGAAGCCGACCGCGACGAGATCGTCGCCGCGCTGGAACTATACCGCAAGGCGAAAGCCGCGCCGGGCGAAGTCGAGAGCGCGTTAAAACTTCTACGCGCAGCGCGTGACTTGCTGGACGTTCCCGCAGACACGGCGGCGACGGCAGACGAGGCACAGGCCGACGAACCGAAAGCGGCACAGGCCGACGAAAACAGGTGAGAACGCTTGCGGCACGTTCGACCGCGACGGACGGCGGCGAGTAAGCGCGGCAAGCGCAAGCGCAGCGGACGGCATAGGGGAGCCTCGGCGCAACGTCCAACCGCCACGGCGTGACGTTCGACGACATGGGCGACGCCGTGACGACCTACACGGCCCAGGCGTGAGCGACGGCGAAATCATGGCCCCACCGGGGAAGCGCAGCGCGCGCGACGTTCGACCGCCACCGGGCGAGGCTTGCCAATCCCGGCCCCGGCGTGACGTTCGAGAGGAACCAGCCGCCGGGCGTGACGATCTACGCGGCCCCAGGAGCTGAAAGGCCAGGCCGCACCCCTTTAGAATTATTCCGAACTATTCCGAAGAATTGACCCGCGCGCCGATAATGGACGCGGCCAGTAAACGCGGGACGCCACATTGACCCCACGGGCAAGGCAACCACGCGAAGAAGCCCGCGCCCATTTTGGCGGCGACGGCGCGCAAGGACAACGGGTATACCGCCCCCGTATTTATCCGCGCACCCGAGCCGCCATTCATTTTCCGCCGTGCCGATTGCCAACCATGCCGCCGATAAATGACTGGCCGCACGCGAGACAACGCCAAAACGCGCCGCGCGGCATGGCCATACACACGGCGACCGCTTCCCGATCTTCACGGCACCCGCGCCAGGATGAACACGGCCCCGGCACCGTCGAGAGGATGAACACAGCCTCGGCACCGTCGAGAGGATGAACACAGCCTCGGCACCGTCGAGAAGATGAACCAGGCGACGGCGTGACGATCTACCAGGCGACGGCAACGGCGTGACGTTCGCGCGCGCGGCTTGCCAATCATGGCGACGGCTTGCAACCCCAGGCGGCGACGGCGCGACGTTCGACCGGGCACCCATGCCAACGGCCCCGGCGTGACGTTCGACCGCGACGGCGGCGAGGCTTGCGGGCGCGAGGCCCCCCATTAGGTTCTTCCGGCGGAATAGACCCCGCGCCCATCGGGCGAAATGCCGCGCGCTTTTCGCGTGGGTTTTTTTCAGAAAAAGCAACCGCAAAGACGGCGGCGAGGATTGCGGAACCAGGGCGCGCGCACGTTCGACCGCGCCGGGCACATCATCGGCAGCGGGCGCGAATGATTCAGAAACCCCAATAAATACGGGCATTTTCGGCGCAAGTCATGGTGGTAAAGTAGTGGTAAAACATGGCGAAATGACGAGGAAATGAGAGGAAACTAAAACGGAAAAATAGTATAATTCGCATTTTTTCGCTTATTTTTCCCCATTGTTCACAATCGGCATTTATGGTATAATTTACGCCGATGTTCAAGAGATTCTGTCTCATAACCCTGGCCTCCGTGGCCCTGCCGCTCGCCGCACAGCTCGTGACGGCGCCGCCGCAGGACCGTCTCAAGCTGGCCATTCACCTGTCGAAGCGCGGCATGCACGGCGACGCCCTGCGCGAGTTCGAGGCCATCCGGAGCTCCAAGGAAGTGCCCCACGACGAGGTGTTGTTCCGTCTGGGGGACACCTACCGCGTCCTCAAGCGCACAGACGACGCGCTCAACTGCTACGCCGAGCTGATCTCCTCCACGCCGTCCTCGCGGTACGCCGACGTGGCGCGGCTGAACCGCGCGATGCTGCGCTCCGGCGAGGAACGCGCGCGCGAGCTGAAGGAGTTGGACCGCAAGAGCGCCCCGGTCGCCATCCGGTCCACGGCCCTCAACTACCTGGGCGACATCGCGCGGGACGAGGGAAGAGCGTCAGACGCGATCGACTACTACACGCGCGCCGCGGAGATCTCGCCTTCGAACGCGGTGGGGCGCCTCGCGAACCTGAAGTGCGCCGCGTTGCTGTCCGAGTCCAAGGTGCTGGACGACCGATTCCGGGCGCTCAAGACGTATCTCGCCTTGGCTGAACTGGACGACCCGGCCCTCGCGGCGGAGTCGCTGTTCTCGGCCGCGATGCTAAGCTACAACGAAAGATGGTACCCCTCCGCTGCCAAGCACTTCCGCGCCCTTGCCGAGAGGTTCCCGAACTCGCCGCGCGTGGCCGAGTCGCGTATCTTCGCGGCGTGGGCCTGCTACCTCTCGAAGTTCTATTCGGAGGCGTTGGCGATCGCGTCGCCGCTGCGCGGGCCCGGCAACGAAGACGCCTACTACATCACCGCCTCCTCCCTGCGGATGCTCGAGCGCCGCGCCGACGCGATCCACGCGTATGCGGCGCAGCTCCAGGCTTTTCCGAAAGGACGCTATGCCGACGAGGCCTGGTTCGACTATCTGACCATCGTGGCCGCGAAGGGCGACCACGCGGGCGTGCTGTCGATGCTCGAGGACCGCGACGAACCGCCCGCGAAGTACGCCGAGCGCGCCTGGGGGCTGGGGTGCGAAAGCGCCATCACGCTTACGAACTACCTCGTGGCCGTGCGGTACGCCAAGCGAATCGTGGAGAATAACGGCGGCTCCGCTCCGAACGCCGTCCACCGCCTCGCCTGGCTCCTCGAGCAGACCAAAGACTGGGGGAACGCGGCGAGGGCCTACCGCGGCCTGGCCAGCAGATGGCCGGAAAACAAGTTGGCGCCGCAGTCCCTTTTCCTCGCCGGTTCGTGTGAAATGAAACGCGGGCAGGTGGAACTGGCGTGCAACGACTGGAAGGCGCTCGTGGCGAAGTTCCCCGACTCGCCCTACGCCTCGGATGCCCTTTACGCGCGTGCCATGGCGGTTCTGCGGCGTCCGGACAAGACGGCGCAGGACTACCGCGCCGCCGAGCAGCTGCTTGGCGAGCGCATGACGCGCTTTCCGAAGGCGGCCCGCAGGATGGAGAACCTCTACTGGTGGGGCGTGGCGGCCCACGGCTCCGGCGACGAACCGGAGGCGGAGAGGCACCTCCGCGCGGCGCTTGCCGAAAAGCCGCCCGCGGTCTACGAGCGCGAGATCAAGCTGGAGCTCGCCTCCG
>JAEEGL010288736.1_pt1 | contig 21750 bp, 12 predicted proteins | sample 9134231 | NCBI WGS metagenome assembly JAEEGL01 (sample SAMN16246548, study PRJNA631951) | gut metagenome | biome: gut microbiome; feature: rumen; material: fiber-attached | host: Bos | place: Iran: Karaj | collected 2018-10
CCCTGCCAGCGAGATGATCCAGAAATATTTGTTTTTGGCGACCTCGCGGAGCGCGTCGGTGAATTTGATCTTCATCTTGTGCGTGCGCGCCAGCACGATCTTTTCTTCGGTGCGCGCGTACACGAGGATCACCATCCCCACGCCCACGATCGCGATAAAGGGGTAAAGCCACTGGTACACGCGCAGGTCGTACATATTGCCGTCCGCCACCTTATCCGCGATCAGGGGCGTCACGAAGTTGGTCACGGTGGGCGAGAGCGAATAGATCATGCTCTTGATCGCCGTTACGTTGGTGCGCTCCTGCGAGTTCGGCGAGAGCACGTGTATCAGGTTTTCGTAGGCGTCGTAAAAGAAGTTGTAAAAGAACTGCAGGCCGAAGTTATAAATGAAGATCAGCACGCAGCGCCAGATGTAATTCACCATCGTGTAGGGGGTGAACACGAACAGCAGAGAGATCAGCACCGTGGGCACGCCCATGCGCAGCAGATAGGGGCGGTACTTGCCCCCTTTGTATTTTACGTTGTCCACCATGTTGGCGCGCACCATCGTGAGCGGAATGTTGGTTACCACCGAGATCAGGTACATCACGTACATATGCATCGGCTGGATGCCGATGGTGTTGCCGATGATCACGTTGGTGGTGGAGAGCAGCAGCGCCTGCGCCATCGTGAAGATGGAATACGCGCCGAAGCCGCCCACCGAATACGCAAAGATCTCTTTAAAGGGCATATAGTTGCCCTTTGCAGGCGTGTTCCAGTAGGTTTTTACTTCCTTAACCTTTTCGAGCCCCTGTTTTATGTAGTTCATGTTTTTCTCCCCGCATCGTGTTTGGTTCAATTATACATGTCCCCGGGCAAAAAAGCAACCGGTTTGCGTAAGGCGCGGGCATATGATATTTCTTGATATCTTATTTCGCTGAAAAATATAAAAATGCGGCACGATTTGTATAATTGTTGAAAAAGTGTTGCAAAATTTGCAGTTAAGTTTACAGAATTGTATCATTTCTTCGTTCCCGATGCAAAACACGTATGATATAAACAAGATGGATTTTTTATATATTAAGGAGCGTGTCCCATGCAGACCAAAAGATTCGTATCCCTGTTGCTCTCGGTGCTGATCCTCGTTTCTTCCGTTCCGGTCGCCTTTGCCGCCGGGAGCCCCTCCTCCGTCAGCTGGAGCGGGCATACCTACACCCGGTTCGATACCCCTATGACCTGGCAGGAGGCCGAGGCTTACTGCGAATCGCAGGGCGGGTACCTCGCAACGGTCACTTCCGCCGAAGAAAACGAAACGGTGAAAAACCTTGTTGCCGGCGGGCAGCAGGCGCAGTACTGGCTCGGCGCCTCCGACGAAGCGCACGAGAACCGCTGGGCATGGGTCACCGGCGAGCCCTACGTGTTTGAACCTGAAGACTGCGCCATCGACAACGCCTACGGCCGCGAGCATTACATGCAGATGTACCGCCATACCTGGGGCGACGCCGCGGGCCTCGGCCACTGGAACGACAGCGCAAACGACAACCACATTGACGGCGAAGAGGCCTTCTTCTCCACCGGGCACGTCGGCTTCATCATGGAAACGGGCGATTCCGCCGTACCGGCGGAAGACAACAGCAAAACGCCCATCGTGTACGTCATCGGCCGCACCGGCATCGTTACCGCCGAGGGTGAGCCCACGATCACCGAAAACACCGAATACGTTACGAGCGTGATCAAAGACAACGCCGAGCTTCTGAGTCTGGCGGTGGTCACCAACTACTGGGATCCCTTCTTTAACGCCCTTGAATCCGCCATCTCCGAGCGCTACGCCTCTTACCGCCTCAACGAAAACGGCGAGGTCACCAACGGCAGCCACGCCCGCTTTACATGGAATAAGGATGAAATCCCGCAGCGTATGCGCGGCATGTACACCTTCCGCTATGAATACGACGCCCGCCTCGACCCCTGCGACATCGCCGACGATCTGAACGCCTACGTAGAGGCGATCAAAGAAGTAACGGGTTACGGTAAGGTCCATCTGGTGTCCCGCTGCCTCGGCTGCAATATCGCCAGCGCCTACCTTGCCGAATACGGCTGGGAGAGCGTAGAAACCAACCTGTTCTTTGCCGGCGCGCAGATGGGCTATAACTTCGTGGGCGAGCTCTTCGCGGGCAAGTATGATTTCGATCCCGATTCCATCGCCCGGTACGAAGAAGAGACCTTTGAAGACGAAGACGGCACCGAAGAGGGCACGGAGCTGGTGAAGGCGCTCATCAGCTATATGAACGTGATGGGCACCCTCGGCTTCGGCACCGACGTGGCCATGCGCGTGTTCAACAACGTGAAGGACCGCATTGCCCCCCGCCTCCTTCTGGATACCTACGCCACCAGCCCCGGCTACTGGAGCATGGTGAACGATGAAAACTACGAAGACGCCAAGGCCTTCATTTTCGGCGACGAGGTGAACACCACCTATAAAAAGCTGGTTGAAAAGATCGACGCCTATCACTACAACGTGATGAACAACGAAAAAGCCATGCTCACGCGTATGCACGGCGAGGGCGTGAAGATCGGCGTGCTGTGCAAATACGGCTTCCAGACGCCGCCCTTCATCCAGAGCAGCGGCGAACTCAGCGATAACCGCATCGGGGTGAGCGCGCAGTCCATGGGCGCCACCTGCGCGAAGGCCGGGTCCATGCTGAGCACGGAATATATCCTGCAGCTCACAAACTCGGGCAGGGCGAAATACCTTTCTCCCGATAAGATGATCGACGGCTCCACCGCCCTGTTCCCGGATAACACCTGGTACATCAAGAACCTGCTGCACAACCCCTTCCCGGATTGCTGCAACCCGCTGATGCAGGCGATCTGTTACGCCGAAAAAGAGCTTACCGTGTGGGATGACCCGGCGTATCCGCAGTATCTTCTGTATGAAAACGATACCGTCTCGCCGCTCACCGTGCAGAATATGCAAACGGACACGCAGCCGCAGGGGCGCCTGTTCTCGTTTATCCGGCTGGTAAGGGCCTTCTTCGACCGCATCCGCCAGCGCCTTCGCGGCATTTTCAGCTTCTTACCCGCATAACCTTCCCCGAACCGGCCGACGAGGCCGGTTCGTTCATTTCAGTTTGTCGTTCTGTTCGCTTGCGCGAACGGGATGAAGATCGCTTTGCGATCGGGATGGGGGATGGGGGATGGGAGAATGTTACATTCAACTTAGATAATAGATAATAACAAAGAAAATCGGTGTTATAAAATCGGGAATGAATGAACTTTTCCCGCGAGCAAAGCGAGCATATCCCCCATCCCTCATCCCACATCCCGTGCCGTAGGCACATCGACAAATTCCAATTTCCCCTTCCTTGATTTTCCCCCAACAATCTGCTATAATACTCCCGGTGAAAAGAATATGGAAGAATTCGTAAAAACCCAGATAAAATACGGGCTGAAATACGTGCCCGCGAATATGATAAAATCGTTTTTTATTCCGAAATCCTCCGCCGAGACCCGGGCTCTGCGGGAGCGCGGCTTCCTGTGCGGGGTGTGCCACCCCAACGAGAAGTACGATCTGCTGCGTGAGGGCAACATTCAGTGGGTGCGGTTCGACGTGCCTTTCCCCTTTACGCCGGAAGGGGAGCCGGGCGGCGCGTACGAAGCCTTCAAACAGCGCTGCGCCGGATACGCCGAACGCGGTTTCTCGGTGATGGCGGTCACGCCGTTCCCGGATGCGTTCCTGCGCGGCGGTATCGATCCCCGCACACCGGAGGGCGAAGAAAAGGTGCGCGAGGTCGCGGCCTTTCTGGCGCGCGACCTGCAGGGGCTTGTGGGCGGTTTTCAGATCTCCAACGAGATGGGCCTGCCCAAATTCACGCTCCCGCTCACACTGGATGAGGCGGCACGCTTCATCGGCGTTCAGGCCGAGGCCATGTACCCGCAGCGGGGCGATATCCTCATCGGCTACAATTCCGGCGGGCCGGAGGCGCGGCTCCACGCCCTGATGAAACCGTACCTTCAGTACTGCGATTACGTGGGCATCGATATCTATCTCGGCTGCTTCGCGGGCCTGCCCGGCGTTATGTGGATGTTCCCGGCGCTTCTCAGGTACCTGTGGGCGTTCACAGGCAAGCCGGTGGTGCTGCAGGAGTTCGGCTACATCGGCGGCGGCGCGCCGAAAACAAAGGCCGACCGAAAGGCGGTGCTGCGGCAGTACGGTATCGAAAAAGAAGAGGACGCCCGCCCGATCATAGAAGAATTCGTATCGCGCCTGCCGCAGACCTTCCAGCATTTTCTGCGGCACGACGGCAATAGCGACCCCGCGCGGTATTACGATTTGGTTTTCCACAGCGATTACCGCCAGCATTTTTACCGTGAAATGTCCCGCTTTACCCGCATTCCCGGGTACCCCCACACCCCCGAGGGGCAGGCAAAATTCTACGACGACCTGATCGGCAGGCTGTACCGGCTGCCCTTTATGGCGGGCGCCCTCGTCTACTGCTGGGCCGACGCGCCCGTGTGCGGCTACTGCGGGCAGGCGGATTGCCCGGTGGAGACCCGCTGGGGGCTTGTGGACTGTTCAGATAACCCGAAACCGTCCTTTTACGCGGTCAAACGGCAGTTCGGCCGCATACAGAACAAGAGGTGACCATCATGCAGGCAGTATTTCAGAAGATCGGCGCGTTTTTCATCAGTATCATCATGGCGTTCCTTTCCGTGTTCGGCGTATCGTTTGAGCACAAGGCCGAAAACGTGACGCCAACCTACGTTTCTCCCTTTGTTTCTCCCGGCGGCAACGAAAAAACCGACGAGCTCAAGGCGCTCTACAGCGCGGTGATCGCGCACGAGCCCGCCGTTACGTCCTGCCCCGAGAAGGACCCCTTCCCGGGCGACAGCCGCATCACCGCCATTTATTACGAGGGTGAAACCTGCCGCGGCGAAACGCCCCGGGTGTTCGCCTATATCGGCTTCCCCGAAAACGCCTCGCCCGAAAACAAGGCGCCCGCCATGGTGCTGGTGCACGGCGGCGGCGCGCACGCCTGGGCCCCGTGGGTGCAGTACTGGGTAGATCGGGGCTACGCCGCCATCTCGATGGAGTGCTTCGGTCAGGCGTATATCGGGGCGGACCACACCTATTCCGACGATTCGGTTTACTGGGCGGTGGACCCCGCCTCCCACCTGCCGATGGACAGCTTCGCTTCACGTAACCGGCCCTTTGAAGAGCAGTGGTTCTACTATTTCATTGCCGATATCATCCTCGGCCACAACGTGCTGCGCGCCGACCCGCGGGTGGACGTTGCCCGCGTGGGGATCACCGGCATCTCGTGGGGCGGCTTCGCCTCCAGCGTCGCCGTGTGCTACGATAACCGCTTCGCCTTCGCCGCGCCTGTGTACGGCAGCGGTTTTCAGGATGCATCCCGCACCGTGTGGGGGCAGACCTTCCGGGGCGACGGCGTGAGCAACGTATGGGATGCAGAGCTTCTTCTGCCCGAGGTGCAGACCCCCGTGATGTGGTTCAACGGCGATAACGACCCGTTCTTCTCCGCCGATTCCACCACGGCCTCCGCCGCAGCCGCGCCCAACGGCGCGCTCACGTTCATCCCGTCCTTCCCCCACGGCATGTACCAGGCCATCGAACTGCCCGAGATCCTGCGTTTCGCCAACGGGCAGACCGGCATGGGCGAGGGGAACATCCGGATCGAGACCCTCAGTTACGACGCCGCCCGCGCCGTTGTCACCTTCTCGCTGCCTTCGGACGTAAAAAGCCCGAGCGTATCCGTGTATTACAGATCCACACCGCTGGAATATACCGAAAACGAGCTGAACGACCCCTGGCAGTGCAAAAAGGGGATCGCGCTCGGGGGTCACGGCAGCGTGCGCATCCCCGAGGGGACCACGCAGTTCTATATTCTGGTGGAAGCCAAAACCCGCGGCCTTACCGACCGCCAGACTCTGCACGCGTCAAGCGGGATATTTACGGTGGGATAATTGGGATTTGTCGCTGCGCTCAAATGGAAAATGGAAAATTGAAAATGTAAAATTATGGAGCCTGCGGCTGGCATTTTAATGCTGTGGATCATAAGGTTTCATAAATAAAAACGGATATCAGGATTATAATCAAAACGCGTAAGCGTTTTCCGAAATTTTCAATTTTCCATTTTCAATTTTCAATTGAATAGAGCGATAAACTGAAATTTGAACAACACTTGCCGGGAGCGTTTTCCGCTTCCGGCTATTGATTTTATTATACATAAATGTTATAATGTGTTTATTACTGGGATGGAGGTTTTTTTGTATGAAAAAAACAAGCGTATTCCTTTCGTTCTTCCTTTGCGCGGTCCTGCTGCTCGGGGCGGTCTGCCCCGCCTTCGCGGCGGATACCGGCGCAAGGCTCTATAACGTATACGGCAGCCATATGCTGTTCCAGCAGAATGCCGAAGCCGTATTCGCGGGCGTTGCATCCCCCGGCGCTCAGGTCGCCCTCGCCCTGACGGACGCTTCCGGCGAAGCCGTGCGCTATGTTGCGGGCGCCGCCGCCGCTGACGGCACGTTTTCTCTTTCGTTTACAGCCCCTGAGGGCAGTTTTGACGCATATAACGTGATCCTTGCCGAGAACGGCTCGGTCTTCACCGTGCTTTCGGACGTGGTGTTCGGCGAGCTGTGGCTCAGCTTCGGGCAGAGCAATATGGAGTATAACCTCCACGGCACGCCGGAGGGCAGAGCCATGCAGGCGGCGGGCGTTACCGGCAGCAATCATCTTCGCGTGCTGCAGGTGCCGCATCCCGTTAAAGACGGCGCCTACTGCTCCGATAAGCTGCCCCAAACCGACGCGCAGAACTGCTATTGGTACACCGGCGACCGGCAGGACGTTTACAATATGAGCGCCGCCGCCTATTTCTTTGCCGAAAAGCTGATCGGCGAGCTCGGTATGCCCGTGGGCATTCTGAACGCCGCGGTGGGCGGCTCCGGCATCGGGGCGTGGATCCCGCGCGAGGCCATCGAGGGCGATCCCGCGATGCTGCAGGCGTTCAAAGATCACAACGCCTATATTCCTCTCGGCGAATGGGACGGCGGCAGCCGCCAGTTCCATATCGATATGACGGGGCTTTATAACTCCAAAATCGCGCCGCTTGCCCATTTCCGCCCCGCGGGCGGCATATGGTATCAGGGCGAAACGGATCTGATGCTTTATAACGATCCCGCGTATTACGAACAGCTTCTCACGCTGATGCAGAAAAGCTATACCGACGTTTTCGCGTGTGAAAGCAGCTTCCCCCTGATCTTCAACCAGCTTGTCACCTACGATTACGGCAAGGGCCCCTATGCCGAAACCGCGTTCAACGACGCGTTCACCTTCTTCGCTGCCGGGGATCCCCTGAGCCGCAGCGAGGTTACGATCTACGATCTCACGCCCGCTTACTATGATGAGTGGGGCGCCATCCACCCGATGACCAAAAAGCCCATTGCCGAGCGCATGGCGGCCTGCGCGCTGGGCCTCGTGTACGGCGGCGATACGCCCGCCTCCGCCCCCGCGAAAACGGGCGCTGAGATAAGCGACGGCAGCGTGCTGGTCACCTTCTCGAACGTGGGCGACGGGCTTATCTGCACCGGCAATACCCTCAGGGGCTTCTCCGTCTACGGGGCGGACGGCGTTTGCGCGCCCGCCGAGGCCGAGATCGTTTCGGCGGATACCGTGCGGGTATACAGCGACGCGGTTCCTTCTCCCGTGGGCGCGGCCTACGCGGTGAACAGCCTTTCGCCGCAGGCCAACCTCTGGAGCAGCTACGGCGGCAAGGCTTATCTGCCCGCCGCTCCCTTCGGCGCGTCCGATACCGCGATCTCGAAACTGTACGACGACGCGCCGTGGCTGACCTGCGAAACCCTCACCGCGTGGCAGAACGGCAAGGTCAGCGCCGGGGTGAAGGACGTCTGGACCGCCAAAAACGCCGAACTTTCCATCTCCGCGGATTCCTTTGAGGGGGACGGAGCTCTCAATATCTCCGCGGCAAAGCGCAGCTTTTCGGTCACCGCGCCCTTTGCCGAAAAGGACGGCGTCAAGCTGAAGATCCACGACAGCGCGGATGCCGATTACACCCGCTACGGCGCGCTCACCCTGCGCCTGAAAAATACCGGCGGCAGCGCCGTCACCTTAAGCCAGGTGCGGCTCTATAAGAACGCCGCCCTCTATTACACACCGCGGTGCCTCGAAACGGGCAAAAACGGCGTTGAGGTCCCCGCGGACGGCGCCTGGCACGAATACACCTTCGATCTCAACGACTTAGGGCTTTACGGCAGCGCGGTGGACCGCTGGTCCAACGACGCGCTGGACGGCGTCACCCATGTGCAGTTCTGCTTCTCCGGCACGGACGCCGCACTGCTGGCGGATGATCTCCGCTTCACGCCCGAACAAACCGGATCGCCGAGCGGCGGGCTGCTGCAGCGCCTGATCACCCGCATTCTGGAACTGTTCCAAAAGATCAGAGACCTGTTTTCCAACGCGTTCTCAAAATAAGGAGAAGAATATGAAGCTTGTTACCACCACGGCGGATCTCGCGCCGTATTTTACCAGCAGAAGCGTCGCCGCCCCCGTTGCCGGGATGAAGGCCACGGGCTTTCGGCACCTGGATCTCTCCATGTACAACGTGATCTATGCCGGTTCCCCATGGATCTCCCCGGGCGACGCGTGGAAGGCGGAAGTGGAGGCCGCAGGCGAGGCCGCTGCGAAGGGCGGCATGGATTACTGCCAGGCCCATTCGCCGGACGGCGAGCATTTTGTCCCCGGCGAAAAGCGCGACGCGCTGCTGCTTGCCACGAAGCGCTCCATCGAAGCCTGCGCCATGCTGGGCATCCCCCGCACGGTGATCCACGCCGCGGCGCTTCCCGGTGCTTCCCCCGAAGAATTCCTGCGCGAGAACGTCGCTTTTTTCAAGCTGTTTGAAGAGGACGCCGAAAAGTACGGCGTGGATATCCTTGTGGAAAACAGCGCCGACGCCTGGAACCCCGAATACTACCTGCGCACCGGCGCGGAACTCAGAGATTTCGTGCAGGCGGCAGATATCCCCCGGCTGCACATCTGCTGGGATATCGGCCACGGCAACGTGCAGGGCTGCGACCAGTACACCGATATCCTTGCCATGGGCAGTCAGCTTCACGCGCTGCACGTGCAGGATAACTACGGCGACCGCGATTCCCACGTGATGCCGCTGGTCGGCACCACGAATTTCGATTCCGTTCTGCGCGGGCTGCTCGCCGTAAATTACCGGGGCGATTTCACTTTCGAGGGCAGCCGCACGGTCCGGCACAGCAGATGCTGGCCCCATTACCGCAGAAACGTTACGTCCGAAGACCGTATCTCCGAGCCGCCGCTGCATATCCAGCAGAAGCAGATCGCGGTGATGTACGAGATCGGCAAGTGGATGCTCGAAAGCTACGGCATTGCCGCCGAATAAGGGAGGGGGCCTGTATGCGAACGTATTCAGCGCACCGGCATTCTCCCTTTTTGATCTTTATTTCGTTTTTATGCTGCATAGCCGTTCTATGCGGCTTTTCCTGCTGTTCAAAAAAGGAGGCGACAACGTTGCAGGAACATCCTGAGATCGAATACGAAGTGCCCGAATGGTACCGCGACGCGAAATTCGGCATCTTCATCCATTACGGCGTGTATTCCGTGCCCGCCTTCGGCGACGAGTGGTACGGGCACTGGATGTACATCCCCAACACCTCCAGCTACGGCAACAGCGATATCTATACCCACCATCTCGAAACCTACGGCGGCGCGAAAGCCGTGGGTTATAAGGATTTTATCCCCGAATTCCTGCAGGGCATCTCCCACTGGAAAGAGAGCGGCGGGCCGGAGCAGTGGGCCGAGCTGTTCGCGGCGGCGGGGGCGAAATACGTGGTGCCGGTGGGCATCCATCACGATTCCTACGCCCTGTACGATTCCGGTATCCAGAAAACCTATAATTCCGTGAACGGCGCGGGGGTGGATTACCTCGGCGCGCTGAAAGCGGCGGTCACCGCCCGGGGCATGAAGTTCGGCGTTTCCAACCATTTCGCCGAAAACGACTGGTTCTTCGACGAAGAGGCCGGCAAAGATACCGACCTCACCGATCCCGCATACGCCGAGCTCTACGGCGTCGGGGGCGGCAAAACGAAGGAACACGTTGAAAAATGGTACGCGATCTCGATGGAGATCATCAACAAGTACCGCCCCGATCTCATCTATTACGATTTCGATCTGGTGAACGACGCCTTCAATACCTACGAAGACGCCAACCGCTATAAAATGCTCTCCGAATATTACGCCCTCGCGAAAACCTGGGAGGGCAACGAGGGCGTGGTATGCAACTATAAAAACGGCGCCTTCACGCAGCAGGAGGCGGTATTGGATAAAGAGCGCGAGGCGCTGGGCGAGATCCGGCCCGTCGCGTGGCAGACCGATACCAGCGTTGGCGCGAAATCCTGGGGCTACGTTACCGACGAAACGTACCGCACCGGCGAAGAATTCATCAGTGCGCTGATCGATATCGTCAGCAAAAACGGCAACCTGCTGCTCAACGTCAGCCCGATGGCGGACGGCACGATCCCGCCCGAAAGCCGTAAGATCCTCGAAACCATCGGCGCGTGGCTCGCTTCCTACGGCGATGCGATCTACGCCACCCGCCCGTGGTCCGTTTACGGCGAGGGCGACGCGGCGAATCAGGGCGACAGCTACGTTTATACCGGTAGGGATATCCGCTTTACCAAAAGCAAGGACGGCTCCCGCCTCTATATTTCCGCCCTCGGCACGCCCGAGAACGGCAGAATGGCCGTCAACCTTCTGAACGCCCGCCGCTGGAACAGCGAAACGGTGCGCGAAATAAGCCTTTTGAACGGCTCCGAACGCCTGCCGCTGGAATGGTCGCAAACCGAAGACGCCCTTGAGATCGTTCTGCCCGAGGGGCTTACCGGCGCCTGCAGCGTGGAGGTCACGTTCGATAACGGCGTGATCCCACCCCTCGCGCAGCCCGCGGGCGAGGCCGTTACGGTAAATGAACAAAACGAATATCTGCTCGATTTCACCGGCGAAGAAACGGTCTTTCTGGCGGAGTGCACGGGCGAAGGCGGCGTCGAAGTGCTGGCGGACGGGCAGCCCCTTTGCACTCTTTCCGTTCCCGCGGGTGAGAACGCCGCCCGCACGGTTTATTCTTCGGTGCCCGCGCAGAGCGGCGTGCGCAAGATAACCCTTTCCGCAAACGGCGTAAACATCACGCGGTTTAAGTTCTGCAAACAAAGAACCGCCGCCGAAAAGATCGAAGCGGAGACCTTCGACCTCAGCCGGGGCAGCGTGCGCGCGGAGCCCTGCCCGGAGGGCGGCGAGAACCTCGGCTACGTGGGGAACGGCGATACGGTCTGCTATGCCGCCGTGGATTTCGGCGCGGGGTGCGATAAGCTCACCGTGCGCCTCGCGGGCAGCGGGCAGACCTGCCGGTTCCGGCTGGATGCGCCGGACGGCGAGATTCTGTGCGAGCCCGGAGCCGATACCGGCGGCTGGACTTCTTACCAGAGCTTTGATTTCGATATCCCGGCCGTTTCCGGCGTGCATACGGTATACATCACCTACGATACCGGCTGGAGCGACCTGAACATAAACTGGTTCGCGTTTTCCCGAACCGGGGGAGCCCGGTAAAAAAGATTCAGGAGAGAGCGCATGGAAGAAAAGAAAAAAGAAATACGCTACGTAGGCGTAAAGGAAAACCTGCTGTTCGGCCTCGCAAACGCGGGGCAGTGCTTCAGCTACAACATGTTCACCGGCTCCTTCCTTTCCCTGTTTTTCGTAAGGGTGTTCGGTATCCCGCCCGGAGCCGTTGCCACCATGCTGCTGGTGCTGGGCGTCTGGGATACGGTGAACGACCCCATCATGGGCGGCGTGGTGGATAAAACGCACACGCGCTACGGCAAGCTGCGCCCGTATCTGTTGTTCGTGCCGATCCCGCTGGCGATCAGCACCGTTCTGTTCTGGGGCGGCCCGCTGCTGCTGCAGAACACCCGGGAGCTCACGGTAAAGATCGTATACATGTACCTTTCTTACCTGCTGTGGGAGTTCTTCTATACCCTGGGCGACGTGCCCTACTGGAGCATGAGCGCCGCCATGAGCCCGTCTCCGTCGGACCGCACGCGCGCCATCGCCACGGCGCGGTTTTTAAGCGGCTTCATCGGCGGCATCGCCACCGTTGTGATGCTTCCCGTGCTGATCGACCTTTCCAATACGGGCAAGATCGGCATGTCCTTACAGCAGGTGTTCGCGCTGAGCGGCGCGATCTCCGCCGTGTTCATCGTGGGGCTGTTCAGCCTGGCGGGCCTGTTCGTGCGGGAGCGCGTGGTGCAGCAGGTGGAAGAAACGAGCTTTTTCGACGCCTTCCGCTTCATCGGCAGAAATAAGCCTTTGCTGCTGATCATTCTCAGTAACGTGCTGGGCACCGTTTCCAGCATCGCGGGGGTGTTCGGCGCGTTCTATTACACGGAGGTGCTCAACCTGATGTCCTGGAGCTCGCTGGTCTCTCTGATCGGCGGCCTCGGCGGGGCGTTCGGCATGATGACCATTGCCCTCGTCAAAAAGCGCTTCGATAACCGTCAGCTGACCATTATCAACAAGGTCGTGCCCGCCGTGCTGGGCACGGTCGCGTTTTTCTGCGGCATGAAGCATTACGATATCTGGTACGTGGTGATCCCGATCATCTCGGTCAAGAATCTGCTGGCCGGGGTGTTCGACGCGTACAACTCCGTGGTTTCCACCGAGATGATCGGCGACACGGTGGACTACATGGAATGGAAGACCGGCATGCGCAACGAGGGCATGGCGTTCTCGGTGCTCACCTTCGTGGGCAAGATGCAGGGGCGGCTTTCCACGTCGCTGGGCACCGCGCTGCTGCCGGTGATCGGCTATTTCGTAACCGAGACCGTGCTGGCGGACGGCACCGTGGAAACCGTTTCCAACTGTACCGAGGCCTTCGGGCAGCCCACGCAGTTCTGGCTGTGGGCGTTCTTCACCATCGTCCCCGCGGTCACCGGGCTGCTGGCGGTGATCCCGTATCACTTCTACGAGCTCAGGGGCGACCGCCTGCGCGAGATCCGCGAAGAGATGAAACAGCGCCGCGAGGCGTCTGCCCTTGAAAACCCGAACGGAGGTGTCAACGATGAAAGAGGATAAATACTGCCCCAAATGCGGCAGAAAGCTCTCGCTGTTTTACTTGAAAGAAAAATGCCCCGGGTGCGGCGTCGATCTGCTGCGCTACGATTCCGAGGGCCGATTGGAACGCGACGCCGAACAGGCGGCGAAGGAAGTGGAAGCCCTGTGGCGGTTCATCCGCAAGGCGGATAAAGCCCGCGTCGTTGAAAAATACTGCAACAAAAAGGGCAAACCGCTTCCGTGGGAAGAAACACAGTGATCCGATTTCCCGGTTACAGGAGGAAAAACGCCCATGAAAAATAACGAAACAAACGGTTATCCTTCTTCTTACCGCAAAAGGCTCGGCGCGCTGCGCAAAAAGGTGTTCACGCCCTGCGGGGCGCTGGAGGTCAGCGTCGGCGCCAGCCGCGAGCCCGTGCCGCCGGAGGGCAGACGTCTGCTCACCTTCCGGCGCATCCGGCCCGGCGAAGTCTGGGCAAAACACGTGTACGACTGCGGCTGGTTCCACGTCACCGGCGCGCTTCCGGCGGACCGGGAAGAAAACGAATACGTGCTGCAGATCCATATCGGCGGCGAGGGGCTCGTATATGATAACAACGGCGCGCCCTATGAGATGGTCTCCGCCAAAATGGCCTTTGTGGATTCACTCTCGGCAGAAGAGGGCAAAACCGTCGTCCGCCTTTCAGACACTGTCGTCAAAGACGGGCGTATCGATTTTTATATGGACGCGGGCTTCAACGCCGCCGTATCCCTCGCGCCCTTCGGCGTGGGCGTGTTCCGCTACGCGCGCCTCGCCCGGGTAAACAAAGCGTTTTATGCCTTTTATTACGATTATCTTACGGTCCTCTCGCTCTATGCCTCTCTGCAAAAGGGCGAAGGCGCCGATCTGCTTGCCGCGCTTGAAAGGGCCTATGATACGGCGATCTCCGGGGAGCCCGAAGCCGCTTGCGCGCTGCTGCAGCCATTCCTGCAGGCGGGCCCCACAGATTTTACCCTTTACGCCGTGGGCCATTCCCATCTGGATCTGGCATGGCTGTGGCCCGTGCGCGAAACAAAGCGCAAATCCGCCCGCACGTTCACCAAACAGCTCAATAATATCGAACGTTATCCCGAATACATCTACGGCGCGTCGCAGCCGTGGCAGTTCGAGTACCTGCGCGACCGTCAGCCCGCCTTGTGGGAGCGCATCAAAACGCAGGTCGCTTTGGGGCGCATCGAGCCCCAGGGCGGCATGTACGTGGAAGCGGATACCAACCTTTCCGGCGGCGAGGCGCTGATCCGCCAGCTTTACTACGGCAAAACCTTCTTCCGTACAGAATTCGGAAAGGAAATGGAGATCTGCTGGCTGCCGGACGTGTTCGGCTATAACGGAAACCTGCCCCAGATCTTAAAGGGCGCGGGCGTCCCGTATTTCTTCACCATCAAGCTCTCTTGGAACGAGCACAACAAATTCCCGTTCCGTTCCTTTAACTGGAGCGGCATCGACGGCAGCGAGGTGCTGGTGCATATGGCGCCGGATGAGGACTATAATTCCGGCGCGCTGCCCGCCTCCACCCGCCACGCCTATGATAATTACCCCGAAAAAGACGTTTCCAGCGAAGCGCTCTACGTGTACGGCGTGGGCGACGGCGGCGGGGGGCCGGGCGAAGCGTTCATCGAGCTGCTGAACCGGCAGAAAACCCTTGCGTTGACGCCGCAGGTCCGTTTTTCAACGGCACTGGACTTTTTTAAGAAGCTCGAAACCTACCGCGGGAAGCTGCCTTCCTACCGGGGAGAGCTGTACCTCGAAAAGCATCAGGGCACCTACACCACCCAGGGCCGCAACAAGCGGTATAACCGCAAAACGGAATACGCCCTCGAAGACCTTGAAACGCTCTGCGCGGCGGCGTGGCTCAGGGGGCGGCCCTATCCGCAGGCAAAGCTGGACGCCTGGTGGAAAGAGGCGCTTCTCTACCAGTTCCACGATATCATCCCCGGCAGCGCGATCAACCGGGTGTATCAGGAATCCACGGCCCGCTACGCCGAGATTTTGCGGGGCGTCGAAGAAGAAAAAAGCGAAGCGCTGCGTTTTCTGGCGGGGGAGGGCGATACCCCTCTCGTTTACGATCCCCTTACGTTCACCGCCGCCGTAGAAAAGAGCAGGGAAGCGGACGGGTCGCTTTTCATCAGCGACGCCGTGCTGCGCAACCGGTATCTGCAGGTCGTGTTCAACCGCGACGGCGAGATCTGTTCTCTGCGCGACAGCACGGGAACGGAATTCGCTGCCGGTTACCTTAACCGGCTGAAGCTGTTCTACGATAAACCCCTCTACTTCAACGCCTGGGATATCGACTGGAAGTACCACGACCGCCCCGGGCTCACTTTGAAGGCCTATAAACACGAACTGAGAAAAGACGAAACGGGCGTCACCCGGGTCAATTACTACCGCCACGGCAGAACCACGCTCCGGCAGGAGGTGACCCTCGGCGCGGAGGACGATTTCGTGACCGTGCGAACTTTTGCCGCGTGGCACGAGCTGTTTCAGATGCTGCGGGCGGAATTCCTGCCCGCCGTTACGGCTCACGAGGTGGCCTGCGATATCCAGTACGGCACGCTCTTCCGCTCCGCGCGCGATAAAACGCCCGAGGAAAAGGCGCAGTTTGAGATCTGCGCGCATAAATACGTGGACGTATCCGACGGCGAAAAGGGCTTTTCGCTGATGAACGACTGCAAATACGGCCACCGGGTCAAAGAGGGCCTTGTCTCCCTGAACCTGCTCCGGTCTCCGGTTTTCCCCGATCCGCACGCGGACCGCGGCGCCCACGAATTCACCTACGCGCTGTACCCGCATAAGGGCGCGCTTTCCAAAGAAACGCTTGCCCGCGCTTACCGGCTCAATAAGCCGCCGGTCCCCTTTACCGGCGCGCACGGGTTCGGGCCGCTCGTTGCCGCGGATAACGATGAGGTCGTCATCGAACTGGTCAAAAAAGCGTATGAAGGCGACGCGCTGGTCGTCCGGCTCTACGAGTCGCAGGGCAGGGAAGCCTCGGCGTCGCTCAAAACCGGTTTTGCATATCAGAGCGCGTATGAAACCGATCTGATGGAAGAAAACGGTAAGCCCGCCGATCCCGAAAACCTCGCCTTCCGCCCGTTTGAGATCAAAACCGTAAAATTCGTTCTCTGAGGAGGGCCGCCCCATGGAAGATCTTGTGATCCGCCACCACATCCCGAAAGAGAAAGAGGGCACGTACTATGCGCTGCCCTTTGCCGTGCCGCCCGGCGTACATACGCTCACGGTAACTTACGCATACCCGTCCGAAGGGCGCGGCGTGATGAAGGATCTGCGGCCTTCCAACACCGTGGATCTCGGCCTCTGTAACGAAAAAGGCGAATTCCTCGGCTGGAGCGGCTCCGCCCGGAAAAGCGTTTTCGTGGGCGAAGGGGCTTCCACACCCGGGTACCTTACCTGCCCCGTGAACGCCGGGACATGGCAGATCCTGATCGGCGCGTACCATATCGAAGAGGGCGGCGCAGACGTGACCTATACGGTTCGTTTTGAAACCGCTCCCGCACCCGCAGCGCCGAGGTGGTATTCGGGCGATCTGCATATGCACTCCACCGCCTCCGACGGGGTCTTTTCCCCCTGCGAGCTGGGCGAAACGGCAAAAAGGGCGGGGCTCGATTTTATCGCCGTGGCGGACCACAACAACTACGCCGAAAATCTGCGCCTGCCCGAAATCTCCGGGGTCACCTTCATCCCCGCCGTGGAGTGGACGCACTACAAGGGGCACATGAACTTTTTCGGCGTTAAAGCGCCGTTTGAAAACTCGTTTATTGCCAACACCGAAGAAGAAATGCGCGCCCTGATCGCTCACGCCCGCGGTCTTGGCGCGGTGATCTCGGTCAACCACCCGAAATGTCCGATCTGCCCCTATCTGTGGAAAGACGATACGGCCTTCGACCTGATGGAGATCTGGAACGGCCCTTACACACCGCGCAACGCCCGCGCCGTTACATGGTGGCACACGCTGCTCTGCGCAGGGCGGCGTATCCCCATTGTGGGCGGCAGCGATTTCCATAAACCCGGGCCGCTCGTAAAGTTCGGCAGCCCCGTTACCGCGGTATACGCCGATTCTTCCGATGTCTCCCACCTGCTGAAGGCCATCCGCGCCGGGCATGCTTACGTCTGCGAAGGCGTCAAAGGCCCGCGTCTGGAGCTGACCTGCGGGAACGCGATGACGGGCGACGAAACCGTTTACCGTCCGGATATGCCCGTCACGGCAAAAACGGACGCTTCGCGCGTTACCTTCGTTACCGACCGGGCCGAAAAAAACGTGCGCGTGAAAAACGGCGAGGCGCGCTTCAGCGCGGAAGGCGCGCGTTTCGTTTACGCAAAGATCACCTCCGCCCTGGTCCCGGGGCGGCTGCTGGCCATAACAAACCCCATTTATTTCAAGGAGGAAGCGTAATATGAGATCCGAATCCCCGCTTGTAAAGAGAACCTCTCCCTTCCGCTACGGCTTCGCCATGTTCGGCACGTCGATCCCCATCAATATGTTCAAGTCCTTCGCCGCCATCTTTTACGTGGATATGCTGGGGCTGAACATGGAAAAGTATTCGTTGATCCTGTTCATCTACACCTTTGTGGACGCCATCGATAACCCCGTTTACGGCTTTTTGTCGGACCGCACGCGCACCAAATGGGGGCGCCGCCGCCCGTGGCTGCTGATCGGCACGCCGCTGCTGGTGCTGTTTTTCATCCTGTTTTATAACGTGCCCGCCTTCGTGCAGAGCGAACAGGGGATACTGTTCATCTACATGCTGCTCATGTATATTCTCACGGGCACGCTGGATTCGCTGGTGAACGCCAACTACGGCGCTCTGTTCCCCGATCTGTTCCGCATAGACGCCGACCGGGCGAAGGTGAACGGCATCCGGCAGATCTGCCAGCTCTTTGCCATGGCCATCAGCATCGCCCTCACCCCCATGATCACCGAACGCATCGGCTACCGGCTCACAAGCGTGATCTACGGCGTATTGGCGCTGGCAGTGATGATGTATTGCTTCTTGGGCTGCCACGAGCCGATGGATTACGAAGACGAGCCCATGCCGCATCTGTTGAGCTCCATATTGGCGCTCGTGAAAAACCCGCGCTTCTGGATCTTCGGCTTCGCGGGCGCGTTTTATTCCGCGGCCTTCTCGCTGATCTCGCAGGCGCTGCCCTTTTACGTAAAATATACCCTCGGCCTCGGCGGTTCCACCACCACGGTCATGTTGGGCATCGTGCTCGGCGTGGCGGTGCTGGGCATCCTTATCTGGTCCCGCGTTACGAAAAAGCTGCCGGTGATGACCGTATGGCGCATCGGCTTTATCGTGATGGCGGTGGGCTTTATACCGCTCTATTTTGCCAACACCCTGCCCTTTGCCATTGCCGTGGCGGCGTTTATGGGTCTCGGCATCGCCGCCTGCCTCACCACCATGGACTGCATCGGCGCGAAGATCGTGGACGATGATTACCGCATCTACGGCGTGCGGCGCGAAGGCATCATCAATTCTCTGGGCGGCGTGATGAACCGCTTGAACGGGCTTTACACGAGCCTTGCGTTTTTCGTAGCGTCCCGGGGGTTTGGCTTTGTAAACGGCGACAACCCCGGCCCCAACCCCGGCTTTGCCGCGCGGGTGCTGCTGTGTATCTTCCCGTTCGCCGCCATGGTGATCGCCAGCATCATCACCTTCTTCCTGCATTTCCCTGCGGATGAAGCGCCCGGGCAGGATAACGGCTGACCGCAGAAGGATTTCATTGTAATCTGAACAACATATAAATCTGGAGATGACCTTTATGAAAAAACTATTTTCCGTTCTGTTGTGCGCTCTGCTGATCGCGGGGCTCGCCGTACTGTCTCCCGCGGCCCTTGCCGCGCCGGAGGTCGGCGAACACGACCTGTTCGTTTCTCCCGAAGGCGACGATGCCGCCGCGGGCACGGTGGACGCGCCCCTTAAAACCGTGCAGGCCGCCAAAGAAAAGCTGAAAGCGCTGAAGGGCGGTTTAACTGAAGGTGAGACTGTGCACGTCTGGCTGCGTGCGGGCCGCTATGAATTCGGCGATACGCTGCGCTTCACGTCCGACGACCTGCCGAACGTGACCTATGCCGCCTATAACGGTGAAGAGGTGTTATTCTCCGGCGCAAAAGAGATCACGGGCTTTCACGAAGAAACCGTGAACGGGGTGCGGGTATTCACAAAGACCCTCACTTCGGAAGACCCGACCGGGTTCAAGTCCCTGTTCAGAGAAGATACCCAGCTCACCGTGCCGCGGTACCCCGATACCGGCTATTTCACCGTAAACAGGCTCTGCCCGGAGGACGATATCTGGACGTCGGACGACACGCCCTGGAATTTTACCCTCGGCCAGCGCTCCTTCTGCGCCGACCCCGCCGATCTTACGGAGTTCACGAATCCCACGGACGTGCAGGTGCGCATCCTCCACTTCTGGCACGATGAGCTGATGTATCTTACCGGCGTTGATTATACCACCGGCAAGCTGAGCCTTTCGCGGCCCTCCTCGATGCTGATCCAGACCATCGACCGCTTTTATTTTGAAAACGTGTTCGAGGCCATGAACGAGCCCGGCGAGTGGTACCTGAATACGCAGTCGAACGTGCTGTATTACGTGCCCGAAGAAGGCGAAACGGCCGACGCCTGCGTGCTGCGCGCCTCCTCTTTGGAGTGCCTTTTGGATATCAACGGCGTTTCCGGGATCGCCTTCGAGGGGATCCGCTTCACCGAAACGGACTGGAACGTGCCCACGCCCACAGAATGGGAGGGCTGGCGCGGCGAGAACGATATCGACGCGCTGCAGGCGGCGCTGGACGTAAAGGGCGTTGTCACCGTGCAGTACGCCGAGAATATTGCCTTTACAAACTGTGAATTCACGAACCTGGGCGCGGACGGCGTCAAATTTATGAGCGGCGTAAAGCACAGCCGGGTCGAAAACTGCCTGTTTAAGAATATCGCCGCCACCGGCGTGTTCGTGGGCGGCGCCAACTGCCAGCCGGACGAACCGGACTGCACCGCCGATATCACTGTCACGAACAACCTGATCAGCGGTTACGGCAGAAAGTTCTACTGCGCCATCGGCGTGCACATCACCTATTGCGACGGCGCCGAGGTTTCACACAATGAGATCAACGACGGCTACTATACCGCCATCTCCTGCGGCTGGATCTGGGGCTATTCGTACCACCTCACGAACAATATCAGAATCACCGATAACCTGATCTACAACATCGGCCAGGGCTGGCTTTCCGATATGGGCGGCATCTATATGCTGGGTATCCAGCCCGGCACGGTGCTCTCCGGCAACGTGATCCACAACGTGGCGGCGGATTACACCGAGGGCGGCTACGGCGGCTGGGGCATCTATCTGGACGAGGGCTCCTCCCGTATGCTGGTGGAAAAGAACCTGGTGTTCTGCTGCGGCAGCCAGTGCTACAACATCCACTACGGCGAGGGCAACGTGTTCCGCAACAACGTCGGCGCCCTTTCCGCCGAGGGGCAGGTGAGCGCGGGCAGCCGCGGCAATGAGACCCACGCCACCGCCTTCTATTACGATAATATCTTTGTAACGGACGGCACGCCCGTGTATGTGTATATGTGCCACACCGGCCATTTCTACGAAAACGGCAACCTGTTCTGGGATATCAGCAAGGGCGCGGACGTGCGGTTCTCCGAGAACGACGGCAGCTCCGTTTTGTCATTGTCTAAAGCAAAGTCCGCCGGTTATATCCATAACGGGGCCGCAGCGGATCCCTTGTTTGCCGATATCGGCAATTACGATTTTTCGCTGGCCCAGGATTCCCCCGCCTTCGCCCTCAATTTCAAGGCGTGGGATTATCAGAACGCCGGTACGTTGAAGGGCACCACGGTGGGCCTGTCCCTCCCCGGCGGCGAAACCGCCTATAACGACCATGCCGCCCCGGCGTCGCCCACCGGTCAGAAGCATTCCTCTGCCGCGTCGCTTTCTTCGTTCCTGCTGCCCGCGGCGATTGCGATCGCCCTGCTGCTGGCGGCGCTCTGGCTGGTTCTCAGCCTCCTGCACGCGCCGAAAAACGCGCTGCTGATGCTGGCGTGCACGGCGCTGGCTGGCCTTGCGGGCTGGTTCGTATACCGTACCTTCGTCAACTGGAGCCCGGTGTTGTACGTGGTGGGGCTGCTGGCGCTGTGCGCTTTGCTCGCCGCGCTGCCGATGATCGGGGAACAAAAGCGTGAAAAGCGCCTTCTGCGCTTCGTGATCCGGTTCGTATGCATCTTCGCGGCCTTCTTTGCGGCGGTGCTGGTGCTCAATAACTCGCTGCGCATCGGCGAGGCCAACGTGATGGCGGTATTGCTGACGTGCCTGGGTATTTACGCCGCCGTCTGCAGTCTGCTTGCCCTGCGCCGCTCGCGCGCCGACGGCAACCCGCAGCCCGCGTCGGAATGACGGTTGTAGCTCTGTAAATTGGAATTTAACGCTGCGCTCAAATGAAAAATGGAAAATTGAAAATGGAAAATTAATGGGCCTGCGGCCGGCATCATAATGTCCAGAATTGCGAGGTTTTCTCTATGACAAAACATTTTCCATTTTATAATCAA
>JAEEGL011955232.1_pt1 | contig 21750 bp, 13 predicted proteins | sample 9134231 | NCBI WGS metagenome assembly JAEEGL01 (sample SAMN16246548, study PRJNA631951) | gut metagenome | biome: gut microbiome; feature: rumen; material: fiber-attached | host: Bos | place: Iran: Karaj | collected 2018-10
AGGAATGCACGGTTTTGTGGCAAACCACGACATTGCATTCGACGACCTTGACCACGAACTGCAAAAACCGACGGATATGCGTATTTTCGCCATCAACATTGCGTTGACAAAAGGCTATTCGGTTGACAAAATCCACGAACTTACCAAGATTGACAAATGGTTCCTCGAAAAGTTGAAGAACATTGCTGCCATTCAAACAAAACTATCACAATACGATACGTTACAAAACGTTCCCGTTGACTTGCTTCGTGAGGCGAAAATCCGTGGCTTCTCCGATTTCCAGATTGCCCGTCTTGTCCTCAACTCAAGCGACAACGCTATGGAAGACAATATCGACGCTGTGCGTAAATTCCGTAAATCGCACGGAATTGTCCCTGTAGTAAAGCAAATCGACACGCTTGCCGCAGAATATCCTGCACAAACGAATTATCTATATCTCACCTATTCGGGTGAAACTCACGACATTGCATTCCAAGATGACAAGAAATCGGTGATAGTGCTTGGCTCGGGTGCTTACCGCATCGGTTCGTCGGTTGAATTCGACTGGTGCGGCATCAATGCCTTGAATACCATCAAGAAAGAGGGCTATCGCTCTGTAATGATAAACTATAACCCCGAAACGGTCTCAACCGACTACGATTCGTGCGACCGTCTGTATTTCGACGAACTTACGCTTGAGCGCGTGCTCGACATCTGCGATTTGGAAGCGCCACACGGATTGGTCATCTCTACTGGTGGTCAGATTCCAAACAACCTGGCTATGCGTTTGTATCATCAGAATGTTCCGATTTTGGGAACTTCGCCTGTCAACATTGACCGTGCCGAAGACCGTCATAAATTCTCCGAAATGTGCGACGAACTTGGCATAGACCAGCCTCGCTGGCGAGAATTGACAAGCATGGACGATATTTTTGAATTTGTTGACGAAGTAGGCTTCCCTGTTTTGATTCGTCCGTCTTACGTGCTTTCGGGCGCAGCAATGAACGTGGTTTCGAACAAGGAGGAAATGGAACATTTTCTCACGTTGGCGACAAAAGTGTCGAAACAACATCCTGTTGTTGTAACGCAGTTTATTGAGCAAGCGAAAGAAATTGAGATTGATGCTGTTGCACAAAATGGCGAGGTGTTGAGTTACGCAATTTCCGAACACGTGGAATTTGCCGGCGTACACTCTGGCGATGCCACAATGACGTTCCCGCCACAAAAATTGTATTTGGAAACGGTTCGTCGTATAAAGAAAATCAGCCGTGCCATAGCCAAGAGTCTGGAGATTTCGGGTCCGTTCAACATTCAATTTTTGGCAAAGGACAACGATATTAAGGTGATAGAATGTAACCTTCGTGCTTCCCGAAGTTTTCCGTTTGTGTCTAAAGTATTGAAGACCAATTTTATAGAACAAGCCACTCAAGTTATGCTTGGCGGCAAAGTCACCAAGTTCGACAAATCGCTCTTCGACCTTGATTACGTTGGTATCAAGGCGCCGCAGTTCAGTTTTGCCCGTTTGGCTAAGGCTGATCCTGTTTTGGGCGTTGATATGTCGTCAACGGGTGAAGTTGGTTGCATTGGCGACAATTTCTATGAGGCTATTCTAAAATCAATGCTTTCGGTTGGTTACACCATTCCGAAACAGAACATATTCCTAAGTACGGGACCTACCAAGAGCAAGCTGGAACTGTTGGAGCCATGCCGTCTGCTTGTGAAAAAAGGATATTCGTTGTACGGAACGAAAGGTACTGTGGAATTTTTGCGTGAGCATGGCGTGGAAGCTACCACAATGCACTGGCCAGACGAGAATTTGCAACCGAATGTGATGGATTTCATCAGACAAAAACATTTCGATTTGGTTATCAATGTTCCGAAAAACCACAGCAAATCAGAGTTGGACAACGATTATTCCATTCGCCGTGGCGCTATCGACTACAACATTCCATTGTTGACGAATGCTCGCCTCGCAAATGCCTTTATCACAGCATTTTGCAACCTTTCGATGGACGAATTGGAAATCAAGAGCTGGAACGAGTATTGATAGGAATCTAACAATCTGCTCAAATAGAATACGGTTTTCATAAGAAATTACTCATTACTATAGATTGTATTATCTCAAAATAAGTGCAGAAATGCTAACAATCTATACGAGAGCATGTTCCGATTTAGCTGATTTTTCAATATGAATTCTAAAAAATAATTTAATATCTTTGCAAATACATTGAAACTCATTTCAAATGGATTACAAAGCAGAATTTGAAAAATCAAGCGAAAAGGCGATAATGGTTGTGGGCGACATTATGCTCGACTCCTACATCTGGGGCAGTGTTGACCGCATTTCGCCCGAGGCTCCCGTTCCTGTGGTGTCGGTTGAAAGCACCGAAGACCGTCTCGGCGGTGCCGCCAATGTGGTGAAAAACATTGCCTCACTTGGTATGAAACCGATATTGTGCAGCGTGGTTGGCAACGACGACGCAGGTCACAAATTTTTCGACATTCTGAAACGTCGAAATATTTCGTCAAATTATTGCGTGGTTGCCGACGGACGAAAAACCACAGTGAAAACTCGTGTGATTTGCGGCAAACAACAAATGCTCCGCGTTGATACGGAACAAACCGACGTGATAGGCGAAGATGTTTTTCAAAAATTGAAACTTTGTATTCACAAGGCGATTTCGGAACAACAGATTTCCGCCATAATCTTGCAGGACTACGACAAGGGCGTTTTTTCTACGGAATTGATAGAATTTATTGTTTCCGAAGCAAAAAAATGTGTAATTCCCGTATTGGTTGACCCTAAAAAACGGAATTTCAGCAATTTCAAAAATGTGTCGTTGTTCAAGCCGAACTTCAAGGAATTTACCGAAGGCGTGGGCAAATCGTGCCGAAAAGACGACAGCGAGTCGCTCTTCGCTTTGGCAAAGGAATTTATGACGGCGCAAAACATTGAAACAATGATGGTTACATTGTCGGAACATGGCGTTTTCATTGCCGACAAAAACCGTTATGTCACGATTCCTACGCAAGTTCGCCACGTTGCCGATGTTTCCGGTGCCGGCGATACGGTGATAAGCACCGCTGCGGTTTGTTACGTGCTTGGATTCCCTATGGAGGAAGTTGCACGGATTTCGAATATTGCGGGCGGTTTGGTTTGCGAACAGCCTGGCGTGGTTACTATAGAAAAAGAACAATTGTTAAAACATATCTAAATGGCTGCAATTTCAATTCTAGTTGTTGACGATGAACGTGCGATTCGTAATTCGCTCAAGGAAATCCTTGAATATGAGAACTATAAGGTAGAAGTTGCCGAAAACGGCGCCGATGGTCTTTCCAAAGTTCAAAACGGGAAATACGACCTCATCTTTTCCGACATAAAAATGCCCGAAATGGACGGTATTGCCTTCCTTGAAGCAGTTTTGAAGGAACGTGGCGACGTGCCAGTGATAATGATGTCGGGACACGCCGAAATCGACACTGCCGTAAAATCTATCAAGTTGGGCGCTTACGATTTCATTTCCAAGCCGTTGGATATGAACCGCATTCTTGTAACTGTTCGTAATGCGCTGGATAAGAAGAACTTGGTACAGGAAACGGCTATTCTTAAAAAGAAAGTCGGCTCGAAATATCAGATGATTGGTCAGTCCGAAGCATTGCAGAAGATACAGGAAATCATTGGCAAAGTGGCTCCTACCGACGCTCGTGTGCTGATTACTGGCCCGAACGGTTCGGGAAAGGAATTGGTTGCCCGCGCACTTCACGACCAAAGTAACCGTAAGAATGCACCGTTCGTTGAAGTGAATTGTGCCGCAATTCCTTCGGAACTAATTGAAAGTGAATTGTTTGGACACGAAAAAGGTTCGTTTACGTCGGCAATAAAAACACGCATCGGAAAATTCGAACAAGCCGACGGAGGCACGTTGTTCCTCGACGAAATTGGCGACATGAGTTTGTCGGCACAGGCAAAGGTGCTTCGTGCATTGCAGGAACAAAAAATCACCCGCGTCGGCAGCGACAAGGACATTTCGGTTGACGTGCGCGTACTTGCTGCAACCAACAAGAATATGAAGGAAGAAATTGAGGAGAAACGTTTTCGTGAAGACTTATACCACCGTTTGAGTGTGATTCTTATTAAAGTTCCGTCACTTGCCGAACGCAAAGACGACATTCCATTGCTTGCTGAACATTTTGTAAACGAGTCGTGCAAGGAAATGGGCGTTCCCAAGAAAGAGATTTCCGCCGATGCTGTGAAAAAATTACAGACCTATCCATGGACGGGAAACATTCGTGAGTTCCGCAACGTGATAGAACGATTGGTGATTTTGAGTGGCAAAACCATTGAGGCCTCCGACGTGGAACTTTATACACAACCTTTGGGATAAAGAATTTATAAATATACTTTTACAAGAAATACGGTAGTATGTTGTCTAAATGCATCGTTCCATTTTCCGAGGGGAAAACGACACCATCATTGATTTCATTTGACACCCAAAACTACGCTGAACAAATTTTGTGATAAGATTGTAATATAATGAATCTCATTCAGTTGTTTAAAAATATCTCTGGTTTTGTCCGTCCATATCGGTGGATAGTGCTCATCACGCTTATTCTTACGCTTATCGGCTCTTTGCTGGCGCAGGTAAACGCAATTGTTCTCGACAAAGCTGTCGATGCCATAAATCAATTGGTTGGCACTGTTGATTTTACGTGGGCAAAGGCAGCAAAAATACTGACGGTCATCAGCATTATTCTTCTGTCGAAAGAATTGATTTCGGCTCTTGTTACGTATGCACAGAATTTCTTTGGCGAAAAAATGCGTATCGGCGTTTCGAAAGATATGTCGCTGGCTGTGGTTGAAAAAATACTCACATTTCGTGTCGCTTTTTTCTCGCATGAGGAGAATGCCGCGGGTATGTTGCAGACAAGAATAACACAGGGTGTGATGAATTTGTCGAGGACGGTCCAGAATTTTTTCATCGACTTGCTCCCGCTGTTTACGAGTGCCATCATAGCCTTGATTCTGATGTTTTCGGCAAATGTATATGTCGGATTGACGGCCCTCGCCATCGTTCCCGTGTATTTTATCATAACTATTCGTCAAGCGCGGAAACTAAAGGGCTGGCGGAGAAATATGCGTACGTCGCACGAGAAGCGGAGCCATGGAATCATGAACATTATTGAGAGCATTCACGTGATAAAGTCATTTAATCGTGAAAACATAGAAAATGAGAAACATGGCAAGATTCAAAGTGAGTTTTACGACAATCAGATGAACGTCCGTCGGACGTCGTTTTATTACGATGCACTGAAAACGTTCGTCCGTCAGTTGGGAACGGTTCTTATCATTATTCTTACGGCGTATCTTGTGCTGATTGACTATCCGGGAATGACAATCGGGAAAATTATGTACCACGTGATGTTGTTTGCAAACGTCACAGCTCCGATTAGTCAGTTACAACGAATTTTCGACGATATGAACGATGCCCTTGTCTATGCCGAGAGTTTCTTTGACATTCTCAATGCCGATTCCGAGGTGGAAACAAGCGGAACATACCGCCCAGAAACCATTCACGGAAATATAGAAGTTTCACACGTGGATTTCACCTATCCCAATGGCACAAAGGCGTTACACGACATTTCAATGAAAATAGGAAGTGGCAAGATTACCGCGTTTGTCGGCTTGAGCGGAGCGGGAAAATCGACCATCATCAACCTTTTGGATAAATTCTACGAACCCGATTGCGGAAGCATAAAACTCGACGGCGTTGATTTGAAAGACTACGACACGCATTATTTGAGAGAACACATCGGTTTGGTTTTGCAGAAAAACCACATTTTTGAGGGAAGCATAGAGGAAAATATCCGCTATGGCCGTCCCGATGCGACTCACGAGGAGGTGTTGGAAGCCGCGAAAAAAGCGTATGTCTATGACCAGATAATGGAATTGCCACGCAAATTCGAGACGTCGGCAACGGAACTTTCGGGCGGACAGCAGCAACGCATTGCCATAGCCCGTATGTTTTTGAAAAATCCGCCGATAATTTTCCTTGACGAACCTACGGCGTCGCTCGATGCAGTTGCCACTGAACAAATCAAGGCGGCAATTGACGATATGAAGAAAAATCGCACGGTAATCATCATCTCGCATTCCATTTCGCAAATCATCGACAGCGACCAGATCTATGCGCTGAAAGAAGGTCGCGTGGAACAAAGCGGCAATCCCGACGAGGTGTATAAACAAGGAGGCGTTTACAAGGAAATTGTCGATGCGTCGGCACGAAGTCTCAATATTGGTAAATTGGCACAGACGATTGACCTTGACGACTGAATCGAGCCAGACGAGATAACACCCCATTCCAGAAACATTTTATTTCTGTCGGCTAACCTCATACACTTTTATAAGATGCCAATACCACAGAACTTGTATTGCAGTAACGACAATACTTGCAACGCTGTACCACAAAATCGCAAGATGAAAATTGTTGGTCGCGATTCCAACAAATATTCCCGCAAGGCGGGCAAGAATAAGCAAAATCTCAAACAAAAGCCCAATGTTCTGTTTTTGAAAAATGTCAGCCAAATAACAAATTGGCGAGAAAAAACACGTTGATATAAGCCACGGCATCATATACAGAATAATATCGGCTGTTTCGCTCCACGTTGAACCTAATAAAAATACAATGATTTCGTTGATAAAGAACCCGATAATGGCAAGTAACGGAACGACACACAGCAAGATAACCAAGAAATATCTTTTGAAAAAATCTACAATGTGCTCATTGTTCTGAACGTGTTCCGCCGTTTTCTGATAAAAAACTTTGTACAATGATTCCGAAATCATATTGATTGGCCGAAACGCAAGTGTAAGCGCCATTCCCAAAAATCCTATATCGGTAAGACCGAACACGGGAGTTAACAGCAATATCAGCAAATTACAACTGACGTAATTTATAATCGCCCGTGGCAACGAGTATTTCGGGAAATTTGCATACTCCCGTAATGCATTGAAATTCTCTTCTTTTTTTATTACGAATAGTGGTTTTATAAATTCTTTGCTCGTATTCGCAATACTAAAGCACAATGCGATAAACGGCGACAGTAAGGCAGAAAAAATCAATCCTCCGTTCAAGAATCCAGCAAAGCCGAATCCACATTTAGCCCCTGCGTTTGTCACACATTGGGTAATTTGGTATTTGCTTATTGCACCGAATTGTTTTTCCCTTGTGTACCAATAGTTTAGCAATATCCACAGAGATGAAAGGAATACGAAAATAGGTATTCCCCAATACCAACTGACCAAATCGGGTGCGTTGAAAAGTTGCGCTATGCTTTCGGAAAACGGAATCGTGCAGAGCAATAGCACAAAAAACGCGCACGCACTAAAGAAACCGACGTGAAAGCACGCCACGGCACGTTCTTCCGACTTTGGCAAAACAATAGAATACTGTAACTCGGCAGTGGAAAGAATTGTAAGCACACCCGAAATACTGAGAAACAAATTTATCATTCCAAAGTTTTCGGGACTATACAATCGAGTTAAAATAGGATAAATGAGCAAACCCACGATTTGCACAATCACGCTGGCAGACAGTAATTTAGCCGAATTTCTAAAAATATCGGAGGAAAATATGTTCGTTACTTTCTGCCAAAATCCCATTGACAATTATTTTTTTGAGTCAACCACCTTGAACAGTTTATCACCACGACGAATCTTTTCTGGCGTTTTCATTGAAAATAACTCGCCTTTGACAGTTTTTTCCACTGTTTTCAAATCAACACGAATATCGTCAGCAGTCATTTCTATCACGCCAGTTGTGGGACCGGTAATCAAAATCTCGTCACCCTGATTAAGTTCGTCCGACTGCATAAGAAACTCTGCCACATTCAAATTCGTGAAGTAATTGGTACATTTTCCAATGGCAATTTTCGTCTTCGTGGCGCTGCTGCCATAGTGACGACTCCATTCGCCCAATCTTTGCCCTAAATAATAGCCGTTCCAGAATCCACGGTTGAAAACGCGTGACAAACGCTCTTTCCAAGCGGCAACTTTTGCGTCTTTATTATCATTGTAGGTACCGTTGACGATTTCTTCAACAGCCTGATTGTAGCATTCCACCACGGTTTTCACGTATTCGGCACTACGGGCGCGACCTTCAATTTTCATCACACGAACGCCTGCTTCTACAAGTTCGTCAAGAAAACCTATAGTGCACAAATCTTTGGGCGACATAATATATTCATTGTCAATCTCCAACTCGTTGCCCGTCTCCTTTTCCGTAACAATGTATGCCTTGCGGCACGTTTGCAGACATGCACCCTTGTTTGCCGAATAATTATTCTCGTGCAGACTCAGATAGCATTTCCCCGAAATCGCCTGACAAAGAGCCCCGTGGCAGAACATTTCGAGTTTCACCAATTCGCCTTTCGGTCCGCAGATATGCTCTTTTTGAATTGCATTGTAAATCTCTTTCACCTGCATAAGATTCAGTTCGCGGGCAAGCACCACCACGTCGGCATATTGCGAGAAGAATTTCACCGCCTGCGTGTTCGAAATATTCAGTTGTGTGGAAATATGCACTTCCACGCCGTATTCCATGGCACATTGAATGGCGGCAATATCACACGCTATGATAGCCGTAACTTTGTTATCCTTTGCCGCTTGCATCACCTTGTGCAAGGTCGCCATGTCCTTGTCGTAAATGATTGTGTTCACGGTAAGATAGGATTTTATGCCGTGTTCATTGCAGATTCTCACAATGTTAGCTAAGTCCTCGGTGGTGAAATTGTTCGACGAACGAGCACGCATATTCAGCATCTCGATGCCGAAATAAACCGAATTTGCACCAGCCTGAATAGCAGCCATAAGCGACTCATACGAGCCAACTGGCGCCATTATCTCTATGTCAGATCTTTGTAACGTCATTGGTTTTTGTTTCGGACAAAGGTAGTACATTTTATCTTGTAAAAACTTTTTATATTGATTAACAATTTGAAAAATATGTAATATATTTGCAACGAAAGTAGTGTGCATAAAAGTATGCATACAAAGTTTTAAAAATATAATGAAAGTTCTATGGAAGTTAAAAAGAGCGAAAAGGCAAATCTTGAAGAAAAGAAATTTCTTTTTAGAGAGATAGGTTTTGTTGTTGTATTGTTGGTTATTTGGGGCGCATTTGAATTAGGTTTATCTGAATCAAACGTCGTGATTGACCGTGGCGACGGCATAAATGAAGACGATATGGAAATGGTTGAAGTTACTCGTGAACCCGACCAACCAGAGCCAGAGCAACCAAAGCCGGAAATTCCAGAACCTCCACAAGATCCTCAAATTGAGGAAACTACCGATGAATCCCAAGACCAATCAGAACAAGTTGGTGCCGATAAGGATGCAAATGCTGAAATTCCAGAGGAAAAATTTAATTTCGACGATTATGCAGATGAAAACGAAAAACCAATCTTCATGAAAGTGGAAAAAATGCCTACCATCAATGGCGAAGACTATCAAAAATTTGCATACAAATATATTATGCAAGTGTTGGACTACCCTGCCGAAGCACAAGATTTGGGCATTTCGGGTATGGTTGTCGTTCAATTTGAGGTAAATAGTAAGGGTAAAGTTGCAAATGCAAAAGTTGTCAAGCCAGTTCACCCATTGTTGGACAAGGCTGCTCTCGACGCAGTTGCAAAATTGCCAGACGCTGTTCCCGGCGAACAAGCCGGTCAAAAGGTGAGAATTATGTATTCTTTACCTATTCAATTTAAAATGTAACATATATGGAAGAACTTGAATTAATAATAGAAGATACAAAAGACCGTATGAACGCTCCGTTGCAGCGTTTGGAAACGGAATTGACAAAACTGCGTGCTGGAAAAGCGTCACCTGTCATGTTGGATTCCGTAAAGGTTGACTACTACGGTTCTTTGGTTCCTCTTTCACAAGTGTCGAATATCAACACTCCCGATGCCCGCACATTGGTGGTGCAACCATGGGAAAAGAAAATGATCGACCCGATTGAAAAAGCCATCATGGCTGCAAATCTGGGATTAACGCCAATCAACGACGGTCAGATTGTTCGTATTAACATTCCTGTTTTGACCGAAGAACGTCGTAAAGAAATTTGCAAGCAAGTACGTGCCGAAGCGGAAAATACCAAGGTGGTTATTCGCAATATCCGTCGCGACGCAAACGAAATGCTTAAAAAATTACAAAAAGACGGTCTCGCCGAAGATATGGCAAAAGACGGAGAAGCAAAAATCCAAAAGATTATTGACGCCGCAATTGCAAAAGTTGACGAAAAAGCTGCTGCAAAAGAGGCTGATGTAATGAAGATTTAATTCTCGTGGAACGTTGCCACGGCACATTTTCATCAATACAAAAGATTCATGTAGAGACGCGATGTTTGCGTCTCTTTTTCATTAATTTATTTAAAGCACAAGCCCATAAAAAGAGTTCTCACTTTGCTGAAAGTGCTTTTTCACCATATATCAGCAAAAAAAATCGCCCGTCATTTTTGCGTAAATTCGGCAATTGTATTACTTTTGGAGACTTTTGAATGACATCTATGAAGGTTTTAAAATTTGGTGGAACTTCGGTGCAGAACGCCGAGAACATTACGAAAACGATTGCGATTATTAAGGAAAATCTCGCAAAGGAACAGTTAGTTGTTGTGGTATCAGCTCTTGGCGGTGTCACAAATATGTTGATTGAATGCTGCACAAAGGCAGAAAAAGGCACGACCGACTTCACCCAAACATTGACCGAAATCAAAAATCGTCATTTTGAAACGATAAGCAACTTGTTGTCAGGTAATTACAAAGACGATTGCGAGAAATACACCGATGCTGTTCTTACCGAATTGCGCGACATTCTTACTGGTATTTCGCTTATCCGCGAACTTACACCTCGCTCATTGGACTTGGTTTCCAGCGTGGGCGAACGTCTTTCGGCCTACATCATCGCAAAAACTATCGCACAAGGCGGCATAAACTGCGAATTTCTTGATGCACGTACAGTAATCAAAACCGACAAGACGTTTGGTGCGGCAAAGGTCAACTTTGAAAAAACTGACAAACTCATTCAGAATAAAATTAATAATACTAACACATTGTTTGTGGCTACAGGGTTCATTGCCAGCACCGACGACAACGAGACCATCACGCTCGGTCGTGGCGGTTCTGACTACTCTGCGGCAATTTTCGCACGTGCCATCAACGCTTCCATCTTGGAAATCTGGACCGACGTTGACGGTATGATGACTGCCGACCCACGTAAGGTGAAAAAAGCGTTCCCGCTTGAACAAGTAACCTACGCAGAAGCAATGGAACTTTCGCACTTCGGGGCAAAAGTTCTTGAACCACGTACTGTTATCCCAGCAATGTCAAAAAATATTCCCGTGATTATAAAAAACACTTTCAACCCAACGGCAAAAGGAACGCTGATTTCGAAAGAGAACAAGAACTCTCAACTACGCGTTCAAGGTATTTCTTCCATCGACGAAGTTAGTCTGATTACCGTGCAAGGTAGCGGTATGATTGGCGAAGCAGGTATTTCAATGCGTTTGTTCCGTGCCATTGCCACAGCGTCAATCAATGTGATTTTGATTACGCAATGTTCGTCGGAACATTCTATCACGTTTGCCGTGTTACCTAACGAGGCTCAAAAGTCGAAAGATGCGTTGAACAAAGAGTTCGAGATGGAATTGAAGTCTGGATTGATTGATTCAATCAAGGTTGAAAATAATCTTTCGATTATTGCCGCTGTAGGTGAAAATATGAAAAACATCCCTGGTGTGGCAAGCAAGTTCTTCAACGCATTGAGTATCAACGGTATCAATGTGGTTGCAATTGCTCAGGGAGCAAGCGAACTGAATATCTCGGTTGTTATCAATGAAAAAGATAAAATCAAGGCGCTCAATTCATTACACGAATCATTCTTCTTGTCGAACACTACGACTTTGAATGTGTTCGTTGTGGGAACAGGAACAATCGGTGGCGAGTTAATCCGTCAGGTGAACGCTCAACACGACACATTGATAAAACAAAATAAAATTGATGTCAAGATTGTCGGTATTTCCAATATTGACGGCTATCTGATTGATACCGACGGTATTGACCTGAACAATTGGGAAGAATTGATAAAAACAAAAGGTTGCAAACCTGATTTGGATGCATACGTAGAAAAAATCAAGGAACTCAACCTACGTAACAGCGTATATGTTGACAATACGGCAAGTTACGCCGTTGCCGACAAATACGAGGAAATGTTGGAAAAACACATTTCGGTGGTTACGCCAAACAAGGTTGCCAACGCAAGCGACTATAAACGCTATGCCAACATTCACGCTCTTGCGGCAAAAACAGGTGCTCGTTTCTATTACGAAACCAATGTGGGCGCAGGTTTGCCTGTCATCAGCACGTTGAAGGACTTAATCAAGAGTGGCGACGAAATTATCAAGATTGAGGCTATTCTTTCGGGTTCGTTGAACTTTATTTTCAGCAACTGCTCGTCAACAAAAGATTTTGCTACAACGGTGAAGGAAGCCCGTCAGAAAGGATACACCGAGCCAGATCCGAAAATCGACCTTGGTGGCAAGGATGTTGCTCGCAAGATTTTGATTCTTTCACGCGAAATTGGTTGCACATTCAATTTGGAAGATGTTGACGTTGAAAACTGTCTTTCTGAAGAAAGCCAAAAAACAACGACAGTCGAAGAACTTTGGGACTCGCTCGAAAAGAACGACAACGAGAAATTTGCTAAATTATTCGCACAAGCCGAAAAAGAAGGCAAACGTTTGAAATACATTGCGACATACGAAAATGGCAAGGCTCGCACCGAAATAAAGGCAATCGATGCTTCGCATCCATTCTACAACATTACGGGTAGCGACAACATTATTTCGTTCACTACGGCACATTACCGCACACAACCGTTGATTGTGATTGGTCCGGGAGCAGGCGCCGCAGTAACGGCAGCAGGCGTATTTGCCGACATTATCCGTATTGCGAATTTCTAAACGGCTTTAACACATTAAAATATTGGTTTGTAACGAAGTCTTTAAAACTCCGTCACATCAATCAATTTGTTGATAATTGCATAAATCGTCAAACCCGAAATACTATTGATTCCAAGTTTGTGGGAAATGTTTTTCCTATGCGTTATCACCGTATGAATCGACAAATTGAATTCATCGGCAATTTCTTTATTTGACTTACCCTTGGCAACGGCGGTAAGAATTTCTTGTTCACGTATCGAAAGTTCGTTGCCATTGTCTTGTTTTGATTTTTCCGAAACGGAATCTAATGCCGCCTGCAAACGTTTACAAATCTGCGCCGCCGAATTGTAAATTCCTATAAACCCATCGTACTGATGTAATTCCGACTCATTGTAAGGACCATACGTAATGGCTATATAAACGGCGTTTCCTCGCGCCGGCACTACCGATTGCAGGTTGCTCGTCGTATTCTTCACAACCATAGGATTGAGAATAATGATGTCAGCCGTACCATGTTGAAATTCATTGTACTTCGCAATGTCGGTTAACGAAGCGATTACCGAGAATTGCGGATTGGTCTCAATCATACTCTTCAACCCTATCGCAACCATCTGCGAGGGCTCTATCAATACTATCTTATACTTCTTGACAGACATTATTGCTCAATTTTAGAAACTAACGGAATCAACAATGAATTTTCAATAACCGTGTGCTTGTTCAAGTCCTCCTCAATCTTGAATATATCGTTCAACACATCTATTCTTGCCTGTGAGACATATGCTTCGGGAAGATATTTCATAACGATGTTTTTCAAATCACCCAGTTTCTCATCCAAATCGCTATGATTTTCCTCAAAATCTTTTATACGAAACGTACCATTTTCTTTTCCAAGGGAAAGAATATATGGGAAAACGGTATTTTCCTCATAGTCAAGATGTTTCTTCACCTCAACATCATAATCGTCATAAAATTTATTCAATACCTTTTTATTGACTTCGTCACACGAGTCAAGCATAGTATGAATGTTTTTGTGCAACTGCGGGAAACAGGAATTGAGCCAATAATCGTGTGATTTTTGGAGATAACCGATAATTTTCGTGATATCGTTTTGCGTAAGTCCGTCAATATTTGGCGTAAAATCGTCAAACGAATAAATGTTGCAAATCATCAGGAACAGATTGGTCGAAAGATGATATTTATTGCATATTTCCTCAATGGTGGCTTCGCCAAAACCTAAATTGATATTAAGCCGTTCCAAAACCGAGAGAATTTTGGAATCAGTAATAATATCGGCCATTTTCATCCGAGCAGAATACATAATTTTGTTTTTTTTTTCAAAATTACAAAAAAGTAAAGACGCTCTTGCGTCCTTACTTCACAAACTTAAAATTATATAACTATGCCTCCTATCAAAAATGCAATCCAAGCCATTATCCACGCTACAACCGTAGGATAGAGCACTGAGAACACTGCCCACCGTTTTTTCCCCGTTTCGCCATAAATGGCTCCGATAGTAGCCATACAAGGGAAACAAAGCAACATAAACACCATAAATGCCAATGCCGACGGTTTGGTAATTGTGCCTGTCGCGATGATTGAATCACCTAAGGAATCTTCGTTTTCGTCGCCATAGAGCACACCCAAGGTACTTACAGCAATTTCTTTTGCAGGAACGCTTGCAATGATTGCCACGCTTGCCTTCCAGTCAAGTCCAAGTGGCTTCATAACAGGTGCTATGAACTTGCCAAATCGACCAAGATATGAGTTTTCAAAATCCGTCTGACTTGCTTCTGCCTGAACCACGACAACCTCGCCTTGTTCGTTGGTGATTTCTGTCGTAGGTCTTGGGAAATACGACAATACCCAAATGATGATTGATGCTCCAAGTATTACCGTTCCAATCTTTTTAAGATATTGATAGCATTTATCCCACATGTGCTTCAACACTGCAAGAACCGTCGGCATTCGGTATGGTGGCAACTCCATCACAAAAGGTGTCTCGTCTTTGCCGAACTTTACGGCGCGTAGCAACTTCGCACTGATAGCTGCAACGACAATTCCGAGCAAATACAATAAAATCATTATCGTAGCAGCGTGATTCGGGAAGAACGTCCCAGCCAATAATACATAGATAGGCAATCGGGCCGTACACGACATGAATGGTATCACGAGAATCGTTATCAATCGGCTACTGCGACTTTCAATGGTACGTGTCGCCATAATTGCCGGGGCATTACAGCCAAATCCCATAAGCATCGGGATGAACGACTTTCCGTGAAGTCCCATTTTGTGCATCAGGTTGTCCATAATGAACGCTGCACGCGACATATAGCCCGAATCTTCCATAATTGAAATGAACAAATACAGAAGCAAAATATTCGGAACAAACGAGCATACGGCTCCGATACCAGCAATAATTCCGTCAACAAGCAACGAACGCCACACATTGTCGGGCATCACTTCATTCAGCCAGTCACTCAAAGACGTGAATCCCGCATCAATCCAGTCTTGCGGGAATGCTCCTATTTCAAACGTCACGAAGAACATCAACCACATTATAAGTATGAACAACGGGAATCCCAACCAGCGATTGGCAACTAATTTGTCAATTTTTCTGGTTTTACGGTTTATGTCGATTTTTCCTTCAACAAACGTTTCGTGCAACGCACCTGTGATAAATCCGTATTTTGCATCGCTGATCGACGTTTCAACATCGGTACCCAACTGACGTTGAATGAGTTCCGACGATGTTTTTGCAATTTCTTCCCACTCCGAGAAATTTTCGCACGATTTGAGCGAGGCAATCGCCTCCGTGTCGCTTTCAATCATTTTGATAGCCCAATAACGTGCAGGGAATTGTTGTGGCAAGTCATTCGACTCGTGCATTTTTTCACTCAAAGCCGAGATTTCTGGTTCCATCACGCTACCATAATTTATATGTACGTGACGGGCAGCCTCATTTTTGCCCTCGAACAATTCTATCACCGTGTCGAGCAATTTGTCAAGTCCCTGACCGTTCTTTGCAACCGTGGGCACCATAGGAATTCCCATCATGGAGCCAAGGTGCGCATAGTCGAGCGTTGCACCGCTTGCCGTAAGTTCGTCGTACATATTCAATGCAACGACAACACGTTGGTTCAAATCAATAAGTTCCGTGGTAAGATAGAGATTTCGTTCCAAATTCGATGCTACCACGGCATTGACAATCACGTCGGGCATACTGTTCTGCAAGTGGCGACGAACGTAAATTTCTTCTGGCGAATATGCTGAAAGAGAATACGTTCCTGGCAAATCACTCACATTGAAGTGATAGCCACGATAATTGAAATGCCCCGTCTTCACATCAACCGTCACACCGCTGTAATTTCCCACATGCTCGCTTCCACCCGAAAGAGCGTTGAACAACGAGGTCTTTCCACTATTAGGATTTCCCACGAACGCAATATTTATAATGTTGCGTTGTGTTGTTTTATGCAAGTTGGTAAAACAATTTGACTGACATGCGCTACATTCTCCACAAGCAAAATAATTCGGCGCCTTGGCATCCTCGGCAGAAAGAACTGAATCTGCTTCGGCTTCCGAAAGGACATCGATCAAATTGGCCTCACTCCGTCGAAGTGAGACATCATACCCCATAATCGAATATTTTATCGGGTCGTTCATCGGAGCATTGATGACTGACGTCACTTTTTGGCCTCGCACGAATCCCATTTCCATAATACGCTTACGGAATCCGCCATGTCCCAAAACCCTAACAATAACGGCAGTTTCGCCGTTTTTTAACTCTGAAAGTTTCATTCGTCTTGTTTTACAATGCAAACGTACGTGTATTTCGAAAAAACTCCAATCACTATTTGTAGTGATTTTGCACAAAAAAAACACAAAATGAGGTTACAATAGAAAATTTGCGATTACAAAAAAATGTCGGTACTTTGCTCACAAAGGAAAAGGATGAAAAAATGTATCATTTTCATATATTGTTTTCTCACCATTGCGCTTGGTGTGACAACGTTTCTTGAGGCAATCTATGGTACTGCCACCATTACCACGATGGTTTATAATTCATTGTGGTTCTTTATCTTATGGGCACTCTTAGGTTTGCTTGGAGGATTGTATCTTCTCCGACGAAAAATGTGGAATCGACCTGCTGCATTACTACTACATATTGCATTCATCGTGATATTGCTGGGTGCCGGAATCACGTGGATATTTTCCGAAAAAGGAATGATTCACATTCGCGAGGGAGAACAGGAACACAGAGTACAAATCACCAGTAAAACGGGATTTTTTGAATTACCGTTTTCGGTGAAACTCAACAAATTTTCCGTCTTGTATTACAAAGGAACAAACGCACCTTCGGATTATACAAGTAACGTGGCTATTGTGGAAAACGATGTTCCAGTTCTGGAACAAACAATTGCGATGAACGAAATAGTATCGTACAAAGGTTATCGTTTTTATCAATCATCGTTCGACGAAGACGGCAAAGGCACATGGCTGAGCGTGAATCACGATCCATGGGGAATTGGTGTCACGTACGCCGGCTATATCCTATTGCTCATAGCAATGATTTTTGTTCTCGGCTCCAAATCGTGCGGGTTTCGGAAAATCTTACAACACCCGTTGTTGAAAAACGGATTGTTGCTTTTTTTGTTGATTCCGTGCGTTTCGCAACGAGGATTTTCGCAAGAGACAAAGATGGTAAAACCTATTTGGGAAAAGGAATTTGCCGATTCGGCAGCCACACGTCAGGTGATTTACAACAATAGAATTGCTCCGTTCAACACTCTGGCACGCGATTTCACCATTAAACTATATGGAAAACCTTCGTACAAAGGACTTTCGGCAGAACAAGTCGTAGGAAGCTGGCTGCTGTTTCCCGAAGCATGGAAAAATGAGCCGATGATTCTTGTCAAAAGTGCCGAATTGCGTGACACGCTCGGTTTGCAAGGTAAATATGCCCGTTACGTTGATTTTTTTGATGAAAACGGGAACTATCGCCTACAAAAGTTGTGGGCAACATGCCAACAAATGGCAAAACACGGAGATCCACCGTCACCACTGCAAAAAGCCATTATGCAAGCCGACGAAAAAATTGCCCTAGTCACCTTGCTCCAACAAAAAGAACTGATTCACGCTATACCCGACGATGGCAGCATCGAGCCAATTTCCGATACAAAAATTATGGCAGAAATCTGGTATAACCGAATTCCCTTCACCAAACTATTGTTTATGCTCAATCTAACGATTGGATTCTTGGCGATTATCTTTCTATGTGTCAGCATTTTACGTGGCGAAACGCTATCACATAAAAATCTATTTTCTTCCATTTTCTCATTTTTATTATTCCTTTCCTTTGCATTTCATACCATTGGTATGTGTTTGCTTGGCTATATTACGGGAAGAATACCATTGAGTAACGGTTACGAAACAATGATGTTTGTCGCTTGGTGTATATTATTGTTAGCCTGCATATTACGCAAACGATTTCCTATTACCGTTCCTTTTGGCTTGCTGCTTTCGGGATTTGCGTTGCTGGTGGCGTGGCTCGGTCAAAAAAATCCGCAAATCACGCAGTTGATGCCTGTCTTACACTCTCCGTTGTTAAGTTTACACGTTTCGGTCATTATGATTTCGTACGCGTTGTTTGCCTTCGTTACGCTGAACGGCATCCTCGGTATCGTAATCCATTGCATTGACAAGGATGCACACGCGCAATCAATAGAATCGCTTGCCATTTTGAGCAAGACAATGTTGTATCCCGCAGTATTCCTACTCGGCACGGGAATCTTCTTAGGTGCCGTGTGGGCAAATGTTTCGTGGGGAAATTATTGGTCATGGGATCCTAAGGAAACGTGGGCACTCATAACATTTTTGGTTTACGCCGCCACATTCCATACAGAATCCGTGTCGAAATTCAACAAGCCGCTGTTCTTCCACATCTACGTTTGTCTTGCGTTCCTCACCGTACTGATGACGTATTTCGGAGTAAATAACTTATTGGGAGGAATGCACTCATACAAATAAAGGTGATATGCAATAAATTCCGTATGTTTGTAAAAAAATACGTATGTATTCACATATTGATTATCAGAAAATTATTCGTTTAGGTTGGGAAGAATACAATTCCCGACGCGAGATTGCAGACATACAGGATTTGAGCGTGAACGTGTCAACCAACAAGGTTTTCAAACTCACCTTGGTTGATGGCGGTTGCCTGATGGTGAAGGTTTCAAGTTTCGGAAAATTCGAGAATTTCAAGGACGACCATACCATCATAAATGTGCTCGCCAACAATCTGGAATATCCCTATGAATCGCTGTTGTCGAGTTCGTTGATGAAAGACGACGAGCTCTATCTGTATCGCTACGAAGATGAATTTGTCGATGTGTGGATGGTGTTTTACCGCCCTGTGCGCATTGCCGAACGTTTGCCCAAACGACTAAGCGAGCAGCAAGTGCGTACCTTTGGCCGTGAGATGGCTAAATTCCACAAAATGTGCGACACTATGGCGCCAGTGTTGCCACACTCGTCAAAGAATTTGCAGAAGGACATCATGCAATTGATGCGAAACCTTGAAAATCCCGAACATGCGGAGCAATTTCGAGGAAACGGCGACCTGATTCGTCGCCAGTGTGCGGAGTTTCTGAAGAATATTGACATAGTGGGATTTAACTCGTTTCGTAAAATTCCCGTTTTTGTGGATTGGAATATAGGGAATTTCTCCGTCCGTCCCGACGGCACGCTTTATTCGCGCTGGGACTACGACTGGTTCCGAATGAGTTCGAGAATAATGGATTTCTACATGTGCAGCCGTGTGGTTTCCGACATTGGCGACAAGACCGATTTCAGTTACACGGCGACGCAACTCAACGAAGAACGCTTTTTGCTATTTTTGGAAGAATATCACGCCATTTTCCCATTGACCGAAAACGAAGTTCGGTTTATTAAAGAAGCATATCGATTCTTCATATTGCATTACGTCATCAGCAACGGAATCTATTTCTTTTCGGATTTTTATGCAAAGAAACTCCAAAAAGAAGCCGTAGAACTTTATTTCCCTGCGTTAGACAAAGTTTTCAATGCAGAAAAAATATTGAAACGATTAAAATTGTAACTATACTCCCCTACTTGGCTTTTTCATTTAAAGACATTGTTATTGTTCCATTTCTTTTTGTGGAAAAAGAAACGGAACCCAAAGAAGAGAAAGAATCACAACCACGTTTTTATCAGTTCGGCGATTTTTTCGTCTAAAAACTTGCAAAATGCTTGGTGGTTAAATATTTTTGCATATTTAGAATATAAGTGTACGAAGTACAATATGATGGATAACGGGGGGGGTAACTGTATGAAAACGAACAAGTTACATACTGTATTACAAAAATCATTACGAATAATATTTCTATTATTTGTTTTCTCGCTTGGCGCTAATGTGGCGTTGGGGCAAACTTTCACGGCAAAACTTATATCTGCAAACGGCGAATCCTGGGGACAAATAAATCATATAGAAAAGACATCAAAAGGAAACGACGTCTATATTGGAGAATTGGATCCAAGTACGTTCAATACGATAAATAAGTCATATATAAAAGCTCGTTTGGCGTATTTATCAAACGATAAGATGGGAAGTTGTAGTATCCGTAGCATTCAAAGAACAACATTTGAAGAAGGATCAATAATTACCAGTGATCCGTCAAAATACTATAGGAAAACGTGTATATCTGAATCTTACGACAAGGAATGGCTTGATTGGGATAATGAGGCGACAAAAACAAGTGCTATCAATATCAATACTACGTATCCTGCAATAGTTTATGCATACAGTGTGGCTGATGGTGATATTTACGATGTATATTTCTATGTAAGTGACGATTCAGATCCTTTAGTAGAAGGAACATGTAAGAAGTTGTTTAAAGTCGGTCCTGATGAATATGAGGGGATATATGAAGATTTGAGCGGTCTTGCTCATTGGTACTTTAACGATGTAACCGATTTTTCGCAAATGTTTGCACAGGATGGTAAACTTAAGAAAATTGGGTTAAACGGGAACTTTTCTAATGTATCTACGATTACAAGTATGTTTGAAAATTGTAGATCGCTGGAGGAAGTAAACATAGTAAGTACGTCAGGAGACTTTGGGACTTCTATTACAGACATGTCAAAACTTTTTCAAGGTTGTGAAAGTTTGAAATCCATAACTTTTATGGGATCGTTTGAAAATGTTACAAACATAAGTTCTATGTTTAGTGGGTGTACAAACTTGGAAACAGCAAAAATTGGCACATTTAACAAAGATAAATTGAAAACGGCAAATAATGTTTTTGACGGGTGTACGTCAATAAAATCTTTTTCCACCGACCCAGATTCTGATGCAGATGTAAAAATAATCAGCAACGGATTCTCAAGTGTCGAGACGCTTGAGAATATGTTTAATGGCTGTACGTCATTGGAGGAAGCAGAAATAAAAGGTAGTTTTGAAAACTTAACAAAAATTAGCAACCTATTTACTGGTTGTACAGAATTAGCAACTGCAAGAATTGATGGTAATTTCAACAAACTTACTAGTTTGAACTCCTTATTTAAGGATAAAGATAAACTCACGACTGCGGTAATAAAAGGCGGTTTTCCTTCGGTTACTAATTTAGCTTCTTTATTTCAAAATTGTAGTGCCATAACCTCTGCCTCAATATATGATGCTGGAGAGGATTCCGATGCGGCTGTTCAATTGAGTGGGGATTTTTCAAACGTAACGACATTGGAAAATGTATTTAAAGAT
>JAEEGL016919189.1_pt1 | contig 21750 bp, 20 predicted proteins | sample 9134231 | NCBI WGS metagenome assembly JAEEGL01 (sample SAMN16246548, study PRJNA631951) | gut metagenome | biome: gut microbiome; feature: rumen; material: fiber-attached | host: Bos | place: Iran: Karaj | collected 2018-10
AATGTAAGGCAACAGAAAACATTCGGATGAGCGCGGATCCGAGAGTTTCTAAGCCGACCAACTAACATAAACATCCGCAGGGAAGCGGAATCACATTTATTTCAAGGAGGAAATATTATGGTAGTACAACACAATCTTACAGCAATGAACTCTAACAGAATGCTTGGTCTTACTCAGTCCAGCCTTACTAAGTCTACTGAGAAGCTTTCTTCCGGTTACAAGATCAACCGTGCAGCAGATAATGCAGCAGGCCTTGCAATTTCCGAGAAGATGAGACGCCAGGTAAGAGGTCTTACCCAGGCATCTGCCAACGCACAGGACGGTATTTCCGCAGTTCAGACAGCAGAAGGTGCACTCAATGAAGTACACGATATGCTGCAGAGAATGAATGAGCTTGCTACCCAGGCTGCTAACGATACTAACATGTCAACTGACAGAAGTTATATCGCAGCTGAGCTTACCCAGCTCAAGAATGAAATCAGCCGTGTCGCTACGACCACTACTTTCAACGAGCAGTGTCTGCTTAACGGATCATTCACCGGCAAGAAGCTTCAGGTTGGCGCAGAGAGCGGAACCGATCAGGTTATCGCTATCAGCATCTCCAAGATGTCAGCATCCGGTCTCGGAATTACTGCTACCAACATCAAGGTAGATACTCACAGCAATGCTCAGACAGCTATCAGCACCATCAAGAATGCTATCAAGAACGTTAACACTCAGAGATCTAATCTCGGTGCAGTTCAGAACAGACTTGAGCACACCATCAGCAACCTTGACAATGTCGTTGAGAATACCACAGCAGCTGAGTCCCGTATCCGTGATACCGACATGGCTTCTGAGATGGTTAAGTTCTCTAACAAGAACATTCTCCAGCAGGCAGGTCAGTCGATGCTCGCTCAGGCTAACCAGAGCAATCAGGGTGTTCTTAGCCTTCTCGGATAATAACCGATACTGCAGAACCAAATATGTAGTTCACGCGCAAAAGAGAGGAGACCGCAAGGTCTCCTCTTTTTGACAATGAGAAAGTATTCTATTCACACCGTTTGTAATATCTTATGCTTGATAATAAGGTTGCTATATGTATCTTATATCCAATAAATTATATTAATTCTAACAGTTTTTTCATTACACTTTCTTTTGAAAAGTTTTCTTTGTATATAAGGTGTCCATCATCTTTGATCTTATCCATATGATTTGAATCGCTTATAATGAGTAGTAATCTTTTATATAATTCGTCTGTAGTGGTGAATACAAAACCATTGACACAATCGGTAATATATTCTGAAATTCCTGCATTTGATGATACGAGAACTAATTTGTTAAACATAAGTGCTTCGACAATTGTTGTAGGTGTAGCATCAATTCGTGAAGGGGCTATAACACAGGTGGATTTTCGATATAGGTTATAAACTTCCTTTTGATCTAGTTGATCCATGAATGTTACATTTTCAAGCTTGTCTGAAATTGATTTTATTGATTGGTAATACTCCTCCTGGCCACTTAACTTGTATCCACAGAATGTAAAATGCGATTTTTCTGATAAAGGTTTGGGTAGTCTTGATATCACAGCTAATAGAATGTCTTGTCCCTTAATATATGTATATGCAGCCGGAATAAAAAACTCCACTTTATCTTCTGAAGCGGGAGCATAGTAAGAATTATTATTGGCTACATATGGTACGGGCATGGGTAATAAAGATATATCGTAGTTGTATAGTTTTTTTATTCCGCGTTGAACAGATCTGGTGACTCCGGCTATATGAATATTGGGACTGAATAATTGCGGGTGAGGCATTGAAAATGCCATGTTGGTTAACTGTTGTTCTGTTTCGTGAAGCCAAAACAGAACAGGAGTTGATGTGTTTATAAAAAAGTAAAGATAAGGAAGACAACTTGAAGAGTTTAAAAAAACGAGATCATATTTTCTCATATGATCCTTAAACTCCTCAGAACAACTTACTATTGGCCTGATGGCTACATTTGCTCCAATGTCTGTGTACTTCCTACGATATGGTCCATCATCTGGTGAGATTACGGTTATAGTGTATTTAAGTTCCTGAAACAAAGAAATCATATTATATAGAACTGTCTGAGCACCGTTCAATTGTAAATCGGGAATGATGAATAGAGCGTTCTTTATATAACCTGTGTTTGCACCACAGGAACTTTCAAAAAACTGTGTTGAATTTTCTTTTAATATTATTGTATCTGTCATGGCGATTATCAGTGTGATAGGAAATTACATGAACTTAATTGGTGACGAGTACATTGGGTAACAGTCGATCATATGAAAATATCTTCTCTGCAGCTTCACGTCCGCATTTTGCTATCTGCTCGCGCTCTTCATCATGAGACAGATAGTATTCTGCCTTATCAAGCATGTCATCCGGGCTTTCGAACCAAACGAGTTCTCTTCCGTTTTCATAGTATCCGGACAGTTCAGTCTGATAATTAGTGAGGCAGAAGCCTCCGGCTCCAAGAATATCGATTACACGTAACGGTATCCCTGTGTGAATGCTTCGCAGTGTCATGTTTATGTTGATTTTGCTTGAAGCAAAAATCTGCGGCATTTCTGTATAGTAATCAGCTGTGCCGAGATAATTCACCTTCATATCTGCGGGTGGCTCAGCACCTGAATACAGGTCAACTGAATAATGTTGTCCCAACAGGGAAAGGAGATTCTTTCTTTCGTTAACTGTGACTTTTTTTCTGAGCATATCGCAGATTACGTCTCTTTTGATGCTTCTGAATCCTTTTCCAAGATCTGCATTTACATATTTTTCTATTTCAATCAGAATCTCCGGAGTTATCATCCATGATGCCAGATCCATTCCATAGATCATTTCCTGGGCTTTTATGATTGCATCAAGATATCCCTTAACATAATCGGGAAGATACGAAATCTGATCATAGAAATTGTGTTCGTTATTATAGAGAGAGCCGATAAATGTAATGTCGTGTTTATAACTGATTTTATCGCGGGGAATTATCCTGTTTAACCTGCAAGTGTTGACAGGGAGAGGCATATAGTTAACCGTCTCGAATCCCTGTGATCTGTATATCTCTGATAATGCATAATCGAATACATATACTCTGTTGCAGGGATTCCCGAGCGTATCTGATTGAAGGGTATAATGCGGACAGTCATAGATCCAGGAGATATATGGAATCTCGGCTTCTTGAGCACCGATGGATAACAGCGGAAAGTAATCGAAAGAGAAGATGCAATCATACGAAGATTTACGTATTTCATATGCGAGTGCTTCCGAGAAAGAAGGATCTTCGGAATAGGATTTGGCTGTCATGGACCATACAGTAACCTTATGACCAAGCCTTTCCATGCTTTCTACGCAATCGTCTTTGCTGTTTTCGTTCCAGTAATAATATAGAATATTCATAATGTTTATTGTCGGCATTCGTTGAAATATGCTGCGATTCAAATATAGCACATCCGGACCAAATAATGTACTTTTGAAGGGCGTAAAGGGTGTATAATTTAATAGTTATTTAACATTATTCTATTTAGGCTGGAAAGGCTGAAGATGAAGTTTGAAAACAGTTATTATCAGGATGAAGTCAGAGAAAACTTCTATATACCCGGCATGATAAAACGTTCATGGGCTTCGCAGATTGAGATTTTGGAGAAGGTCCGGAATATCTGCGAAAAGAATGGAATCAGATGGTTTGCTGATTATGGAACCCTTCTCGGCGCAGCACGTCATCATGGTTTTATTCCCTGGGATGATGACCTTGATATCTGTATGTTCAAGGATGATTATGACAGATTCCTGAAAATAGCTGAAGAAGAACTGCCTGAAGGCTATCGTATTCTGAATATATATAAAGAACCCACATATGCCAATTTTCTTACCCGTATCGTTAACCATAGCGTGATTGATACGAGTGAAGGTTTCTTGTCTGAAAATCATGGTTTTCCCTATGTTTCGGGCATCGATATATTTCCTCTTCATTATCTGTACAATGATGAAGAAAAGGAAAATGCACGACAGCAGAAGGCAAGTATAATCTATAGTCTTCTGAAAAAACTGATCACATCCGGGAACTATACTTTAGCGGAAGAAAAGGACGTTGTAAGCAAGATTGAGCAGATTAGCGGAATTAAGATTGGTAAGTATGTGTCATTGGAAAACGCGGTATACAGAATTCTGGATACCATGTATTCGGATACTTCTTCAGAAGATGCGGAATATGTTTCTTTGATAAGATTTTGGATAGAGCATAAAAGCCATAAGTTCCCTGTTTCTATTTATAAAGATACTGTTCAACTTCCTTTTGAAAATACATATATTAATGTTCCGGCCGGATATGAGAAATTGCTTAAACTTGTATACGGAAATTGGGAGCGCGCCAATAAGCATGGCGGTCTCCATGATTATCCCTTTTATCTGGATCAGGAACGCGAATTATTGGTGTACAGAAACGGTAGAGTTCCATATTTTTATAGTTATGATAAGAATGATATCATAAAGCCTGAGATTAAGAACAACGATGGGAATATCGTGATATTGGAAACCATGCATAAGGCACATTCCATGATTGAAATGCTGGTGAAGGCGAAAGAGTATGAGCAGGTTGCATCACTCCTTGGCGGATGTCGGGATCTGGCCATAAAGGTCGGAGAAGATATAGAGCGTGAATTCGGAGAATGCGGATCCGATACGGTGCATCTGCTGGAGGAATACTGCGAGGTAATCTACAATTTCAGTCAGACTTTGCAGGATAGTGAACCCGGTCATGATGTTTTGATTTCAAATATAAATTCGCTGAATGAATTCCATGGTATGATAAGCAATTCTTATGAAAGCCTTAGGAAGAGCGAGCGGATTTTTATCATTTCAACCAAACACGAATATGATGCCGCACTTGAACTTATCGGGAATTATGAAAGCAGTCAGGTGAAAAGAGTATGCATGATGCCGGTGCCTCGTTATGTGAAGGACTGGCACGGAAATCTTACATCGGAATCCAGCATATATGAAGATGTCAAGGATTGGTTTTCTGAATCAAAAAGAGTAGATCAGAATGTTTTTTCCAGGGTTGAACTGATTGATTACAGGTCATTTGATTTTAACAAACATGAAGCGGAAATCTGTGTTTTTGATCCGTTGGATGAATACAGCGAAGGCGTAAGCATTCATCCTTTCTTTTACTCATCTAATCTGAGAAAATATACAGGAAAACTGACATATTTCCATATAATACCCTGCAGCACTCCAAAAAGTGATGATGAAAAAGGGATGTCAAATGCTAAGCGTTATATCATATCCCCCGGTGTTGTCATGGCAGACAGGGTATATGTTCCTGATGAGGATATGAGAAAGCTTTATCTTAAGCAGTTATCGGCTGTTGACGAATCAACGGATATCGATTATTGGGATAAGAAGATTTACGTTTTCGATTGGAATGTTGAAGACAAAACGGTTGAGTCATCGGAAAAGAAAGTAATACTGTTCTACGTTAGTGTATCTTCCGTGTATACTTATGGAGAGCGTGCGATTGATAAATTACATCAGGTGATGGACGTTTTTGTCGAAAGCAGTGATAAGATAACGGTGCGTTGGGTTGCTGATGCGAAGTTTGCTGATGATATTACTTCGGTATGTCCTTCATTAAAGGACAGATATTTGGATATGGTCGATGGTTTTCTTGAGAGGCAGCTTGGAGAATACATCGTGGATGACGGATCCAATCTGTTCAAAGGATGTAATGCTTATTACGGATCCGGAGGCTATTATCTGAATCAGTGTGTTAACAGAGGTTTGCCGGCAATGATATGGAATCCGGAGTTGTGACGGGTTTTGCAGAGATTATAAATGGATTATCCGATAAAATACAGATTCACAGATGAATACTTCCGGGATGAGGAAAGATGCGGCTTCATGGTGTCTGAATGCATGAAGCGGTATTGGGCTGCATCATTGCACAGTCTAGAGATATTCGATGATATATGCAGAAGACATGGTCTTAAATACTGGGCTGCCTGCGGGACCATGCTCGGCGCTATCCGTCACAAGGGCTTTATTCCCTGGGATGACGATCTGGATATCGGAATGCTCAGAGATGATTTCAATGAATTCCTCAGAATTGCTAATGATGAGTTGCCACCTGAGTATTCAGTTTCATTCAGGGATGATCCGCCGAAACACTCATACAATGGGATTGCGGTAATTAATTCACTTCGCGCTGTATCGTTCGATGAGAAGGTGTTGAATGAGTACTATTATTGCCCTTTTCCGGTAGGCTTGGATGTATATCCTTATGATTACGTGCCCGATGACAGGAATGAAAGGGATATATGGAGAGGAGAGTACTTAAAAATTCTTCTGGCATTCAAATATCTCGATGAAGGATCTACTGCTGATGGTGATGCATGCAATGCACTTAGGAAATTAGGCTTTGATCCCGCGAATGTATGGGAAAATAAGGAGACAGTAAGAGACAGGCTCCTGGAAATGGCTGAAAACATTGCAGGGAGAAATGCCCCCGGGTGTGGCTTGTATGTAAACAGGCTTATTTTTCTTGCGATGCATAATTCATATCCGCCTTTAAAGAAGGAGTGGTATGAAGATATGATCGAACTCCCTTTTGAAACCGGTACTATACCTGCCCTAAGAAATATTGAGGATGCAGTCCTGACGACATTTGGCACAAATTGGATCACTCCCATTCATGGTACTATGTCTCATAACTATCCCTTGTATAGAAGGGATATCAGGTATATGATCGGTTTTCTGGAAAAAGGCGGTCTGAAATTGTCATACCTTCCGCCTCAATTGCAATACATTGTAAGAGAAGCAGATAGGTTTGGGATAGAACACAATTAAGTGGTGATATAAATGGTCAATTATCCGATTAATGAAGAATATTTCAAGGATGAAGAACGATGCGGCTTCATGGTCGCTTCGCTGATGAAGAGATGCTGGGCTGCACAGCTCAGGACTTTGGAGGATTTTGACAAAGTCTGTTCAAAGCATAATCTTAAATGGTATGCATTCTGTGGGACTCTTTTAGGTGCTGTCAGGCACAAAGGCTTTATTCCCTGGGATGATGATGTCGATATCTGCATGCTGAGGGGCGATTACAATATGTTCCTTCATTATGCAGCAAAGGAAATGCCGGGGTACTATATTGAATCGTGCGATAAAAGATATCCTGAAGATGGGTTTTATAACGATTGGCTCGGAATAACCAGAATCAATAATTCTATCAAAGCAGATTTTGAACCGGAGCACCTTTCAAACAATTACATGTTTCCTTACACGGTGGGAATTGACCTCTATCCTCTTGATTATGTTACCGGCAATAAAGAGGAATACGAGATACAGATCAATATTTTCAAGTATATTATCGGTGTCTCTTATAAATACAAGATTGATAATTGGAAGGATTATAAATCCCCCGATGATGAATTCGCCAAGATAAACCTTGAGGAAGCATTTAATACCTTATATGAATATACCGGAGTGCGGATAGACGGGAAAGGGGATGTACTTAAGCAACTGAATGAACTTGCGACCAATATATCCAGTTACACTAAAGGAAAAGATGCTCAGTATGTTGCCTGTATGGCTCATATGGCACAGGATCACAGGAATATGATCTTTCCCAAAGAGGCTTTCGCCAAAAGAGCGGAGATTCCCTTTGAAAATGGTAACATCTACATTCCGGCAGATTATAATACCGTTCTTTCAATAAACTATGGCCCAAATTATATGACTCCGAACACAAGTGTTCCACATGATTATCCATACTATAAGAAACAGGAGCGTTGGGTTCGCAATTACATCATAAGGAATCCCGAGATGGCACCGTACATGCCTGCCTGCTATATAGCCGACGTCTACGACGAGGAACCCGATAAGAAGATTCTGTTGGATAAGATTTTCGGGAATAATCGATGCACTTGATTCAATGTGTATGTGTCCCTGATTGTGATGGGTGCTTTATTGAGAAATCCTATTTAATATGCTATGTTAAGTGGCAGGGGTAGAAATAATATGAAAAAATATTTTACTTTACTGATCTACTTCCCTTTCTGTCAAAACCCGATGAGGCAATCGATAAATTAAAAAGAAATCTTGATATCTTTAGAGAATCTTCACAGGATGTACAACTTATCTGGCATCCTTATTCACGTACAGAAGAATTCATGAAGATCAATAGATGTCCTATTATTAACGAATACAATAAGATCATTGATGAATTCAAATCTGCAGGCTGGGGGCAGTTTGATGAGATCTCAAGTCTTGCTGAAGCTAAAGAAGTGCTTTTTGGATGTGATGCATACTATGGCGATACATGTGACCTGGTTTACGAGGCTAAGAATAAAGGGATTCCCGTGATGGCGCAGAATGTAGAGATTTGATAAGGATAGTAAAGTTCTTATATATTGCTGTTAGAAAACAGTGAATATTAGTCAGTGAACATTATTAACATATTAGGAATGAGGGAAAATAGCAGGAGAGTTTTATGGACTTTGAATTAACAGCATCAATGATGTGCGCAAATTATCGCAATCTTGAGAAGGAAGTCAGGGACTTGGACGAAGGTGGGATAGATTCTTTTCACATCGATATAATGGATGGACGATATGTTCATAATTATGCGATGTCATTGAATGATCTTATCTGCATTCGTTCATTGACCGATAAACCGCTTGATGTCCACCTAATGGTAGAGCATCCGATAAACACTATTGACCTGTTTACCAGTAATCTTCGTAAGGGCGATACGGTGTATATTCATCCGGAGGCAGAATACCATCCGTCCACTACAATCACTAAGATTATTCAAGCCGGTATGATACCGGGAATAGCCATCAATCCGGGAACCAGTGTTGAAAATGTAAAAATGCTGTTACGAATAGTCGATAAGGTGCTGGTGATGTCCGTGAATCCAGGAAATGCTGCTCAGATGTTCCTTCCCTATGTAAGGGAAAAATATGATCAATTATTGGATTTGAAACAGGATATGAATTTCGAGATTTATTGGGATGGTGCCTGTGGAGCGGACAAGATTAAGGAATATGCTCCATTAGGAGTAAAAGGATTTGTACTTGGTACAACATTACTGTTTGGTAAAAAGCAACCTTATGGTGAGGTTATCTCTAATATAAGAAAAATGAAATTCTGAAGTACAGTAATGTGATGAAGTTATAAGATCGCCGGGAGGTTGATAGATAATCTTCCGGCGGTTTTCTTTGTGTTAGCGGGTTATAAATCCTTTGATTCTATCCGATATATTGTTATAAGCATTATTGTCTCAAGGAGGAGACAGGAATGATAATCCAACATAACCTCGTTGCGATGAATGCAGACAGACAATTTAATCTTACCGGTATTAGACAGAAGAAATCGGCAGAGAGACTTTCTTCTGGATACCGCATAAACCGGGCAGCAGATGATGCAGCTGGCCTTGCCATATCCGAAAAGATGCGCCGCCAGATCAGAGGCCTCACCCAGGCGTCGGTTAACTGCCAGGATGGTATTTCCATGGTCCAGACTGCAGAAGGTGCACTTAACGAAGTTCATGACATGCTTCAAAGGATGAATGAACTATGTGTTCAGGCTGCAAATGATACTTTGACTTATGATGACCGTGAAATGATCCAGGATGAAATCTATGGTGTAATGGATGAAATAGGCCGCGTGGGTGCTTCGACCACGTTCAATACACTTAAACTCCTGGACGGAACGCCGCAGACTAAGGGAAATGCGATTGTTGGTGGGGTAACCATAAACGGTGCTGTAGGAACGGTTACTCAGGCAACCGAAGAGTCGGATGCTTTCTATCAGATTAATCCTCTTTAGAATGGTGATATAATTCATATTCCTGGTCCTGATGAAAAATATTATAAAGTTGCTACTCGTGATCAAATCAAACAGTATAAAAAGGAATGGGAAGACTACAATAAATCCAAGAGTAAATATGATATCGATAAGGCACAGTATGATATAGATAAAGCAAAGTATGATGTGATTAAGGCTAAGTATGATGCTGATAAAGCACCTTGGGATGAAGATAATACATTATTTGGAGGCGTTGAACCCATAGTACCGACTGCACCTGTAGAGCCGGTTGAACCTGTGAGCCCAATATTGCGCGATGGTTCGTCTTCTGAGAATGCTGAACTTCGTGAGATGGCAGACGTTTATATCGATATAGCAGAAGACTTAAACAGGCGAAATTCAGAGGAAAACGCAGATATTATTGAAAATACGGTTGTCATTTTTCCAAGAAATGGAAATGATGGTAAGTTTAATATTCACTTTGCGGATCCTTTGCAGGTAAATCTTCAAGTTGGGGCTGAGGCAGGACAGTCTCTGCAATTTAATATAAATTACATCAATCCTGGAACTCTTTGAGTTGGCGTTGTGAGAGTGACGGGTGATGATGGCACTAAGGCCAGAGCGGGAATTGAAAGGGTTAAGGGGGCCATAGAGAAGAACAATCGTGAAAGATCCAACCTAGGTGCAATTCAGAATCGCCTTGAGCACATAATCAGTAACCTCGATAACGTAGTTGAAAATACTACTGCAGCTGAATCACGTATCCGTGATACAAACATGGCAACTTAGATGGTAAAGTTCAGTGTAGCTAACATATTGGCTAGGGCCGGTCAGTCTATGCTTGCACAGGCAAACCAAACTAACCAGAGCGTACTGAGATTATTGGGATGATTGTTAGAAAACATATAAAGAACTGCCGGATGAATCCAGATTATATAGGTTTATTCGGTGTTTTTCTATGCAAACATCTCTAAATATAGTATACTTTTCACAAAAGAAAACGATTTATCACGTCAAAATCTATATATACTATACTAATATCTCAAGAGAGTCTTTCTAAATGTCGATATAATAGTATAGTGCTTAAGCTACCCAATACCATATATCTAATGCCGGAGGCAGCAATATGTTTATAACGGATTATAATAGAGACGACTGAAGTGGATGCAAATCTACAGAGGGAGTCTTTTGTTTTTGGTTTGAATAATGTTAGGTATCGAAATTATTCTAAATAGTAGTTTATAGAATTGTGAAAGGAAGACTTATGATGCTTTTTAATTTTTCTACGTGTGCAGTAAGTAATGACTCTCTTTACGTTATTTCAACAATTGATGAATCGTTGTATCGTATTTCATTAAATAGTTTTGTGCCGGTTCTTGTTACAGATGATCAGTGTTTTGTAAGCAATAATAATGATTTGGCTCATAAAATATTTGTTCAAGGCAATAATATTATTAAATGGTGCGTTGGAAGCAGGACTGGATATATCAAAATTCATAATATTATAGAGAATTGTACTAAAGAAGTTAAATTTTTCGATGGTCAAAAAACGCTTATAATACCACATGAAAATAAAATTGTAGCATTATGTATAGATAATGGGATGATTGAAGAATATGATCTATTGGAAAATAGAATCACTTATGTTTCTCGAGATGTAAGTTATGAAATATGTAATATAAGTGTAAATCCATCTTTTTACTATGTATTCGATAATATGAGATATGCCTATTTTTTGAGTAAGAATACGAATTGCATATATAAATTAGATATTATAGAGCGATGCATGAAACCAGAACAACTTTCAACTATTTATGGGAATATTGAATTGATTGGTTATGAATCTAATGTTTTATATTTCTATACTGATCAAGGAAACCTTTATATCTATGAGGATGGTGAGGCAAAATGCATTGCTGAAGGGATTGGCTTGGGAAAATATATGTTTTCTTCAATACTTCCAACTAAAAAAACATTAGTTTTAATTCCATATCGTGGAAGTGATATTGTTATTGTTGATAAAATTACCGGTAAAACATCTATTTATGATGATATGCCTAAAGATATTATATTTAACAATAAAAATTACAAATTCTTTGATGCATGTATAGCTAATAATGCATACTATGTTGCAATGCCCACTTCAAATTATTTTATAAAAGTGACTTATGAGGGGATGATAACTTGGCATGAACCAATCATACAAAGATCCGACTTGATAAGTATTATTCTAAAAAAAGATATGATAGTAGAAAACAATGAGATTGATTTAGAAACATTTATATTGAATATCTAGGAGATGGATATGAGTACAATGAAATATCAATTACAGGAAATCGAGATTGAAACAATAAATAGATGTAATGGGAAATGTTCCTTTTGCCCGGTGAATGTATATGAGAAACAAAGACCATATAAAAAAATGAGTAGCGAATTGTTTGAAAAAATAGTTAATGATTTACGTTCAATGAACTATGGCGGTAAAATTTCAGTGTTTTCAAATAATGAACCATTTATAGATGAGCGTATTGTATGGTTTTATAAATTTGTAAAAGACAAGTTGCCTAATGCATATACAAATTTGTATACAAATGGAAGTCTTATGAATTTTGAAAAATTTTTGGAGATAATAGATTATTTGGATTATTTTGTAATAGATAATTACAATGATGACTTGATGGTTAATGATAATTTGATTGAAGTAAAAGAATACATTGATGCACATAAAGAATTACAATGTAAAGTGGTTTTTGATATACGAAAGCAGAATGAAGTAAGGTTATCTAGAGGTGGGCAAGCCCCAAACAAGCCAGATGCCATTTCTGTTGACGAGATATGTTTGTTGCCTTATAGGCAAATGGTAATCAGACCGGATGGTTTGGTTAGTTTGTGTTGCAACGACGCTCTTGGAAAATATACATTAGGAAATGTGTGTGATCAATCGATAGAAGAAATATGGAATTCGGAGAAATATAACGAAATAAGGTCTGAGATGGAATTAAATCATAGGAAGAATCTTATTTTGTGCAATAAGTGTGATATGGTCACACAACCCTTGATGGATAAGAGAAGTTAAAATGGTTTGTTAATGTATAGTATATTATTCAGTTAAAAGTCAAAAAGAGAATATCTCGCTAAAATTTTTATGCAGTGTGTTCGGGATTGGATTAAATCAGTATATTGATAAGGGTGATGCATGAAAAAACTAGACATAATAATATATGGTGCTGGAAAAGGGGCATGTGAACAAATCGATACGTGGATAAATTTTTTTGACATCATTGCAATAGTAGATAAGGATCAACTTAAGATTGGTACCAAGTTTTATAATTTTATTATCCAATCAGTTGATGAGATATCTGTAATTAAATATGACTTTATATTGATTTCTACAGACTATGAAAAAGAAATAGAGATACGAAAACAGTTATGCTCGAAATATCATGTAGAGAATAAGAAGATTATAAATTCTCAAGGAGCATTAGAATTAGCTATGCATGAAAGGAGAAATAATCTTCAACCGTCATTTTTGGATAATATGAAAGTGTATGATTGTTTTATGTTTTTTAATGAGTTTGAATTGTTGAAATTAAGATTAGATTTTTTAGATTCTTTTATTGATTATTTTGTGATAGTTGAGTCGGAGAAAACATTTAAGGGCGAAAAAAAACCATTATTGTTCAAGGAAAGAATTGATGAATTCAAAAAATATAAGGATAAGATAATCTATGTATGTCCACAAAATGTTCCTCAACCAATGGTTACGGCGGGTGAAGTTGATTGGACTATCGAAAAATATCAAAGAGAATCCATAAAAAAAGGTTTGGAAAATTGTAGAGCTGAAGATTTGATTATTATATCTGATGTCGATGAATTTCCTAACCCAATGTTGATAGAACAAGTTAGAAAATCTGCAATAAATCAAAATGACGAATTGAAAATGTTGCTTGAAAAGAAAGCTGTTGCCTTGGAACAGGATTTGTTCTATTTCTATTTTAACAACAAGGCTGATAGAAAATGGCGTGGTACAATTCTATGTAAGTATAAAAACCTAATATCAATACAATGGTTAAGAGATAGCAGAAATCGTATTCCATATGTAAGTGACGGAGGATGGCATTTCTCATATTTAGGAGACGCCGAACGAATTAAAAAAAAGCTCAGATCAATTTCCGATGGTGTTTTATATCCTGACGATAATATAATTGATGCACTAAATACTGGGAAACTACTTGATGAAAGATGGGGGACAAGTAAATTTATTCAAATTGAAGATGTAGGAATTTCCAATATTGCTAATTGGAAAAAAGAGTATCCATGTTTATTTAAAGAAATATGACAAGAATCTACTGCAGATATAGACATGGTTAATGATTCTATTAATATTGTGTTTAACGATAATACTATGAAACCGATTATATCATTTATAACTCCAGTTTATAACAACACCAAATATCTGAGGCAATCTATATACAGTATTATGAATCAAATTACTAATGATATGCCTATTGAAGTAATTATTATCGATGATGGTTCCACAGATGATACGCCTCATTTAGTTGATGAAATTGCATCGAATGATTATAGAATCACTGCTATACATCAAAAAAATCAATGGATTTATGCTAGTTTTAATAATGGTATTCTTTCATCAAATGGAGAGTATTTTTATATATTAAATTCAGACGATCAATTGTTTGATGGGGCAGTGGATTTGATGCTTGAAAGCGTTGAGAGATATAATCATCCAGATGTCATATGGACAAAAGTTATATGGCAGAATGTTGACAATAATCAGAATGTTATTGAATCATTTGATATGAATGAGCAAATCGTATCTGATTTATATTGTTCGACAGCGGAGTTGGTTCGTGAAAACTGGCCACTTCTTCAACATTCTTGGATTATTGGAAATCAAGCAAATCTGTATAAAAGAGAACTTGGCCTTCGCCATCCGTTTAGGAATGATACATTTGCTGGAGATACTTTCTTTAATATTTCAATCGCTGATGATATAAAAAGTATGGCTGTAGTTTCTGAACCCATATATAGATACTTTGCATATAATGATGAGAAATTGAATGCATCTGTGGGAAAATATTATGGATATGAACATGAAATGTATAATGAAATTATGAATAAACAGATAGAATTATATCAAAAATGGGGAATAATAGACTCTGTTATTGGAGATGTTGTTTTAAGAAGATTAAGAAATATTTCTTATGAAATTCAACAATTATCATTTTGTAATTGCAATCTAGATTCCAATGAAAAAATCGATAGAATTTTCTCTGTAATAGCTGATCCTATCGTGAGAAGAGCAGCATCGATTGTTGGAAGAGAGAGGGAATATGAAAGCCGCTTGCTTAACGGCACAAGGGAATTGATAAGAAAAATGCATATAGAACCGATTCCTACTTATGTAGAAATACTAATTGATTATTTGCCCGAATATTACCTTGATGATGTTGACGAATCTTTGGTGGATATTGATTTGATTAATAGTGCGGTTATGGATCCTAGTAATAAGGATAATGTTGGTAAAGTTTATTATTGGGAGAAATGGTGAGAAAAGTAGTTAGCAACTTATATGATAATATTTATCGAGGATTAAGATGATTTTATTATCAATAATCATTCCAGTGTATAATGCATCATTATATCTTAAAGAATGTTTGGATAGTGTTTTGGATCAATCACTGAAAATGTTTGAAATAATATGTGTTGATGATGGTTCATGTGATGAATCTGGTATGATGTGCGATGAATATGCTGCCAAGTATGACTGTATAAAAGTAATTCATCAAGAAAATCGGGGACCTATTGGTGCAAGAATGCGTGGACTTCGAGAATCTTCTGGTAAATATATAACTTTTGTTGATGCAGATGATTTTTTGGATAGAAATTTTTATAAGGAATTATTAATTCATACTGAGATTGAATGGTTTGACATAATACTTGGTGGGTATGTTTTGGATATAGGGGGTACGGATGAGCGAGTGTTTTGTGCTAGCCAACTGATGAAACTGTCTAGGCTAGAAGCTATTAAGGAAATGTTTGAAAGACGTATTTTTGATTGGAGTGGATGCGGTAAGGTATATAAGAGAGAACTGTTTTCATCTATTAATGATTGGTGGTGTGAAAGCTCATATGGTGAAGATACTGAAATGAATTGGAAACTATTTAATGTTGCTGATTCTATTTTATCAGTTCCGACCTATGGCTATCATTATAGAGTTCATAGTAATAGTCTAACACGATCGCTTTCATGGAAAACATTTGATTATTTTAAGCGAATTGATCGTATAAAGAGTGAAATCAATAATAACATATATGATAAAAAACTTCTTTATTTGGTAAATCATTGTGGCTTGAGACAAGCGGAATGGGAATTATCCGAATTCGCAAAAGAAGCGTTTCGTCATTTTGAAGAAGAGGAATATCTAAAGTGTTTAATCACGAAATACAAATCTGAGGACTTGCTTTTATATCCATACTCAGATGACATAAGATCTTTTTGTGAAAAATCCAAGTATATATATATATATGGATGTGGATATTATGGACAGATGGTAAGCGGTTTTTTGCAATCAAATAATATTGATTATTCAGGTTTTTTTGTATCTAAGGGACATAAGACAACCGAAGCGTTTCTTGGAAAGACTGTATATGAATATGGAGATGTAACCTTAAACTCTGATTGTGGAATAATAATAGCAGTAAAAGATTGTAAGGCTATTTTAGATGCCTTTAGCGATGATAATATTATGTCAAATCAATTTATTCAATGGTATTGCGTATGATGGTAAATGGGATACACTGATGGGGTTGTGTGATAAATATAATGAAAACAGTTATTATAGTTGTTCCATATTACAGAAATACAATTAATCTATTTGAGCGTATTGCTCTTATCCAGCTCTTTCGAATTCTAGGAGAATATCCTATTTGTTTTGTTGTTCCTGAATCCTTGGATTTTAAACTTGATATCGTGAAGGAGGTCGATAGCTCTTCATATAACATTGAACGATTTCCGGATACTTTTTTTATTAGTACAGAAAGTTATAGCGAATTATGCCTTGATGAATCATTTTACAAACGTTTTTCTGAATATGAATATATGCTCATATATCAAACGGATGCCTTTGTGTTCTCAAATCGATTGGCTGAGTTTGTAAATTTAGGATATGACTATATAGGAGCTGCAATGAAAAACGATCATTGGAAAGAATACCATGTGGGAAATGGTGGCTTTTCACTTAGAAATATTAAAAGATCTTATGAAGTAGTACATAATCTTGAGCATATAATTCCTGATGAAAGCACCAGGAAGGTATTCTATAAATTTGAAGATACCTTTTTTGGATACTGTGGTTATAGAAAAGATATAGATTTTTCAGTTCCTCCAATTGATGTAGCAAATCGATTTTCGATTGATGATGATAGTTGTGGAGGGTTTCGCGAAATAAATGATTATGGGCTTCCGTTTGGAACCCATCGTTTTGTGTATGCAGCATATTCCTTTTGGAAACCTATAATCGAGGCTTATCAATATAACCTTCCGGTTGTTGAAGAAGTTGACACGTTAGATGTTCTTGAACGAGACCGTGAAACAAGACTAATGTTATATATGTCCCAATGGCTTGGGGATTTGACTGTTGAAGAACGCAATCAAATTTTACATGAAATTGGCTTGTGCAATGATAGAATATATAGAGTTTGGGGAGCAGGTAAAAATGGAAAGAAATGCGTTGATTTTTTAAGAACAATTGGAATAGGGATTGATTGTATTCTTGATAATGGGGCAAGCAATTTGCAGACATATATTGATTTGCCCGTCATTTATCCTGAAAAAAAAATAGTGTCCGAATCTGATAACATTATCGTTGCCGTTTGGAATAAATATGATGAAATCAAAAAACAGATAAATATGATTACGGATTATGATGAAAAAAATATACAGAACTTCTTTGATATTCTCAGCAGAATAAAAATGTATGCACAAGAGAATATGCCCCCGATAGAAGGGATTACAAAGCCTTTTACCATAACTGTAAAAGGCGGAGTTTGTGGAAAAACAATTGAATATCCAAATGTAACATATTCAGGATGTTTCTAAGGTGCCTTGTTTATGGATAAAATGAGAATTCTTCACATGACTCCCCCAATTGTAAACAACGGAGTGTACAGGTATATTTTCAACAATTGGGAATACATGGATCATAATAAGTTTGAATTTAGTTTTCTGATGCAGGCTCCTGATGAATTGATGAAAACTGATGAGTGGAGGAAATATGGATTTGAGATAAGACATTTTTCTATTCCGCAACGTGTTGATCCCGAGAGATTTCGAAAAGAAATATATAATATTCTGTCTGACGGATATGATGTGATACATCTACATACCAGTTATTGGCGAGGATTTATGATTGAAGAAATTGCTATGGAACTAGGGATTCCTCGTGTGATTGTACATTCTCATAGCTCATTTATCGATCAGAATGATGAGGTTGAGAGGGATAAACAACTAGAGATACATAATCTTTTGAAAAAAAAGTTTTCAGTGGATTATGCAACCGATTATTGGGCATGTTCCAGGATGGCTGCGGATTGGCTTTATGGTCCTAATATTCCAAGAGATAGAATCAAAATACTTCCAAATGCTATTGATATCGATAAATTCAAGTATTCTGAGGATGCTCGTAAAAAAATAAGACAGGAATATCATCTGGAGAATAAACTGGTGCTGGGTTGCGTTGGAAGATTTGAGTATCAAAAGAATCAAGTTTTTTTGATAGATGTATTTAAGAAATTGCATGAAAAAAGAAGAGACGTGTTTTTGATTATGATTGGCGAGGGGATTAAAGAAACTGAATTACGACAAAAAGTTCATGAGTATGATTTAGATAAAAGTATCCTTTTTGCCGGATGGAAAAAAGATGTTAATAATTGGCTTCAAGCGTTCGATATTTTTGTTTTACCATCATTGTTTGAGGGCTTTCCTATATCGTTAATAGAAGCCCAGGCTAGTGGTCTTGAATGTATAGTAAGTGACACAATTACTAGAGAATCAAAGATTAATGATAATGTATGTTTTTCTAAACTTGATTTAGACAAATGGGTTGATAATATATTAAATACTTGTCCAAAGATTGATAGAGAGAACGGAGTAAAAAAGATTAAATTAGCAGGGTATGATCTGGTTGATTCAGCAAAATTATTAGAAAGATATTATTTGAATGAAGTTTGATTTCTCTATCTTTATCTGGATTACAACTTTTGGTTTTTGGGATAATTATTTTCGCTGAGGATGGAAAGGCAAAACTAGTGAAGGAAATCCTTTTTGGCTGAGGGAATTTGATTATTATAACTAAGGATATTATATTTTGGAAAATATCTACATTGCCGGAGCATCGTCCCGGGCACGTACAACAAAAGAATATCTTGAAAAGCTAAACCCGGGATTACTTGCCTTGGCTTTTCTCGTATCTCCGGAAATGGAAGATAATCCTGATTTTTTTGAAGGGATTCCTGTACTTAATATCTCGGACGATTCGAAACTTGACCCATCACTTAAGGTCTATATCGGAACACGCGGAGTTAATCATCAGAAGCTGACAGATGAACTTATATCCATTGGTTTTTCACGTGATAATATCATTCCTGTGACACCCAATCTTGATATTGAACTTAGGAATGAATATGTCCGAAAGGCTTTTAAGTATCAGGGTAAAGTGTTTATTAAGATAGATTCTTTCTTGGCTGATATAGTCACTGAGATGACTAATACTGCTAAAAATATGCTGTTCATTGCAAAGACCGTGTTTGATGGACCATTCTCTAAGGATGTACCACTCAAGAAGTATGAGTATATTCTGCAGGCTGGAACAGAACTGTCCGACAGTAAGCTAACCGATGCTAGTTATTTTGATAATGAATGCAGTGAAGATGCGGCAGGCAGAGTTGCAACAGGTGATTCTTTCAGTATATCCGATAAAAACCGTCAATTCTGTGAACTTACAGCTATGTACTGGATCTGGAAGAATTCAGATGCTGATGTAGTGGGATTGGAGCATTGGAGGAGGAGATTCCTGCTTCCGGATAATTGGGCAGAGGTTATGAAAAGTGAAGGAATTGATGTGATCCTGCCGGTCCCTCTCTGCGTCATGCCTTCGTTGGAAGATAATTTCACTGACAGGCATCTTCCTGAAATATGGGATGCAACTATGGAATCCATAAAGAGTATCCACCCCGAAGATGCGTTGCCTGCGGCAAAATACTTCAAAGAGAACAATCTCTATTCTCCCTGCAACATGCTCATAACCCGAAAGGGCGTGTTTGATGATTACAGTGCCTGGCTGTTCCCGGTTCTGTTTGATTTAAATGATCGTATAGGGATAGTGGATGATAAATACCAGAACCGCTATCCTGGCTTTGTATCGGAACGCCTGCTGAATTACTATTTTGACATCCGAAGAAGTGATCTGAAGATTGCTTATTCTGATAAAAGCTTCCTTAGTTAATGCATCTTGACCGAAAAAATGCAGAATGCAACAACTATGACTGAAGTTAGGCTGATAAACAATCTAAAAGGTATCCTTTACTACATCGATACTCCCCTCCTTGACTTTGAGATTAAGAACCGCGAACTCATAAAAGCTGAGGATCTTAGCGGCGGCAGGTTCTATCCCTGGGAACTTGCCAAACTTGGCGTATCTTACGGAAGTTTCAATCAGTTCTTTCAGCGCCGGACAATGAGGGAAGGATGTATGTTCTACAGAGAGCATCTTCGCGCCATTGGTATGGATAAGATGGATTTTGACCTGTACATCCGTAAAAACAACGGAAATAACCACCTTGATAATTACTGGGTAAAGTTCGAAGACGGAGGAGCTCGGTGCTTTGCGGAACTTCAATAATTAACGTATGTAAAGAGAAGCGCAGACCCTAACACATATGCTTCACGAGTGTAAATTGGATTAATGTAATTCAGAGTCTGCATTAGCAGTATGTCTTAATCCTCCCCTTATATAGAGGTTTCACAAATCTTCCCCACAATATATATTTTTCTTATCACTATTGTTAAACATTTGACATCTAATGTAGTCATTTTTCACAAAAACGCCCCCTAAACTTCTTTAAACTTTATGCACTCAAAAATCCAATAAAAGGTTTACAAGAACCTGCATTATTGGTAAACTGAATCTGCAGGAATGGTAGTATACAAGTCCGACCATTTTTGATTTTTATCCGGAAAGAGGAAAAGATGGAAGTATATTCCAAGCGGCGTGGGGAAACAGCACGAGATTATGCTCTCAGAGTCCTTAAGGGCAACATCATTTCACTCGATCTTATGCCCGGAACAGCAATCTCGGAGAATGAGCTGGCGACCGAACTCGGAATATCCAGAACACCGGTGAGAGAGGCTGTTATCGAACTGGCCAAAGCCTATCTCATAGAGATCTATCCTCAGCGTGGAAGCTTTGTATCGCTGATAGATCCCAAGATGGTTGAAGAGGCCAGGTTCCTTAGGCGGATCACTGATACCGCGGTCATAGAAGCGGCATGTGACGAGATCGATGAGAAGGGTATAGCTGCTCTCGAAGACAATGTATCACTTCAGGAATTTTACCTTTCAAAGGGAATGACTGAGAAGATATTTGACCTCGACAATAAGTTTCATAAGGGGATCTACGAGGCGGTTAAGAAGGATATAGTATATGAGATCCATTCGACTCTGATGATACATTTCGACAGAGTGCGTACACTTTCTGTGGAGACTGTGAAGGATTTCAAGGTGGTAGGAGACCACCGCAAGATGCTCGAGGCCATCAAGGCCGGGGATAAGGTGACAGCGGCTCAGCTTGTAGAGAAGCACCTGAACCGTTATCAGATAGATGAAAAAGAAATAAGAAGTCAGAGACCTGAATACTTCAAG
>JAEEGL012880358.1_pt1 | contig 21749 bp, 14 predicted proteins | sample 9134231 | NCBI WGS metagenome assembly JAEEGL01 (sample SAMN16246548, study PRJNA631951) | gut metagenome | biome: gut microbiome; feature: rumen; material: fiber-attached | host: Bos | place: Iran: Karaj | collected 2018-10
AATCCATGAATGTCCGTACTCAAGCTTCATTTCCTTAAAGTTAATGAACTTATCCTTTTGAAGCGGTTCAGAGCCAAGGACAATCTGGTCACCTTCCTGAATCTGTGTATTTCCTTTGGGAATAATAGTTTTATTATTTCTGTGAAGAGCAGCGATTATGATATTTTCAGGAAGTTTAAGCTCCCTTATGCTTTTGCCACTCCAGGCATCAGTATCGCCTATCTTAACCTGAATAAAGTTAAGCTCTGTATCTGTAGATGAACCAACTGTAGCCAAATGCGTATACTGTTCAACGAATCCTGCACTTATGATACCAGTAGGGATAGCAACAATACCAACCCCCAGAAAAGCAATTATGATACCAAAGAACTTACCCATCGCAGTTATAGGATATATATCACCATATCCCACAGTCAGAAGCGTAGACATCGACCACCAGATACCTGAGAAAGCATTAGTGAATACCTCCGGCTGCGCATCATGCTCGATCGAATACATACAAAGACTTGAACCTATCATTAGAACTATAATGATAAAAACAGAAGACATAAGCTGCTGACTCTTACTCTTAATAACGTCAGTTATGACATTAAGTGAGTCATAATAAGCATTGATTCTGAACAGTCTCAAGATTCTTGCCACCCTGAACATCTTAAAGGCAGCAGCCCCACTCGGGAACATAAACGGCAGATAGTATGGTAGGAACGAGAGTATATCAACTATACCATCCAAAGAAAAAATATACTTTTTAATAGCCCCAGATTCCGTTTTCTCCGGAAAATGGCATTTAGCCGTATATACTCTTAATATAAAATCTATAGCAAAGAAAGCTACCGTTATAACTTCAATGATCTGAAAAATTCCCCCATATTTAGCCTGAAGATCATCAAATGTCGCCATGATAGCCGCACCCAGATTCAGTATAAGAGCAGATATACTAATAATATCGTACATCTGATTAATCGGCTCATCGACAACACCAACCGATATCATCCTAAAGACTCTATTTCTAAACTTTAAATTTTTATTCTTGGAATCTTTCTTTTTCACGATAACCCTCAAGCCTCCCCTAGGCACATAGAAGCGTAGCGATGTTTGCCACACCCTTTTTAAGATGATTTAGAATCATTTAATCTAAATTTAGTTTACCATTTTTATTCGCATGTTTCGACTATTAGCTACTATAATCGACAACCCTATCAGCCTTGATCATTCTGAATATCTAAAATAATCAATATAGAAAATACACACATAACTTCGCACCTATAAAACGCACCAATACCTTGAAGATTCCTGAGGCTGGCAGTTAATAAATGATTTGATTGTCTTTGAAAAATATATTAAATTCAAGAGCTTGATAGATGGAATGATATATTCTGTTAGGGATTCATCTGTTTGAGCGAAGCGAGTTTATGAATCCCAGAATATATCATTCCAGATATCATGCCTTGAATTTTATATATTTTTCATGACAATCAAATCATTTATTAACTGCCAGCCTCAGGAATCTGCATAACGTAAAACATTTTATAGTTGCGAAGTTTAACTGTGAAAAGTTTCCAAAATACCGATAATTTGCTATAATAAAAGTTGATAATTGTTCTTTGGTAGCTAAATCGCTACGCTATGGCCGTAATACGGCAGGAGGGCATATGTTTATCTGCATGTCATGTCAGGACAATACCGAAAAGACAACGACCGAGATCTGTGAATTCAGAGGCATAAGATATGATAACCGCTACAAAACGGCCGTTATATCAACTGAACATGAGCATCACGACTACATCGTTCCCATGACCGAGACCAAATACGAGCAGTTCGTGGATGAACTGGCCAAGGCCATGAACGATCATCAGCTTATATATATCAAGAATGGCGTCATATTCCGCTGTCGCAAGGGCGAGATCCATAACAGTGAGCCCCAGAGCCTTACAATCAGCTGGTAAAAAACCAAAAGCCTTTAATAGAGCTGTGAAAAGATGAGAGATCATTTTTTCCGGCTCTTTTTTGTTGCAAGTGTTTAAGAATACAGCAGAGGTTGCCGATATACATATTGGAGTTTTTTCTATCAAAAATACGTTAATAAACCTGCCACTTGGCACGGAGGATGGACTAAGTAATGGCCTTCACTAGAAAACGTATCAGGATCGGCGAATGTCTTTTAAATGAAAACTTCATAACACAGGAAAAACTTGACGAAGCGCTTGCACTTCAAAAAAGTAGTGGTAAGCGTCTTGGCGAGCTGCTTGTTGAGAACGGTTTTGTTACCGGTGAACAGCTTGCTACAGCACTAAGCCGTCAGCTTGGACTTGGTATTGTCAATCTTCAGGTTATCGAGATCCCTGAGGATATCCTTAACATGGTACCAGCCCAGATTCTGAGAAAACACAAGGTATTACCATTTGAATATAAGCCTGGTGCGCCCAATACACTGCATCTGGCAATGTCAGACCCTATGGATACGGTAGCGATCGATGATATCGGTATCGTTACCAATCTGTCCATTGAGCCGGTTCTGTCAACATCCCAGAGTATCATGCTGGCCCTTGATAAGTATTATGGCAATACAGATCTCAAGGATGCAGCAGAGCAGTACGCAAGAGAAAGAACTCATGTTCAGGAAGAATCTTCGCAGGAGAATGCAGAAGTTACCAATTCTCCTATCGTACAGCTTGTTACTACAATGATCGAATCGGCTGTTCGTCAGCGTGCATCTGATATTCACATTGAACCAGGTCCAAGGAATCTGCGTATCAGGTTCAGAATTGACGGTGCCCTGTATGAAAGAGCTGTTTATAACAATAACCTTCTTGGTGCCATAGTTACACGTATCAAGATCGTCAGTGGAATGGATATTTCTGAAAAGAGGAAACCTCTTGACGGACGTATGACGCAGATAGTCGATAAGCTTGAGTATGATATCCGTGTATCTACGCTTCCTACCGTTTATGGCGAAAAAGTCGTTATGCGACTTGCCTCCAAATCTGCCCTTAACAGAAGTAAGGATCAGCTGGGACTTCGCCCCGATGAAATGGCTGTTTTTGACAGAATCATATCCAATCCTAATGGAATCCTCCTCGTTACAGGACCTACAGGATCAGGTAAGTCAACGACTCTTTACACAGCGCTTTCCGAACTTAACAGAGAAGACGTTAATATCGTAACGGTTGAAGACCCTGTCGAAGCCAATATCAACGGAATCAATCAGGTACAGGTCAATCCTAAGGCAGAGCTTTCTTTTGCATCAGCCCTTCGTTCCATCCTGCGTCAGGACCCTGATATCATCATGATCGGTGAGATAAGAGACCAGGAGACTGCATCTATTGCAGTTCAGGCATCTATCACAGGTCACCTTGTAGTATCAACACTTCATACCAATTCTGCAGCCAGCACTGTAACAAGACTTGAGGATATGGGCCTTGAAGCCTATCTCATAGCGGATTCCGTAATAGGAATCATCGCACAAAGGCTTATAAGACGTCTGTGCCCTGACTGCAAGCAGGCCTATGAAGCTTCTGCTGAGGAAAAGAGGCTTCTTGGAGTCCCTGAAAATGAGCCGCTTACCCTCTATAAAAAGGTGGGATGCCCTAAGTGCGCTAATACCGGCTTTGCCGGACGAACGGGTGTATACGAGATCATGGAAGTTACTCATGACCTTAAGCTTATTATAGAAAGAAAAGGAACTGCTGATGAGATCAAGAACCAGGCGCTAAAAGAGGGAATGAAGACTCTTAGAATGAGTGCCACTAAATATGTTCTTGAAGGCATATCTACAGTAGATGAGATGAAGAAGGTTTCTTACGAGGAATAAGGCGATTGAATGTATCATGATACATTCAATCACTAGACCTGAAGCATCTTGATGCTTCAGGTCCGCATGAGTATATGAGTAAATGAAACATCAAGATGCTTCAGGTCCACATGAGTAAATAAAGAAAGGACAGCCATGGCTTCATTTGGATACGTTGCTTTTGATTCTTCCGGTAAGCAGATCAAAGGCAGCATGGACGGCGATAGCCGTGATTATGTCATAAGAGAACTTAAGATCAAGGGCCTGACGCCTGTTAAAGTTGAAAGTCAGAATCTTTTGACCAAGGATATCAACTTTGAAATAGGCGGAGTCAAGACCAAGGAACTTGCTATGTTCTGCCGTCAGTTCGTAAGTATATCCAAAGCCGGCGTTCCCATCATTCAGAACATGCAGCTCCTTTCCGAACAGACAGAAAACAAGGTGCTTGCAAGTGCTATCAAGGAGATCGTAACAGACATTGAAAAGGGTGAGACACTGACAACTTCTATGGAAAAACATAAGAAGATATTCCCGAATCTTCTTATTACAACAGTAGGTTCCGGTGAAGCTTCCGGTAACCTGGATATGGCTTTTGAGAGAATGGCTGTCCAGCTTGAGAAAAGTGCCATGGTCGAAGACATGATCAAAAAAGCCATGGTCTACCCGATAATCGTTTTGCTTGTTGCAATAGCAGTTGTCGGCGTAATGCTTGTCGTAGTCATTCCTTCTTATACAGATATGTTTGATCAGCTGGGAACAGAGCTCCCGGCTATTACCAAGCTGGTAGTCAGGATGAGTGACTTTGTAATAGCCAAGTGGTATCTGCTTCTGGCAGGAGCAGCAGCCATCATCATCTTTTTTAAATGGTTCAGCTCAACGCCTGTTGGCCAGCTGACACTTGGAAGACTACAGATGAAGCTTCCTATAATAGGAGACCTCACCCAGAAAAAAGCCTGCTCCAACCTTTCAAGAACAATGTCCACCCTCTTTGCTTCAGGTGTTTCTATAGTAGATTCACTTGATATTACCGCCAAGACCATGGACAACGTCCTATATAAAAATGCACTGACAGAGACCAAAGATGCAGTAATCGCAGGTCAGCCAATGTCCCTGGCCCTTGAAAACACCAAAATGTTCCCACCTATGATGTATCACATGATCAGAATAGGTGAAGAGTCCGGTTCAACGGATGAAATGCTTGAAAAGCTGGCAGAGTACTATGATCAGGAAGTAGAATCCGCAACTGCTGCCCTCATGGCAGCCATGGAACCAATGATCATAATCGTACTTGCCGGAATTGTCGGTTTCTTGATAGCGGCAGTAATGTCCCCGATGGTTACCATGTACCAGTCGTTGGATAATTTATAGCGGTAAACTTTATAACGATAAAAAGTTTCCTAAAAAATGTGTTGACAAAATGGAAGGGAGGTAATAATATAAATCTTGCGCGAAGACAAAAAATATTGAAAATATGATAGAAAATATGATAATTCACTTTTCAATATTTTTGTAAAGATTCCAGTTGGAGTTTATAGTGACGGACACATGGTAGTGTCGCAGAAGTAAGAAGTGAGCCCGGGGAAGAGATAAGCGGGCGGATTCAGATCACAGCACGAGGCTGTGAGAAAAGGAGAAAAATAAATGATCAAGTTCCTTCGTAATTACAGAAACAATGCAGAAGAAAATCAGGAAGATAACAAGGGATTTTCACTTGTTGAGCTTATTATAGTAATTGCTATTATGGCTATTCTCGTAGCTGTACTTGCACCTCAGTTCTTACAGTATGTAGAGAGATCAAGAAATTCAACAGACGCTTCTAATGCTACAAGCATAGTTGCAGCTGTTCAGACATACCTTGCAGATCCTGCAAACAGCGCCGATGTTGCGGGCTTTGGCGGTGGAGACGTTAAAGTAACATCTACTGGATATGAGGCATCTGGTGTACTTGAAAAAGCACTTGCTGCTGCTGGATATGAAGATAAGGCTACTATCAAATGCAAGAGTACTTCTGCATGGACAGATTATACAATTTCATTTACGTATACTAAGGGAAGTCTTAGCTTCACATACAAAGGAGATGACTTTGCAGAATATATGAAAGATGGCGCTGTAAAGGCTGACTAATCCTTCTCATATATAGAAGATAATTAAAAATTTGCTAATTACAGGCGAGTCCTTGAAAATGATCATTTATTTTCAGGGGCTCGTTTTATATTGCTTAAATCTGGTCAATGACCAGCAATTTTATTATGTTTGGTCGTCAACTATATGTATGTTGGCAGTAGATAATATCTACATCGAACAAAAAATCCGTAATTGACGATAATAGTGCATCATGGTACCATTAATCCGTAATTAACGATTTTTTCATTATTCATATATTGTAGGAACGAGGAATGATATGACAATAGGACAGAAAATCTTCTTTTTATTAGAACAGCAGAATATGACTCAGCGAGAGTTTTCAGCAAGGACAGGCATTGCAACAACTACTATCAGTGATTGGCGCAAGAAGAATACTAATCCAGGATCAGATAAGATCATGGTTATATGCGCTGCACTTGGAGTCACACCTGAATATCTTTTATCAGGAGTTACCGAAGATAGCGACAGAGGAAGGGATGTAGACTATATGGTCATACCAAAGGGAACAGAAGAGCGTGAACTTGTTGAGATTTATAACAACCTGGACTGGCTTGAACGCGAGCACTTATTGGAATATGCAAGACATGCCTATAAGAAAGCCCTTGATTCCGGCTATGTTGACAGAACTAATGATAAATCTATGGTCAAGATAGCAGAGTTCTGTGATATTGAGATATTTATTGACTCAAAGTTTGAAGGTACACCTTCCGTTGACATTAACTATATCGATGATAATGTTCAGGGAAGTATGCAACTTAATGAAGGAATTATAAGCGGAAGCTTTTCTAAATATGTCGTTCCCATAATTGAAGCATGGTACAAGGATCATAAGTCGCAACTTATGAATATGTGGAATAATCAAAAAGTCGAAATGATACCAGCTTGGGAGTGAAGATAACATACAGTTATTTACAAATTAATATGAATTATGATTAAAAAGGGTATTGAGTGATATTCAATGCCTTTTTTAGTGCTCAAAAAATGTAAATATTCAATGATTCATAGGTGTGACATTTCTGTGATACTTCTTTTTATAAAATAAACTCAAGATAAAACAAACGAGGTTATTATTTAGAAAAAGGGAGAGGAAACAGTTATGAAAAGCTTATTATTAGTTAAGGTTATGGCACTTATTATTTCAGAATCAATCGCAGCTAATTCTGCTACAGTTACTACAACAGATACCCTTGCTTATAATTCTTCCGCTTGTGAGCAGATCATGACAATCTCCTGCCACGATTGCCACGAAAACTTCGACGCAGACATAAGTGCATCTCACGCAACCTGCCCTCACTGCGGTCACTGCAATGAATTCGATGGCTGATAAAAAATTTTTTTACTTCATTCTAAATATATCCAGCCTTCCCACATAAAAAAGATAACTATCTCTTGAAGATTCCTGAGGGGCGGCAGTTTATAAAGGATATTCGGGTCTTTAAAAGAATTTCTAACTTCAAGAGCTTGATAGATGGAATTTTATATTCTTTTTGGGATTCACATGTTTGAGCGAAGCGAGTTTGAATCCCAGAATATAAAATCCCAGATATCATGCCTTGAAGTTGAAATTCTTTTATGACCCGAATATCCTTTATAAACTGCCGCCCCTCAGGAAGCTTCCAGCGATACCCCCTTGATTTTGTGGGCTGGCGGATAATTTTTTAATTTTTTTAAAAAATATTAGAAAAAAGCTAATGAAAAGCAAAAACCATCCGAAATATGATGAAAGAAAATGATGTGCAACTTTTTTATGAGGTTTAAGGAGGTCTTCACCTATGGAAAAAGAGCGCAGGCAGATAAACAGAGTAGATTATCATAGTAAAAGCGTTATAGTCCTACCGGACTCAGCTGAAAAATACGTAGGAGAAACAAAAAACATCTCCCCCCTTGGCATAGCAATATGTGTTCCAAACGACACACCTTCACTCCTAGGCCAAAGCGTGATCATAGTAGCAGAAACCCTGATAATGTACGCAGATGCTGTACGCGAAGACCCCATAGATAATGACCAAAGGCTTGTAGCCTTCACTGCAAAGAAGTTCACCCAGGAAGTACTTGAGTACTTATTTGAACATATAACACCGTAACACACCAACAAATGTTTTAGTAACGAATAACCTTTTCATGATGACGAAAGTTCATTATGTCGCTAATTATGAAAGGAGAAACAGTATGAAAAAAGATAAGATAATAAGTGCAATAACAATCGGCATCTCGGCTATGATGGCACTTAATGTGCCAATGGTAGCCTTTGCTGAAGGTGAGGAGACACCTTCTGAAAATAATACACCTAGCGAAAACATCGAGCAGTCTGTTACTGAAGCACCTTCAGAAGTTCAGGAAGCTGGCCAGCAGGTTGCCGAGCAGGCACAGGAAACAACAGCCGCAATCAATGATGCAGTATCTAATGCTGATGCAATGATGACAGAACTTACTGAAACTGTAGATGCAGAAGATGGCGGAACAATCGCAGAGCCTTATGTAGAAGCTCTTGCAGCCGAAGTCGAAGAAGCATCTAACGATCAGATCGTAGAAGACATCCAGGAAACAACCTCTGCAATAGAAGAAGTTGTAGCAGAAGTAGAAGTTGCAGTAGAGCAAAGCGAGATCGTACAGGAAACAGCAACACAGGCAGTAGAAGCAGTAGATGACATAGTAACTACAGCAGACAACATGACAGGTCTCGTAGAAGACACTGAAGAAAAGGCAGAAGAACTCATCCAGACAATAGAAAATACTGAAGATTCTGAAGTAGCACAGGAAAACTATACGCAGTTGCAGGAACTTGTAGCACAGACTCAGGAAACAGTAGAACTTCAGCAGCAGCACATAGAAGAAATGACAGAAAAGTATACTGATGCTAAGCAAAAACTCTTAGATGCAGAACAAAACTACGAAGACGCTATCCAGAATGCAGAAGGCAATATAGATGAAGTAGCCGAGCAGCTTGAACTTGCACAGCAGGAAGTTGCAGAAATCGAAAGCGCATTAGTAGATGCACAGGAGAAACTTGAATACGAGCAGAAGGCAGCAGAAACTCTGAATAATGCACAGCTTAAGAACACCTGGGATTCCCAGAAAGCATACATGAAACTCCTTGTTGTTAACTACATCATCCCTCAGATGGAAGGCGAAGAGATAGATCCAAATTCAGTAGTTATAAGTAGACCTGATGGATTCGATACACAGGATTGCAATTACTATACTTTTACCTACACAGATTCAAATGGCGATCAGGTAACAAGATATTTCAATTACGACCGCGTTGACAAAAAGCTCTCAAGTAACCGTTATGGAAATCTCGGAAGCAGCGCACAGATCGTAGTTTTTGAAAAAGAACTTGATGAGATTCTGGCCAATGACTACCTGTTCGAGTATTACGAAGGCGTGACATTTACAAGAAACGAACTTACATCAAAGGCAAACAAAGGCGATTTCGCTGTATTCGTATATACAGATGAAGACAATAATAAGACCTTCATGGTAAAAGAAGAACTCGATGCAGCAATAGCTAATGGCGATATCGTTAAGACAGAAAACGGAACATATGAACTTGCAGACGGCACACCTGTTACAGAAGTAGTTCAGAACGCTAACAGCAAGGTTCACGGCGGCGAGTACACAATTGACATATCAAACGCACCCGACCTTGACACCTTCCTTGAAAATGCAGATGCTACCTACCAGCAGTACGATGCACTCACTTCAGTAGTATCTGATACAAAAGATGCTATAGAAGATGCTCAGGGAGAAGTTGAAAAACTAGGTGATGCAATAGGAACACTTAAGAATAAGCATGGAAATCCTGTACTTAAAGCAGTTGACGCTCTCGGAGTAAGCGACGTAGCTACATATCTTGGAATTACAGTAACTCAGGAGCAGGCAGATCTTCTTAATACAATGACAGTTCAGCAGGCAGTTGAATACCTCGATGCATTACTTGCAACTGCTAACGCTCAGGTAGAAAGTGCAACAGCTACATTAGATGCCCTCAATGGAAAGCTTGATGAAATAGGAGAGGCTCTTGGAGTAGAAGACGAAGAAGAAAATGTAGCATATGAAGGCGATGATGAACAGCCTGCAGACGAAGTAGAACCAGCAGTTGGAGAAGTACCAGCAGCTTCTGCAGCTCCTGAAGCTGAAGCAGGACCTGCAGAAGAAGTAACACAGGCAGATCCTACAGCTCCTACAGAAGAAGTAGCACAGACAGATCCTACAGCACCTACTGAAGTAGCTGTTCTTACAGATACAGTTACAATAGAAGATAGCGAAGTAGCCCTTGTAGCTGAAATAGATTCGATCCAGAGTGCATTTGAAGAAGTAACAGCTCAGGATATAGTAGCAGCAAATGCAGGAATCATAGAACTTGGAGCACTTACAAATACCGGCGCAGCCCAGAATAATGGAATAGTAACACCAATGATCCTCACAGGAGGCGGAGCAGCAGTTCAGACATTTGGTAATACAGATCCTGTATCAATAGGTGATGGTGAAGTAGCACTTGCATCCGGAATAGACACATTACAGAATGCATCGGTGCAGCCACAGGAAGATAACACAGCCGCAGAAATTTCAGATCAGGCAGTTCCCAGAGCATCCAAGGCTATAGAAGATGATGAAGCATCAAAGGCTGCAACACCATATACAGAAAATAAAGATAATGAAAATAACTTCTGGTGGTGGTGGTTATTTATCATCGCAGCACTTACAGGAGCAAAGAAGTACGCTGACAGAGTTAACGAGTACAATGACAACTTAAACAACAAATAAATAAGCTCATAATATAGAGTCTATAGAAAAAGTAAAGGTCATCCGATATCCATAGTGGTAGTTTATCACCGACTAAGGAAAGGATGACCTTTTTATGGCAAAAAAAGATCTGCGTTATAAAAGACTTCTCATAGCCCCTGCGGTTGCAGCACTTTTTTTATCAGCCTGCACTAATGCTGCCCAGTCCCCCAAACAGGAAAGCGTGAATGATCAGGCCTTGTCCAAACACGCTGATGACGGAAGAGATGTCATAGGGCTTAGTATGCCATCACAATACCTTGAAAGATGGAATCGCGACGGCCAGAATCTTAAATCCATGTTTGAAGAGATGGGATATGAAGTTGATCTTCAGTTTGCCGGCAACATGATAGACACCCAGGTTGATATTATAGATGAGATGATAGACAACGGCGTTGACATACTTGTTATTGGCGCAGTTGACGGCATGTCTCTTACCAAGGTCATTGAAAGGGCTTATAATGCCGGAATTCCTGTTGTTGCTTATGACAGGCTTATTCGCAATTCAGAGTATGTAAGTGCCTATGTTTCTTTTGACAATTATCAGGTAGGAAGACTCCAGGGAGAGTATGTTGTAGAAGCTCTCGATCTTGAGAACGCATGTAAGAAATCCTACAACATAGAATTTACAGCAGGAGATTCTGTTGATAACAATGCCAGATACTTCTTTGACGGAGCTATGGACGTACTTTCGCCCTATATAGATAGTGGAAAACTTAATGTCCCTTCAGGACAGAAGGATTTCTATTCCGTATCTACGCCCCAGTGGTCCACAGAATCAGCCAATACAAGATTTGAGATACTGATCGGCTCATACTATTCAGGAGGTAACATACTTGATGCTGTCGTATGCTCCAATGATTCGACATCTATTGGTGTTCAGGATGCCATAGCTAATAATTATCCGGGAAAAAATGATGTGATCATAACCGGACAGGACTGCGATGAAGAAAACTTAAAGAGACTCATGAACGGAAGTCAGTCAATGGACGTTTACAAGAATCTGTCCTATGAAGCCTTTGTTACAGTTAAACTCGTGGATTCTCTTTATCATGGACAGGAAATGTCCCAGGAACTGGTAGACGGATGGAATCTTGGCTATGCATGCACATATGATACCAAAACATATGATAATGGAAAGATAGTAGTACCATCTTTCCTGCTTGAGCCTATAGCGATCACTAAGGAAAATGCAATAGAAGAACTTGTAGATAACTATGGAACCTATGTCATTGCAGATGATGGCAGTTTAAAGGTCGCTGAATAACTTGTAACCGTTTCTGCCATTTTCTTTTACATAGTACAGAGCCTTGTCGGCAAGAGCCATGATCTGTGTAGGATCATTAATATCAGAAGGATACAGGGCACATCCCATACTCAGAGTAACTGTGATCTTCTGTTTGTCGATCGTAATTGGGAATTCGAAGACCTTGCGGATCTTCTGACATATCTCTTCAGCATTATCTATTTCCGAACCCGTAATAAGCATCATAAACTCATCACCTCCGATTCTTGCGAAGGTGATGTTTTTAGTTGCAATACCTGCAAATCTGCGTCCAACCTCTTTTAACAGAGCATCTCCCATAAGATGTCCATAGGTATCATTAATGTGCTTGAAATAGTCAATATCTATCATGGCAAGACCATAAGGCGTGAAGGTGCTGTTCAGCTGAGTGAGTCTTTGATTGATATAATGTCGATTCGGAATCTGGGTCAGGTAGTCGTTGTTGAGCATTCTTTCGTGCTGTCTGTTGGACTTGGCCTGAATAACTATTATTACGAATAAAAGTATGATAATAAGTAATATCAGGTTCAATATAAGAGCATTTTCTTCGTAGTAGCGGATCAGGTTGAAATGCTCATCTGCGATAGTGCTATCAAGAGGAAGCTTTGCACTTGATATGCCGAATTCATCCAGCTGATCCTGGTAAAAATACCCTTCAGTAATAGTATCAGTTACAAGAGGAATGTTATCAGCATCAACGCCATTAAGGATCTTGGCTGCCATATTGCCCGCAACTTCACCTGCTGCAGTATACGAATAGGATATACCGCCTAAAATGTTATCTGTACAATTGGCCATAGTAAGCCTTATTACAGGAACATGGTTAGTATTTTCGTTGACAAAAGCTGCTGCAGACTTGATAGTATAAAGGTTCCCGTCACCATCCTGCGAGAAGTCCAGATAAAAGATTATCTTCTTTTCATCAAGCTCACTCAGAGCCCTTTTCAAACCCTTCTGCGTATAATACGATGCATTGAGAACAGAATAGTTAAGATCAGGGTGCTTCTCCGTGAACTTAAGGAATTCCACATATTCACCCGTACTCGTATTACTTGCATCGCACAACACCACGATCTCATCTCTATCCGGGAAAAGAGACTGCATCAGATCATAATTGGCCTCGAAATCCAGAATCTCTGCTATACCCGTAACATCAGGAAGAGCAGAAGATGAAGATGCATCAGAAAAAGAATTGATACCCATAAATACAATAGGAGTATCACCAAAAAGCTCTTCCCTGTAATTGATACCAAAACGAAGAGCAGAATCATCGATAAGGAAGATAAGGTCATAAGAAGCATCTATCTTGTCCATCTTATAAGCAAGATAGTCATGGAACTTCTCTATATCATCAGCCTCGTAGTAACGCTTTGTATCCATGTTCTCATAAGTGATCTCATAGGAAAGATTCCCAAGCCCTGCTTCAAGACCCTGAATGTGCTGAGGGACTGTCTGGTAGGAATAATTATAAGAACAGATACACAGAATATTAAACGGGGTAATAGTAGTTGAAACGCCCTCGGCATGAACCTTAGTATACTTATTAGAATATTGCATACAAAAAGACATAGCAAAAAGACATGCTATTAAAATACAGCATGATAATAGCCTTGACATAGAAATGCCTTTTTGTTGTCTTGTCATCATTCGCGTCCTTTGGGTAGTTATAGTTATTCAATCATCAAAATATATCGACATTTTAAAGAAGAAAAATAATAGTTTTAACTATTTTCAAGAAGCATTAAAACTGCTGAATATAAATGCTGTTAATCTGAAAAATGTCATTCATCGGATAAAAACTGCATTTCGTCGGATCATGAGGTGACAAAATGCAGATATATGTAAAATATCGTGGGGAGTTTTTTTACTCTTTCGTAATTTTCAATGAATCATTTAAGGAGATGGCATGGGTAAGATAAAAATGAACCTCGACATGCTCGAGGAAGTAAGAATGCAGCATGAGATAGCAAGGGAGGCTACTGAAGCTGTTATTAACAAAGGTCGAGCAGACCTTAATTCTATGACTGAAGAAGTCTGGGAAGGCGAAGATGGAGATATGGCAAGAGAACAGCTCCACGACCTTCTTAACAAAGAAATGACACAGACATGGAAAGAACTTGATACACTTCATGAAGTAATAAAGAAGGCTCAGAAGTCTGCGTATGAAGCAAAGAATTTCTGTAACAATTTTCCTCAGATTTTCAGAAATGGATCAATGCCATCAGATACAGATTCTTCACCATGTAGTGGAGATTTGATGTGTAATAATGAAAGTTGTGAAGCGCTTAAGAATTCAATGTCAGAAGCTTCAAAAAATGCATCAAATATTAAGAGTAAAGTTATAGATGTAGAAAGCCTTCTTGCAGAGCTTGAAACAGCTGAAGCTAAATTCGATTACTCTTCTTATACAGAACCAATCAAGACACAGGCGCAGAATGTAATTGATCGTGTTGATATTTTTAATAATGCAGTTACTAAGTATGAACATAATGTTGACAGATTGGATCAGACCTTTGCAAAAGAGCTTCTTGCATCAACGCCTGATACCGTTCCAACACCATTTGATCCGTCAATCCTTTTAACAGATGACATCGTTCATATGAAAGATGGAGATATCATAAATTTCCTTGAAGCGCATGATCTTATAGATATAGGCGGCAAACTGAGTGACGCCCAGCTGGAAAACATTCTGGCAATGCTCTTTGATAAAAAAGATGTTGATGTATCAGGATTATCAAAAGAAGATTTTGAAGTTGCATTTTTAAACTTGCCAGAAGAAAAACAAAAGGCTATTCTACTGGAAATGGGACTTTCTAGAAGTCAGATTGATTCAATCCTTGAATCTAAAGAATCCAAAAGAACTATTATTGATCAATTTTGTAATTCTAAAACAAAAGATAGAATAAATGAGTTGAGAAATAATAATCCTTTTTCACCTAAGGCAAAAACTAAAAACGGCTCAGGCAAAGAAACATCATCCTCTGGTAGTACAGGAAAGAGTGGATATAATAATGGAACTACACAATGTGATTCTTCACAAAACTATGCCAGTGCTAGATTGCCAGAATCTGAGTATGATAAACTTGCTACTGAACTTAATGATGCAGCTAACGCATTATGTGATGACGACCCATCAAATGATGCGCAAGCGATGCAAACAATAAATGAAAATCTAGATAAAGGTTTCTACTTTGAGGAAATAGATGGTACTAAATATTTAATGTATGATGCTGGCTATATGGAATACTGTAAAGAAAAGGCAGGTGAAGGTAGTCTTTTATGGGGGTTATTAACAGATTTTGGAGATTATATTTCTGAAATAGGTAATGGAAAGGTATCAACTTTTGACGGTAATTCTTTTGATCCGACATATTCTTTGGAAATTTCGCAATATGGGGCAGGATATCAGTTGGTTTTAAATGTTGATAGTAAATGGGGATTTTGGAGTCAGGAACTAAAGGATGAAAGAGTTGCTTATGCCGCAACTGAAGAAACTGCGAAAAATTATTTGGGAAGCGAAGGAAACTGGAACTGGGAGAATATTGATAATTGGTTAACTTCTGATGTTCTAGATTATAACTCTATTGAATATACATATTTTGCATATGGTATGCTAGGTATGACTGATGACGAAATTGAGCATATTATTGAAAATGGTCAAGTGTCAGTATATGAGAACTTTGAAAGTAGATGTATACCAAGCAATGCACTTGAAGCATTAGCAATAGAATATCGTGCAATAGCAAGTTCTCGATGCAAGATAGGAGAGTATCAAAGTGGAATGAGTTACATTCCAGATGGGATGGAAATAATAGATTTTGAGAAAGCCAAAATGCAAGAGGCTAGAGCAATTGCTTTTTATCAGGTAGTAGATTTTATTTTGGGTAAGGATGGATATTGTTGTGTAGAATTTTATGTAGATAATAAAGAAAAGATAGGTGATTTTTATGAGGTACAGGTTTCAGAACTTTCGGTACAATCAAATATTGGCGAATATGATTATGGAAATTCAGTAGATCCTTACAATAATTCAAATTATTATAGCACTGTCGAGAATTACAAAATTACAGTATACCCCAGAGGATGTGATTTAGATGTAGCAGGGCATGATATAACAAAGGGTACTATGGAATCATTTGTTTCTTCTTTTGTTTCTGGTAAAGGAGATGTTGAGGGAATGATGAAAGAGGCGGTTGTTTATGCTTTTGACAAAGTTATTGGTACAGTTGATTCAGCTGGGCTAATAGGTGATGTTAAACACTATTTAGAAGAATGTGATAAAGCGGAAAAAGTGCTTGCAGCTTGTTCTGCTTTAGATTTAGGTGATGCTGCTAGAAGTATAGGTATGAATGGAGTCTTGGTGAATGTTAATGGTGAATCGGTATTGCTGACGAGTGAAGAGTATGATAAAAATGAGTTTACTATTAGGGTTGCCGTATATAATTTAGAAAAAGGGACTAATTTGACTACAGATGATATGTTTTCATCTTATGAGAACGGAAATGAAAATTTTACAAGTTATGTTGATTGGTACTTTACTGGGGGGGCAGATGTGATTTCAGATTTTGAAGATGCTGTTAGCCATACAGCTGAGGCTTGTGGGTATGGAAGAATTGCTGATTTGAGTGATGAAGAATTGAATGAAGTGATAGGCATTGTCGATCAAGCACTTGATAATATAGGCGAGAAAACTGTAACAGATTCTAATTATAAAGCAGTTGAAGCGGAAATTGATGGGATTGTTGGATATGAAGAATAAACATATTAATAACTGGTTTGTGGCAGTAATTGTAGCGCTTTTGCTGATATCTGTTGGATTTGCCGTATTATGGAAAAGTTATAAAAATCATATTGAGGTGGAAAAAGCTATTGTAGAACATGAATATTATCATCAGAATATTGCGTTTGGAATGGAAAATGCATCTCGAAAATATCAAGATTTTAGTTATGTATCGATAAACAGGTTAAATATAAAGTTGGCAGCTTATTATTTTGAAGTTGAAAATGCAGATATTACGGTTGATGATATCAAAGATTATTTATCAAGTGAATACGGTGAAGAAGGACAACTTAAAGTATTAAATCCATCACAGAAAATAGCTGAATACTTAGAATGGTATTGGCATGAGGGAGGAGCTGAAGCGACAGTAGAATATGGATCGTGGCTGAAACGATATAAAATTGATCACGAAGATATATATGGAAATGATGAGATATTCGATATGAATGAAAATCTGTTATGTATGATGATTGCTGATTTTAATTCATGTTCGGATCAAGACATATATATGGATTTTGAAAAATGGGATGAGAGACATTTGGGAGATTGATTTGAAGAAAAATACCAGTCATTATAATTCTATGAAACATATTAGTTTGGAGATAAGAAAAAGAATAATAATTGTTCTAATATTTATAGTTCTTCCTTTAATAATGGCGAAAGGAATTAATATACTTCAAGAATATTTTCAATATAGGCATTATTTAAACAACTGTGCAGAAGATAATTTTTACGTAGAGAAATATGAGGATGAAGTTGTTTTTAGTGAATATGAATTAAAGGCTCAAGCTTTATATTTTAATTTAAAATACGGAAAAGATTATACGCTAGATGAACTTGAAAACGCTTATTTTGAAAGAAATGATCTTTTTTATGATTATATGGATACTTTTTCAAAGGGTGAGTTTGTTCCAAAAGAAATGATCTGGTCACTAGATTATATCACCGGAGATAAATGGGGAGACTGTTTTAAGTATGTAACCCCAGAAGAACAGGATGAAGCTATAGAAATATATATTGCAGAGCAAAAACTTGTTATTAATTACTATGGTGATAGTCGTATAAATCTATATAAGCTTACATATGAGCAGCAAATGGAGTTCTATAAACTATATAATGATTCGTCCTATGTGCTGGATGATAAATTGATGGAAACGAATGAACCATTTAGTGGGAAAATCCAACAAATTGAGAAACACCTCGTTATAAAGAAAATTGAAGGAGACACTATTACTCTTTTTCAGAAAGAAAATGATGGAACCAAGATAAAATACGTTGGAACATGCAAGAATGCAAATGAATTTGAGGTGGGCGATGTTGTGTGGGTTGAATTTTACTTTTGTTCATTTGATGGCGGTGGTGGATTTGGATACGATTGTAAGTATTATAATGTTCAGTTCGAAAATATAGAAAAGGAATAATTCAGATTTAATAGACAGGGACTTCTCATATATAAAATATCATATCTAGGGGTGAATAGGCACTTGGTGACAAGAGTACATCAAGTGCCTATTCTTCAAATATAGTGGTTGGTTCGAAAGCAAGCGCATGAGGCAGCAGAAAAATATATCAAAATGGAATAGAAGTTCTATGATTATTGTGAAAGAAATACTCTTGATTTTACTTGTATGGAAGATTTGACTGATGAACAATTGGCGGAACTATACGATGAGGTTAAGTAATCAGAATGAAGAGGATATTTTAATGAGAAACAAGAAAACTATAAAAAAGGTAGTTGCGTTAATAATAGTCATAATTATAGGAACCTTATTTTATTTAACTTATTGCGGCATTGAGAAGAAAAAAGAACAAGAGAGAATTAATCAATCTGCAGACTACTTTTTTTATGTAATTAAAAGCAATGATGACATAAGTTTTTATGAATATAAGCTGAAAGCACAGGCATTATATTTGAAAATAGAGTGTGAAAAAGATTATTCTATCGAAGATCTTAAAAATGCTTACTATGAAAAGAATGAATTATTCTATGATTATTTAAATGATTGTGGTAAGAAGTTGTGTTTTCCTGAAGAATTGATTTCTTCATTAGATTATATTTGTGAGTTTGAATGCGATAGACTTTTTATGCGAGTTAATCCTGAAGAGCAAGATGAAGCGATAAAAATCTTTTTAGAAGAACAGCGCTTGGTTACGGACTATTATGGAGACTCTAGAGTAAAATTGTATAAACTTACATATGAGCAACAAATGGAATTCTATAAGCTGTATAAAGATTCATCATATGTTTTGGACGATAAATTGATGGAAACTGATGAGCCATTTGGCGGTTTACAAAAATATGAAGAACATCTTGTTGTAACAAAAATTGATGGAGATACTATAACTCTTGAGCAAAAGAAAGAAAACGGAAAAATTAAATATGTAGGAACATATCAAAATGCAATTGACTTTGAAGTGGGTGACAAAGTATATGTTGAATTTTATTTTTTCGCATATGGAGACAGAACATACTATAATATCCAGTTCGAGAAGATGGAAAAAGAATGATTTTAATCTTTAACTAACTGAGACTTCTCACATTTAAAATATCACTTATACCTTGAAGATTCCTGGGACAGGCAGTTGATAAATGATTTTTGGGGGGCGTTGAAAATTATATTAAATTCAAGAGCGTGATAGATGGAATAATATATTCTGTTTAGGATCCGCATGTTTGAGCGAAGCGAGTTTCGGATCCTAGAATATATTATTTCAGATATCATGCCTTGAATTTTATATAATTTTCATGCCCCCAAAATCATTTATCAACTGCCTGTCCCAGGAATCTTCAAGCGCATGGGGCGATTTTAAATGAATGAAGCTCTCGACAAAAAAGTATATTAAAAAAATGATTAAAAAATTATAATCTTTTACTGTTATCTTGCAAGCAATTTTACACTTTGCTAAACTGTATGGGTAGCTATTATCATCTAACACTTTTTTTGTGTTATGACATTATTTAGAAAGGACAAAGATATATGCTCAGATTATCTAAAACAAAGTCACTTTTATCAGTGATGATCGCAGCTTCTATGGTAATTGTGCCTCAGGCATCAATTACAGCTTTCGCTGACGAAGTTGCAACAACCAGCATTGAGACTCAGCTCGAAACTCTGTCTCAGGCTACTGGCACAAGCTACAAGGATAATTTCTATGATGTAGTAAATGCAACAACATTTGCTTCACACGAAATCCCTGCAACAGATGCTCAGTGGTCCTGGTTTGGAGAACTTTCTGATGAACAGGATGCTCAGATGGAAGAAATCTTCTCCGAAATCAATTCCAAAGAAAATTATGGAAAGGGAACACCGGAACAGAAGCTTCACGATCTGTATGCTCTTTACAGCGATACAGAAGCAAGAAATGCTGATGGACTTGGTGCATTCCAGTCATACATGGATGCTATCGTTAATGCCGGCAGCCTTACAGAGTATGTTACTGCTGTAATGAGCCTTAGCGTTGACACAGGATATGGTTCAATTCTTCCTATGTTCGGTGTATCTCAGGATGAGCTTGATTCTACAAGATACGTAGTATCAGTTTCTGCCGGTGATTCACTTATGGGCAAGGACTACTATGAAAACGAAGCTTACGAGCCTTACATTCAGCTTTACAACCAGTATCTTGCTAACCTTCTTGTTGTAAATGGTTTTACACAGGAAGAAGCTGTAAGAATGGTTGAGAATACAGACGCTATCGCTAGAAAGATCGCATCTGCAGAGCTTGATACAACAGATTATTATGATGTTGAGAAGGTTTACAATGTTTATTCAGAAGCAGATCTTATCGCTGCATTCCCTGGAATCGACATGGCAAGCTACATGCAGGCTGAAGGATTTGCAGGACAGGATATGTATCTTGTTCCTGAAGAAGAGAAGTTTGCTGTATGCAGCAGCCTTCTTACAGAGGACAACCTTCAGGCACTTAAGGACTACTCAGCAACAGTTCTTTGCGGTGACCTTGCATCTGTAACAACTCAGACTGCTTATGATCTTACTATAGAGCTTAGTAACAAGTTGAACGGTATCACAGAGGCTAGACCAAACGAGTATTACTGGATGTCTCAGACAGCTGGTTCTCTTGACTGGAACTATGGTGTTCTTTACACAGAGAACTACTGCTCTAAAGAAGCTAAAGAAGAAGTTACAAAGATGATCCACGAGATCATTGCTGAGTACAAGAACATCATCAATTCTCAGACATGGATGAGTGAGACAACTAAGCAGGCAGCTATTGCTAAGCTTGATACTCTTCAGGTCAAAGTTGGATATCCTGATGACTTCAGCTATTACCTTAGCCTTGAAGCTCCTATCACAAGCAAGAAGGATGGTGGTACACTTACATCTAACGTAATTGACATGCACAGCATGTACAAGGCATATGAGCTTTCACTTCTTGGAAAGCCTGTTGATAAGACAAAGTGGATAGCTACACCACAGACAATCAACGCTTTCTATGATCCTTCAAACAACGGTATCACAATCCTTGCAGGTATCATGCAGAAGCCTTTCTATGATCCAGACGCTTCTGAAGCTACAAACCTTGGTGCTATCGGTGTTGTAATCGGTCACGAGATCAGCCACGCATTCGATTCATCAGGTTCACAGTACGATGCTAATGGTAACTACAATCCATGGTGGACAGAAGAAGAGTACATCACATACACAGATATGTGCCAGAAGATCATCGACTACTATGATGTATTCCCATCAGTAGAGACAGGCGAAACAGTTGACGGTGCTCTTACAATCACAGAGAACATCGCTGACCTTGGTGGTATGTATGCAGTAACACAGATCATCGGTCATGATAAGGAAGCCCTTCAGGAAATGTTCATTTCTTATGCTAACATGTGGGCTGAGAAGATGACCTATGAGTATGCAAGCATGCTCCTTATGCTCGACGTTCACTCACCTGGACGTGCAAGAGTAAATGCAGTTGTTTCCAGCATGGATGCATTCTAT
>JAEEGL016534542.1_pt1 | contig 21749 bp, 1 predicted proteins | sample 9134231 | NCBI WGS metagenome assembly JAEEGL01 (sample SAMN16246548, study PRJNA631951) | gut metagenome | biome: gut microbiome; feature: rumen; material: fiber-attached | host: Bos | place: Iran: Karaj | collected 2018-10
GATTACTACGGCGAGAAAGCATACTTCCGTCTTGCCCGACTGGCTGAATTGACCGGCGAGTGCAAGGCAGGCTCCGTCGAAGAACAGGCGAAGGCTATCATAGAAGAGATCCGCGAGATGAACCGCCGCATGAATATCCCCGAAGGCTTTGAGCAGATCAAGGAAGAGGATATCCCGCTGCTGGTCGAGCGCGCGCTGAAGGAAGCGCACCCGCTGTACCCGGTGCCGAAGATCATGAACGAAGAGGACTGCGCGGCTGTGATCCGCCGTCTGATGCGCTGAGCGAACGGCAAACAAAACAGACAGAAACCCCGGCGACCGTGTCCGATTGGATGCGGCCGCCGTTCTTATAATCAACATTTGTCCATCATCGGGGCACGGCGCGTCGGCAAAATGCACAACACGCCGCGCTCTTTTTTCATCGAATAGTCAAAAATACGCGCGCAAGCCGTTTTTTTGGGGAGCGGTCCTTGATTTCTTGACGCTTCGGTGTTATACTCATTATGACTAAGATTGACTTTTCATACGCTGTTGCGGTCAAACGGGCTTTCGCTCCGGTCAGGGGGCGGCTGCAGGTTGCCGCCGCGGCGATCAAAAAGCGTTCGAGTTGCGGCAACGCCGCAAAGTTTTCCCAAGGAGGCAAATCATATGAAAAAAATCTTGAAACGCAACCTCTCTGTGCTGCTGGCGGTCATGCTTCTGCTGAGCTGCTGGGTGTTTGTTGCGCCCGAAAAAGCGAGCGCGGCCGTTGACCAGGAGCTTTATGAGATCAGCGTTATGGTCAACGTGAAAAACGAAAATGACCGTGACGACAACTATTATACGATCACGTATATCCGCCCGAACGGCACGACCGGATCTGTGAAGAAGGTCCGTGCGGCGCAGTTGACCGGCGGCGTGAACGGCAACGCGGAATACCGTGAAGACAGATACAGCCTTGAAGGCATCCCCATCAAGCTGGACTATTGCTGCAACGGTTACGAAGAGAGTACGTGGTATATTGAAGAGGTCAACCTGACCAGCGGCAACAACGCGCGGCTCTTCAAGGGACAACTCGGCGCCAGAACCGTTATCTATTCCAGAAAGACCCAGGGCTGGATCAAATTCGATACGCAGGAGATCTATCTGGAAGATCACGGCTATGACCGTGAATACAACTGGGGTGAAAACGACCAGTACAAGGCGCAGTGCATCAAGACCGGACGCCCCTATGTCAACGAGATCTCGATGGAACAGACGCCGGAAGATGTGCAGATCCCCAACGAGGCCGGCTTCACGGGCGACACCCCGATGACGTTCTTTGTCAAGGATCAGTTCGGCGTGCGTCTGGCAAGCAAGTATTACGGCGTTTCCATTGAAGCGAACGATTCGAACCAGCACACCTCGATCAGAGCCGTGTCGGACGACTCGGTTGCTTCCAGCACCATGGAAGGTTACATGATCCATGTGTCGGAAGGCGCCCACAGACTGCAGACCGTATACAATACTAATACGCATACCTGGGGCGGCGGCGGCAACGACAGATTCGTGGAGCCGATGACGCTGACGGTGACGGATAAGAAAGACGATTCCAAGAGCAAGTCCTATGCGTTTTCGCTCAGCCTGCTTCAGCCGACCTATACGGTTTACTTTGCAGAGTGTCAGGGCGGCGACGGAATCATCGGCCCGCCGAACACCGTGCCGAACAGGACCTACAGTATGGCGATCGCGGAACTGCCCTCTGCGGACCGCGTGGGCCATACCTTCCTCGGCTATTACGAGGGCAACGGCGGCGTGACCCAGAACGCGAACAGCATTCCGAGCTCCTTCGGCACAAGGATCAGTGAAAACACGATCGTGATCGGCAAAGAGCGGCTGGACTCCAACAACAGATACTACCGTCCCGGCGACGAGAACCATCCCTACCACGCGGGCTGGGCGGCTGCGCCCTGCACCGTAACGGTGCTCAACAACAAACGCGAGACCGTCAAGACCTATGTCGGTCAGTACGGCTACACGCTGCAGCAATCCATCAACACGGGATACAACGCCACGCAGCTGCGGCAGGCGGCAGCCTATGTCAAGACCCCCGGCGAGAGCGGCGAATATAACAACCTTCAGCCGAGCAGTTACATCATTGAATCCGGTAAGAAATATATCAACTCGAGCGAGCAGGTGGCGTCCGAAGCCCAGATCGGCGAAAGCTTCCTTGACGTCGTGCTGGTCGGCGACATCGTTGTCAGAACCGACTACACCCAGGCTGGCACTTCGAAGTACACCGTGAACTTCTATGACAACTCGACCTCTGCTTTGAATCCGGGCACAAGCTCCAGATCGAACTACGTTTACAACGAGAACATCGTTCCTCCGCTGTCGGAAGAGCGCCATTCCATCGTGGAAGACAACACCTATACCTATGAGTTCGTCGGCTGGGCAAAACAGCGCCATGAAGGCGAGACCCGCTATTTCGTCGATGTGAACGAAAACGGCACGGTCAGTAACGCGATCCCGCGTGTGGATGTTGTAAACACCCCGGTCACTGCGAGCGTGAACTACGTTGCGGTCTATTCCCGCACGTTCAAGAACTACAGCGCGACCTTCCATTATACCAAGGACGGCGACGAGCAGGTCTTCTATACGCAGGAGAACGCCTATCACTATGGCGGCCATATCACGCCGCCGGAGACCGTGATCCGCACCACGGAGAACGGCGAAGTCAGAGAAACACCGAGCGCGAACTTCATTGCGCGCGGCTACACCTGGGTGTTTGATGGCTGGTATACCGCCGAGACCGGCGGCACCAGAGTGACGTTCAACAACATGACGGATCAGAACGCCATGCTGAACAACGTGAACGGCAACGAATACTGGGCGCATTACACGCGCGGCGCGGTCACAAAGAACCTGATCCGGTTCTTCACCAAAGACGGCACGCAGCTGGCGGAAAGAGAAGTGAACTACAGCACCTCCGACACCACCTCCGTGCCTGCGCTGGAAGAGATCGCTTATTCCAAACTGGAAGCGAAAAATCTTGTCGAGTATGACAAGGGCGGCACCCGCTATACCTTTAATCATTGGGTCAACATCCAGAACGGCGTGGAGTATCCATACTCCGAGCTGCCGCTGATGCCGGCGGATTACTATCCGGTCTATGATGAAGCCCCGCTGCACACGCTCGTTTTGTATAACGGCGAGACTCAGCTGTACAGCTATACCGACGTGACCGGCGCAGAGCTGGACATCAGCCAACTGAGCGACCGCATCCTGCATCCGACGCGCGGAGCCGACGGATATTCCAACACCTACGTCTTCAAGGGCTGGTCCACGGTGAACGACGTGGTCTGGACCGAGGGCGAAGAACTTGTTGACCTTGAACACTTCGTCTATCCGGATGAGGACGTCTATCTGTATGCGCACTTTGAAACGGATCCGATCGAATATCACGTGAGATTCTTCGAGGATGAAGAAAAAACGGTCCTGATCGCAGACTATACGCTGCATTACGGCGATCCGATCATTGAACCGGAGCTGACGGAAGAGCAAACGTCCAAACAGGCCGACTATTACTACAATTATACCTACATGGGCTGGAATCTGAAGCCGTCGGAGACTTGTATCGACGACATGGATTACTACATGACCTTCCGTTCGAACTATCAGTACTATACCGTGACATGGCTGGACTATGACGGAAACTTCTACGCGTCTGACCGCTATGTCTATGACGGTCATATGCACAAGCCCTACAAGGATCCCGTTCCGCCCGAATACACCGGCGGCGAATCCGGCATGGAAAATGTCTTTGATCACTGGGAGTATGTCAACGCGGACGGCTCGAGCGGGTATGTCGACGGGGAAGACGTGATCGAGAGCTGGGGCGACTTTGCGGTCGGCCACAGAATCGGCGGCGCCATCCAGGATGAGATCGACAGCGGAAAGTACACCGGCCCGCTGACGCCGGCATACTGGCAGGCGAACGGCGAACAGATCTATCTGCGCGCCCACTACATCCTGACGGATAAGTATGTCACCATTTCAAAATATGACGGTATTGAAGGGGACGGCGCACCGTTCGGCCATATGTTTGAAGAGATCGTCGTCAAGGCCGGCACGACCTACGCGGAACTTGACATTCAGCCGTATCACTATACGAAACCGAACACGGATGAGTACCACTACAAGTTCTCGCGCTGGCAGCGTATCAGCGGCAATCAGGCTTACGGCATTGCAGACAGCTATCCCTTCAATGACAACGTTTCCATCGTTGAAGCCTACACCACGGAGCAGCACGGCGGCGCCGACGGTTCCCTTTGGGATACCACCGTTTCCAAGGAGCCGACCTTTACCGAAGAGGGCGCATACAGCCGCTCCTGCACAGCCACGGGCTGCGGTTACAAAGAGACCTCCGGCGTGATCCCGGTGCTGCAGGATACCACGCCGCCGACCGGCACGCTGTATGTGAAGGACTATAAATGGACGTCCTATCCTGTGGTGATCGATCCGAACAATCCGCAGGAGATCTCGCTGAACAGCATCATCATCCTGAACTCCGACGACATGGCGGACAACGCAAGCGACGTTGCGGCAAACGGCGACTTCAACAGAAGAGGCGAGGGCGCCGGCGTTGCAAGCATTGCGTTCTCACTTGCGGATGCCGCAAGCGCGCCGGACGATCCGACCCAGATCACAACGTGGTACACGGTCTATACCGATGACGAAGAAGGCGCACCGAACGCCAGCTTGATGGTCAGAAACCTGATCGGCGTGACCGATGAGGAAGACAATCTGCTGTTCCCGCAGTTTGAAAACAGCGACAAACTGGTGATCTACGCAAAGATCACCGACAAAGCTGCCCAAGCGAACACGGCAGGCGGAACCGCGCCGAACGTGACCTATCTGCGCTCGGATGCTCTGCTTGTTGATAACGTGAAGCCGACCATCGTGATCACCAGCACCGACGATCCCGAAGAGGGCTCCGAATCCGCCGGCATCACCAGGATCCGTCACTGCCAGGATGCAACGATCACCATTGAGGACACCGATCTTGCAACCGTGACGCTCAACGGCGAAACGACCTATCGCATGAACGACGAGACCCTGACGACGCTTGACGTCGGCGGTCTGACAGAGATCACCGTCGGCGACCATGTCTATGAGGCTACTGACCTCGGACTTCAGCGCGCCAAGGAAGACGACAAATATCTCTACAGATACAACACGAACCTGTCCGGCGAAGGCGACCCGGTCTATGAGATCTATGCGGGCGATTCGGCCGACGAGACGACCTACACGGTTACGCCCGAGCCCGCCCCCGGCGAAGAGACGGCCGAACCGATCGTCTATGATCTGATCCCGCTCTACGTCTATCGCTACAACACCGCGGGCGAAGGCGAAGATCCCGTTTATGAGCTGGTCAATCTGCCGAACCTGCAGGAGACCTGTACGGTCGGCGACCAGACCTATGCGGTTGAGGGACTTCACACCTACCAATACACCGTGCCCGGCGCAACGGAAGATCTTGTGAACCTTGTGGGCCGCGGCCTGACGATCACAAGACGCGGACAGTATCAGGTGGTTGCGACCGACAAGGCCGGCAACAGCTCCAAGACGAACTTTGAGATCATCGGCGGCCACAAGCTGGTCACCTATGTTGTGGATCCGACCTGTACCACCGACGGTCTGAGAGCCAAACGCTGCACGGTCTGCGGCACGCTGCCGCCGGAAGAGCAGGAAGTGGTTCCGGCACTCGGCCACAGATATGCCCACAAGGTCATTGATCCCACCTGCACCGCGAACGGCAGAGAATACGATTACTGCGAACGCTGCGGCATTGTCAAGGACGGCACGGAAGTCATACTTGAGGCGACCGGCCATGAATGGCAGAGCAGACAAGACGCCTATGTGCTGCGTTCCGCGACCTGCATCGCTGCGGGCATGCTGCGCATCAAGTGCACAAAATGCGGCGTGACAAAGAACGAGGCCTATGCGGCGCTTGACCCGCTGGGCGACAACTACAGAGCGGCGCTGGAAGCCGGAACCGGAGAGAGCGCGTCTTCCTTCGGCCACAGCCTTTACGCCAGCGAGACACTGCCCGCCACCTGCACCGAAGACGGCGACGTGAGCAGACAGTGCAAATACTGCGACAACTACTTCGTCATGCAGGTGATGCCCGCGCTCGGACATACGCCGAGCACCGAGCAGTTTATGATCCTTGAGCCGGCGACCTGCACCGAGAGCGGTCTGCGCGTGCCATACTGCGCCAACGGCTGCGGCACGGTGATGTATGAAGAAGAGTTCGGCGACGACTATGTGGAAGTCGTTCCTCCGCTCGGCCACAACTTCGAATTCAAAGAGACTGTGGAGCCGACTGAGGAAACCGAAGGCTACGACCTGTATGAATGCTCGCGCTGCGACGAAACAGACATCCGCAACGTTGTTCCCAAGACGAAATACTGCGACATCAAGGCCTATAACCTTGCGCTGAACGAAGACGGCACGATCGAACTGGTCGAACTGTACAGCGACCATGTGAAGGCCGGCACGCAAATCTACAGCGCGGCGCTCAACGGCGAGGCCGGAACAAATCCGACGCTGGAATCCAATGACACCTTCCGTTATCTCTTCAAGGGCTGGGGCACCGAGCTTGAAGATCTGACGGCGATCCAGAACGCTGCCGTTGCGGCGGACGCGAATATGCCGAAGGATACGGAAAGCGAAGAAACGCCGCCGACCGACGAACCCGCGGAGTCCGCTGTGACGCTGCCCGAAACCAAGCAGTTCCCGCTGACCGTGGAGGAAGACACCACGTTCTATGCGGTGTATATGCCGAAGTTCGTCAACTATACCATCCGCCTTTACAAGGAGGACGGCGTGTCCCACATCCGCAACGTGGGCTATCTCCACTATGGCAACCTGGTCGCTCCGCGCGCACCCGTCAAACCGGATGACGCTTACGGCACCTGGGACTTCATCGGTTGGCAGAAGCTGGATCCCGCTCCCGGCGAGGATGCAACGCCGACGGTGAACATTCCCATCACCGGCGACGCGAACTACAAGGCCGTTTATCAGCTGAACGGAGAGGTCCGCAAGTACAAGGTCTTCTGGATCTACGGCGAAAAGGTGCTCGGTGAAGCAACCGTGGAAGCCGGTCAGGCAGCCGTTTACACCGGCGCCCAGCCGGATCCGATCGCACTCGGCCTGCGTCCGACCGCGGATGAACACTTCTACTTCAGCGGTTGGAGCGGCGACACGAGCTGCGTGACAGAGAACATGTATGTCAACGCGCAGTTTGCCAAGACGCTGCACACCGTCAGCACGGAAGTATCCCACCTGAGCTGCACCACCGGTGAAGGCACCCACAGGGTCTGCACCGTTTGCGGCTATGTGGTGGAAGAGAACTATACCCGTGCCCCGCTCGGACACGACTGGCAGCCCACCGGCGCGACCGTGAATCCCGTGGTGCATCAGGACGGAACCTTCGTCAAGGGCTCCCGTCCCGAAAAATGCAGCCGCTGCGACGAGACCCGCGTTCTTGAGCTCGATCCGGTCAACCTGGATGTGACTGTGAAGGATACCGCAGGCACACCGCTGCAGGGCGCAAAGGTCACCGTCTATGGCGACGAGACCAGCGCCAGCAAGATCATGTCCGCGCTCTCCGGCAGCGACGGCGTTGCCCACCTGCTGGTTCCCGTTGCGGGCAGATACCGCATCGTTGTGGACTATGAAGGCAAGCAGAGCAGCTCGACTGTGGACGTGAACAGCGAAGGCAAGATCACAGGCGGTTCTGTGCCGGTGATCACCGCCACATCGTCCGGTTCCGCCCAGGCGGCAGGCTGCCCGAAGAACTGCACCTGCCACAAGAGCGGTCTGTGGCCGACGATCTATCGCTTCATCCACAAGTTCATTTACACGCTGACACGCACAAGATGCTGCCCGGATGCCAGTTACATCTGATCGTCCGATTGCAGACCGACAACTGAAAAACCAACCGCCGCGCGCCCGAACAGGGTGCGCGGTGATTTTTTTGCATAGAATGAAGCGGGGGAAGCTCGCGTTTTGAACGCGGAACGCTTGATACCCCAAGCAAAATCATCGACAGATGTTGCATAGTGAAAAAGCGGTCCGCGCGTCATAATTGCGACAAAAAACACACAATCTACAAGATATTGTGACGCATATGAAAAAAATGTAAACGATCTGAAATCTTGTGTTTTTTTTGGCATCCAATCTATACAAAAAAGCAACATGTGCCCTATGCAAAATGATGAAAGTTCAATTTCCGCAACTTTTTTCTTGAAAAAGCCCAAAAAACATGCTATACTCATTATGGTTATAAGTATCTCTATAGGTGTAATCTGCCCATTTTTAGCCCATTTGTTAAAAATGTACGTCAATTTGCATAAGTCAGAGGAACAATCCTATTGATTTTATATAGAGACATTCATCCGCTTTTTCGCAAATTTTAAGGAGGAATCAAACATGAAACTTGGAAAGAAAGCCCTCAGCTTGTTGCTCGCGATCACGATGATCGTAACAAGCGTGTCGGTTTGCTTCTCAGCGCTGGGTGCGACGGAGGATCTCAAGATCCGCAACCTGATGGGTGTAATCGCAACCAATTACAACGCGCTGTCGGAAGCCATTGACTCCGGCGCCAAAGAGCGCGTGCCGAAGCAGCAAAGCAACGCTGCTTCTGTGAAGGTCACGCTCGATACGCAGTTCGGCGCCTGGTATCAGGTCGCGCAGGCATATGCGGCTTATGTCAATGTCTATGCGGGCGTGGAGAGTCCGAAACAGTATTCCGAGCTGTATACGAACGCCATTGATAGGATCACTGCGCTGATCGCCGGCGATTCGAACGCCATGCCGATCGCGAACTACGAGAAGGTGCTCTCCTATCTCAACTTCACCAGCCCCACGACGGTGGAAGGCCAGCCGCCAACAAGTTATCAGGGCCGCGTGACGCTGACGATCAATTCCGGCTACAACATCCTTGCCTATGAGACGCTGGAAGACCTGATCGCGGAGCACGGCGGTGATAACCATGTGCTTTACACCACGGCGAAGGTGGTCTTTGACTTCACGCGCGGCCAGGGCGTGACCAGCGCGACCTTCAAGGGTGAGGAAGTCGATTATGACGAAGAGGTCGACACCATCATTCAGATCCTGTCCGACATGCTCATGGACAGCGACAATGACGGCGACAGCAACTTCGAAGAGTGGTTCAGAATGGACCTGTCCAATCCGGCTCTGCTTTCCGCGTCGGATCTGGAAGCGCTTGTGACGGACGAAAACAGCCCGTCTAACTTGCTGCGCGCATTTTCCGAGGTCGGTCCGTTCGTCACATCGCTGATCTTCCCCTCGGGCACCGATGCGGACAAGAAGTCTGAGACGCTGTGGAACCATTACATTGCGCCGGAAGTCGGCAAGACCTTCAGCGAAGCCATGGCTTGGCGCGATTCCGCGCTGATGCTGGTCGACTACTACTACTATGCGACGCTTCTGATGCCGCAGATCGACGCGATCATGGCCGCTCCCGATCTTCCCGACGAGTCGACCTATACGTTTGACGCGCTTACGGAAGAGACCATTCCGACCATCTTCAACTACTTTGATCAGCACATTGCCGACACGTATGTGACGCTGTCGACTGCTGTCGGCGCCGACGGCAGCAATATCATGGACATGGTCTGCGCTACGATGGATACCCTGAAAGACGACAACAAGTATTCCTCCGATTTCCTTGCTGTCGCCAACGGTATGCGCGTGAATGTTGCGAAGAAGTATGCATATATGAATGCGGATCTGCTGACCAGCTTTACCGATACGGAGCATCCGATCCCGACCTATGATCACGGCAACGAGAAACAGGCGGAAGCCTGGAACAACGTGTCCGGTACAACGTTCTGGGACGGCGTGAACGACGATGACTATACGCTGGGCTGCGGCAAAGCGCTTGACCGCAACAACAACGAGATCGCCGACAAAACGGAAGTTCTTGATTTCCTCGATCAGGCAAGACCGCTGAAGGCCGGCATTGAAAACTATATTCTGAAGTATACGAGCTTTGACACCGTGTATCTGTCCAAACCGGAATCCGGCGCGGCGGTCACGCAAAGGCTCTATGAGCGCTTGCTCAACCAGATCACGATCTCCACGATCGACATCTACGGCGCAAGCGATTCCGAATACAAACTGACGATGGACACCATTCGCTCCGCCCTTCTTGCCGGCAGAACAACGAAGGTTTTGTTCGGTTATCTGACGGAATACAGCGAAGCTTATCAGCAGGCATATCTGCGCTCCATCTCCACAAATGAAAACGACATCGCCATCTTTGACGCCATCTACAGCACCGCCACTCTTTCGGCGGAAGAAGGCTTTAAAGTGTACACCGATTTCCTCATTGAACTCGAAGCGCGCATCCTCATGCGCACAAGAGATCTGATGGATCGTGTGGAAAAATATTACAACGAAGGCGACTACAACGGCAGCGGCTCAACGGACAACAAGATCACCTTCTGGAACTACGACTCCGTGCTGGACGCTTATGACGCGCTGGAAGACGGCATCACCGATCTTCCGTCGGGTTCTTCTCCGCTTGACCGCCGTGTGCTTCTGACCATTGAAAACGCCTTTGACGAAGCGAACAACCGCGGCGGCGGCGTGGTCTATGACTACGACACCATGCGCGACGAGACCTGGCCGAGCTTTGCAGAGCTGAACACCCAGGCGCAGCGCGTACGCCAATACTATAATTATGCGCTTGATTTCCAGACCCACTGGAGAAACCTTCGCGACGCGCTGGTCAACGATAAAGCTTCCATGATCGGCGGCGACTATGCGATTATGACAAACATTCTCTCCGGTGGTTCTCAGAATCCGTATTTCTGGGTCAGGGGCATCGGCAGACTCAACGTCAGCCAGATCGCGACCATCGCCGACAAGGTCGGCCTGTTGGAAACGCACGACATTTACGATCTGATGGACGGCGCCATCGAAGACCTTGACGCCATGCTGCTTTCCAAAGACGTGGCGAACCTGCTTGACCGTTTCCTGACCACCGAAGATCCCGAGACCGGCGAACCGGTTTCCTTCCTCGGCCAGTGGGAATATGACTATCAGGACATCAGCGGCAACCGCTACACCGGCAGATATTATATCGACAGCAACGGTAGATTCAAAGACCGTGCGGAGAGCCCGACGACTGCCGCACAGATCGACAAAGTTGAGAACCTGCGCGAATATTTGATCAACATGATCCTGAAGCTGCTCTATGGCGGAACGCTGCAGAACCTTGCGCTGCAAAAGCTCTATCCGATGATCTATGATCTGGTCGCGACCGTGAGCGACGACAGCCCGCTTTACGGCTCCGACGGCTTTGCGCCGGGCGGCAGCTATCATGTCAACCTTTATGTCACAACACTGGATATCAATCTGAGCGTTTTGATCCCCGACCTGCTGGCAACGGCGGTCCCGGTCATGCCGCACCACTTCTATTGGAATGCCGGCAATCCCTATAATATCAACACGACCACTGACGCCCAGAACAAAGAGGACTGTATCTGGTACAAGTTCTTCAACGGCGACTTTTTTGCCAGCGGCGCTTCGAATGCTAGTTATCTGCGCAACAAGTACGACTACAAGAACGTTCTGGATATGCTTTCCACAGACCATACCGCAACGGGCAGAAACGGCAGAGCAACCACGGACAACAGAGCATATGGTGTGCTCGGCCTTGACGGTGAGGTCCGCGGATGGGATTTCGTGGAATGGGATATGTATACCCCGCAGGAACTTTGGCATGTTGCCGATGCGGACGGCCTGTATCACTCGCTGGCTGCTGCGTTCTGCGGCTTCAGCACCCCGCTTGCCATGCTTTTGAAAGCAGAAAACGACACGCTGAACGCGGTCGTGGGTTCCGCGCTGGCGGGCACCGCGTCTGTCAAAGGTAAGGGCCGTCAGGATCTTTACAGCACCGTTTTCGTGCCGCTCTATCAGCTGCTCGGTCTGACCGAAGGCTGGAGCGCGACCAGAGGCGGCTACCACAGCTGGGGCGACATGCAGAACGTTCTGAGAACCACTGTGGACAGCAACAACACCAAGAGAACCAAGCTCGTTTGCTCTTACGGCAGCGCCAACCAGACATCCTACGGCGTCGCCATGTGGAAGTATCTGCTTGAGCCGATCACCTGGTGGCTGGACAATGTTCTGTTCAACAAACCGGTGGAGACCATTCTGGAACTGCTGCCGAACCTGCTCGGCGCACTCGAATACGATCAGCTGCTTCCGAAGCTGAACAACGTTGCAATCTCCCTCGGTCTGGAATCCGTGACGATCACGGGTATCCCGCTGGTCGGCGACTGGACGATCAATGTTAATGCGGACTTCTATCTGCTTGACATCCCTGTTCTGCTTTCCGGTCTCGGCGGCACAGTCGGCTCCGTTCTGACTGCGATCAGCGGAGGCTTGACCGGCGTCCTACAGGCGCTGCTGAAATTCCGATTAACAACGACCGCACCAACGAACGACACCTATGAGGACTACCTGCAACACGCCTGGAAGGATGAGGACGGCAACACCGTTGTGGGCTATAAGCGACCAAACGACGACAACACGGCGCAGGTCACTGCCACCGGCAAGGAATCCGCGGTCACCTATAAGAAAGGGAACAAGACTTACTATGTAACGGAACTGGGCTTGCTGACCCAGACGCTGTATAACCTGTTCTCTACCAAGGAGACCACGGAGGTCACCGGAACGGTGAAGAATAAATATACCGTGAACGGTCACATGAATGTTCAGGAAGGCCACTATGTGATCGACAGCGTGACTGCGACGCAGGACAAAGACGAAGACAACAAGCCGCTGTACACCATGGGCGCACTCTTCCTGGAGTGGCTGATGAACGGCCAGACCATCAACATTGCGACCAGCGGCGACCACGCGAACCAGTCGCAGGAGTTTGTGGTCAACCTGAAGATCCCCGTGAACCGTCTGATGGCGTTTGCAACGAAATCGCGTTATACCTTTGTCGGCGTCAAAACCCGCAAGGGTTACCACCTGACCATCGATCCCGGCGACACGCTGCTGGTTCTGCTGCGCTGGATCATGGACGACGGCTTCATCTATAAACTCAAGCCTCTGCTCGACGGCATCATTACCCCGGGCGAAGACGGCACGACCATTCTTGACACCATCATTCCGCTGCTTGACGGCCAGGCGGACAACATCATGGCCATTTTGATCGCTCTGCTGAACGATTACAAGGTGGACTATGTCAACTACACCGACAACGTGATGAAGGGCACCTTCTCCCACATCGTGGACGACGAAGAAGTGCAGTATCTGAACGCCGGCAGCAACAACACCTACTCATCGCCGTTCGTACTCGGCCAGTATCTTGAAGAATCGCTCAGCGACTATCGCGATTACAAGGACGACGACGGCAACACCCTGACGTCGATGGAAGCAAAGGCAGACCAGGCCATTGCGAACGCCGACAAGCTCATCGCCTCCATGGTGCCGACCGTGTTCAACATGCTCGGCGACATGCTCAACAATCTGATCTCCGGCCTTGCGAACAACGACGCGCAGTGGGTCGCAGACATCGTTACCGCGGTTTCCGCGGGCGACGCGAACTATGACGAACTCGGCGAGATCGTTTCGCGCCTGATCCTCAACAACGACTTTGTTGATGTGATCATGGGCATCATCTTCGGCAACGAGGACCGTGAAGGCGTGATGTCTTCCATCCTCATCGGCGACGACGGCAAGATGAATCCCACGATCGAACTTCTGTTGAACCTGCTGCAGGACTTCGACATCGACTTCTCCCCCTATGCCATCTATACACACTGCTCCACCCAGGGCGACATGGGCTATTGCCCGACGATCGCAAACTGGCTGGCACGTCAGGCGTACTTCTTTGTGGCGGGAAGCTATCCGTCCTCCTCGCAGTACGGCATCAGCTCTCAGGAATTCAACAACGTAGCCAAGAAGGGCTTTGAAGGCGACGGCGGCCGTCCCGCAATGACATGGGCGGACGTGGGCTATGAGCGCGGCTTCCGCTGGCTGACCGAGACCATTCCCGACGACAACGGCGGCGTTTCGCTGAACGACCGCTTCCGTCCGGCATACACCGAAATGCTGAACCTGTTCGAGGCCATCCTTGCGCCGGTCGCTCCGGTGCTGAACCTGGTCCTGACCGGTGAAAGCCTGACGATCGCCGACAAGCTGACCATCCAGGGCAACGACGGTTACGGCAAAGCAATTGTTCCGATCCTTGAAGCGTTCAACCTTGACGGCGAGCGCTATCAGGACGAGGCTGTCTCTGTTATGACGCAGAAACAGTTCAACCAGATGATCTATCGCACGGCGAACAGCGCGACCGACCCGAACGGCGGTTTCTATACCCGCGGTTCGACCAGCGTCATCGTGAAGGGCACGCACACCGACGAACGCGGCAGAACCGTGACCAACCGCTTTGCGCCGCTGGTGAGAAACCCGCTCGATCCGCTGCTTCAGGCGATCCTGACGCTGCTCATCGGCTCCGGCGAACAGCCCGGTCTGTTGGAGACCCCGCTGCAGATCGTCTTCTCCGTGCTGCCGAACATTGCGTACTTCCTGTTCCGCTACACGCGTGAAGACACCGGTGAGCAGACCTCCAACTTCTCGCTTGCCGTGCAGAACCTGATCGAGCCGGTCATCACCGTGCTTGACATCGTTGACCCCATCCTTTCCCGCATTGTGAAGCTGGATCTTGCTTCGCTGCTTGACTCCGTGCTTGACCTTGAAGCGCTGCTCAACCGGGTGCTCACCCGCGTGGTCGACTCCGATTGGAAGTCCCTGTCGGAAGACCAGCAGGCGAATGCGGCCAAGGACTACATCTCCCTTGACATCTTCAACTTTGCACGCATCGCTTCCGAAGGCGCTGTCACCGTGAACACGAAGGCGCCGACCAAGCGTACCGAGGTTGCCATCGGCCAGGAGAGCCAGGCGACCCAGAGTTCGAACAAGTTTACCAAGTTCAACGGCGGCGGCGGCGGACGCATGCTGATCACGCTGGTCCGCACCCTGATGACGCCGGAATTCGTCAAGATGCTCGGTAAACTCGTCGGCGACATGCTGACGGAAAACGAAGGCTTGAGCGAAGACGAAAAGACCATGATCTCCAACGCGAACATCCTTGAGATCGTGGACCAGATCGTGACCCAGCTCAACCGTCCGAACACGACAGAGACCGGCGAATACAACGGTGAACCGGTCGACGCTGTCACGGGCATTCTGATCGACGTGCTTGTCGGTTACAAGATCTATGACAAGAACGACGGCAACACCGGTGTGGCGTTCTTCTATGAACTCATGAACCGCTACAGCGAAGAGTTTGTCACGCCCGAAATGCAGACAGAGGCCTGGAACACCTACGGCCTTGAGCACGAAGGCTACGACTGGTCGCATGCCACCGAAGACGGCGGAGAAGTCGGAACGATTGACGAAAACGGCAACGTCCGCAAAGCGCTCTATGACAGCGCGAAGGTGGACGAGAGCATTGAAAACCTTGACTATGTCATTCAGCAGGCGCTGCCCGATATCCTGACTGCCCTGCGCGAAGCGGATATGATGGATCTGGGCCGCGAGATCGAGCTTGCCTATGACTTCACCACCGGCAACGGTCTGTGGGAGCTGATCAAGGCGGTCATCACCGGCAATCTGCTGACCGACGACTTTGTCAACAGCGTTGCAAACGTGGTCTTCGGCCTGCTTGGCCAGGGCTCGACTGCGATCGACCTTGTGCTGAAGATTTTGAAGGCTGCGGGCATCGACTTCACGGCTTCGAACTTCCTGACCTATGAAGACGAGGATACCGGAGAAGAGCAACGCACCGCACTTTACGAATATCTTGTTTACGGCTTCGCCTGCAACGCGAACGGCGACATCATCTTCAAAGACGACACGAAGCTGACCGCGTATGACGCAGAGGCCTATGCAGCCGCAACGAACGACGCAGAACGCGAAGAAGCGGAACTTCCCTTCACCTGGGGCCAGATCATCAAGAACCACAGCGAAGACGGCTATGAGTTTACGGACGACGGCCTTGTGGTGCTGGATGAAGAGACCGGCCTGCCGAAGCGTTCCGTGACCAAGACGGAAAACGAAGACGGCACGGAAACCGTGACCGAGAACACAGCCCTCATTCCTTCCGGTAAGATCCACATGCAGGTGGAGGAAGGCGAGAACCAGGGCTACTATCGCTATACCTATAAATATAATGACGAAGAGGTCGAATACGTATCTCCGTACAAGTTCCTGAAAGCGCTGGCCATTGAGGAGATCAAGGACACCGCAACGAACACCACGGAAACGCAGATCAACCTTGTCAAGACCAAGGAAGAAGATCTTCCGCTGACCCAGACCATCGTCAGCTCCGAAGTCGTTTCGCTCAAGCCCGTTTACAACGAGGACGTTTCCACCTATCTGTGGTCCTGGGGCATTGACGCCGAAACGAAGTATAAGGAAGACGGCGAAACCGTTGACACCAACGCGACCTACATTGCGAAGAAGAACTACTTCATCGACGCGGTGTGGTACATGATCGAACCGCTCGGCGAGATCTTTGCAATGCTGTTTGCGGATTATGACTACAGCATGTTCAACGGCGGTATCCATATCGCCGGCGCGGACGGCTACGGCAACGTGCTGCTGCCGCTGTTCCATGCGCTTGCAGTCGACCAGACGCTCGAATATCTGTCCACCACCAAGATCAGAGAAGGTGAGGGCAGCGAATTCAACAGCATGCTCGAGTACATCAACTCCAAGAAGGTGGACGAGGAAGGCCATCCGATCCCCGACGAGCAGATCGAAAGCACGCTTTGGACGAGCGAAGAATATCAGGATATCATTTACGATAACGACGGCAACTACACAAGCGAAGGCATGCACAAGGCGATGAAGAGAATCGCCAACCACGTGCTCAGCTTCGTGGAGATCTTTGCGACCTATCCGATCGCTTCTCTTGCAAACGCGCTGCCGACGCTGGCTTACTACGTTGTCGGCGACGGTCTGACCACCATGATCGCCAACGTGCTGCTGCCGCTGACCACCCTGACTGACAAGCTCAGCCACATCGTTTTGATCGACGTTAACCAGATCGGCGCCGGTCTCCTTGACCTGATCGAGTCCGGAAGCTGGACCACCTTCCAGCAGGCGCTTGAACAATACTATTATTATGACGAAGACGGCCTGATCCAGTCGAAGCTCGTGGAGGGCGCGAAATTCTCCTTCACCGACTCGCTGATCCGTCTGATCTGCTCCAAGGTCACGCTGAGCCTGCCGAATCTGTTCGGCGGAGACGAAACGCCTTACAGCATCGTGCTGTTCGTTGACAAGGGCGCAGAACTTGCCGCCCAGGAACAGCTGCAAGCCGGAACTGCCGAAGGCATCAAGGCTGCCTCCGACATCCGTCTGAATGCGCTCAAACACTTCCTGCGCAAGGTGGCTGCCATCGGCGACTCCTACAACATGTATAATGCCAAGCATGCAGAAGAGCCCGACAGACAGGAACCCTGCCCGGTGAACGAAGTGACGCTGCAGGTCTATGACGAGCACGGCGCGCCGATGAACAACGAAGTCTATGACGACGATTACAACCTGATCACGGTTCCCGTCACCAAGACCTTCACCGCCGGCGGCGCATTCGACGTCAACAACCTTGTCCGCATCAACATCAACGGCCAGGTCTCCGTGACCAGAGCCGAAGTTCTGATGTTCCTGCTTGACTTCGTCTTCCAGAACACCGCGCTCAAGGATATGCTCAGCAACCTTCTGGGCATGGATCTGACCGACGACAACGACGAGGTCGAGAATCCCGAGCTGATCGACGTTCTGCTGACGAATGTCTTCAACAACGAATCGGCGCTGGTCAACCTTGTCGTCAGCCTGCTGACCGGTTATGAGACCATCGAAGGCAACGAGATCGAACTTGATCCGATCCAGGCCGAATACCACTATCCGTTCTATGAGGATGTGGGTTATGACTCGCTTGACGAAGTCAGAGAAGCCAAGGAAAACGGACTGGATGTCTCTGAGGTTTCCCGCATCAAGACCGCCGCCGCGATCGACAACCTCGACGCGCTTGTCGGCACGGTGCTCAACCTCTTCAAGGGCACGCTGTTCGCTGAGGACGACCCGAACACCGAAAAAGACGAATCCGGCGTGTTCACCAAGATGGATCTCAACCTGAACGCCAACTCCGATCTGACCGTCAAGAATCTTGCCAACGCGCTGATCGAGAAGTTCCTCTATGACAACGAGTCGCTGAGCAACTTCACGAGCCTGCTGATCAACCTGCTCGGCAACAGCAGCGGTTCCAAGATCATCACCATGATCCTGACCATCCTTGACGGCGCAGGCTATTCCTTCACGCCGCAGACCGTGAAGAAGAACGTCACCGGCCTGATCGACGACCTTGCAGAGATCATCGGCGACAAGACCAAGTGGACCGACGTTGCGAAGGATCACCTGCAATACGTCTATTACTACACCACCCCGTCGTCCAAGGAAGGCGAGGATCCGATTGAAACGAACCTCTACAGCCCGCTGTCCATCAGCGAGATGCGCAGAGATCCGGATACCGGCGAATTCCTGCTTGAAGACACCAAGGGTGTGGACCATGTGGTCGATCCGCGCTTCCTGCAGGCGCAGGATAAGGACGGCAACGATCTGTGGATTGCTGTGGACGACCCGACCGCAACACCTGTGAGCGAGAGACAGGACGGCGTCAAATATGAGCCGTACTACTCCGATGTACAAGAACAGTCCGTTCGCTTGACGCTTGACTTCGGCTTCCGCGACGATATGACGGTCTTCGAGAAGCGCGACCACTTTGTGGATATCCTGTGGAGCATGGTCGCTCCGCTGCACGGCGTGTTCGAACTGCTGTTCACCGATCAGAAGCTGGTCATCTATGACAGAATCAAGATCAACGGTCTGCCCGGTTACGCCAACGTGCTCATCCATCTGTTCAACGCACTTGCGATCGGCAAGCTGGAAGACGAAGACGGCAACCCGTATCTGAACACGGTGGTCTACGACTACTCGCTGAACCAGCCCGTGACCAGAACCTTCGACAACCAGGGCAACGTGGTTTACAACGCGAACTACGACGTCAACGGCAGAAACTTCTATGCCGACGGCGAAAGCTACATGTATGCGGTTTACGGCATTGACCGTGTGCCCGGCGGCGAAGGCAACGCGACCGACAACCTGAAGATGCTGCTCAAGACGCTGGTGGATGTGATCTTCGCACTGCTCGATTCCCTGTGCGACCGTCCGGTCAACACGCTGCTGACCATTCTGCCGTATCTGTGCCGCTACATCGGCAACGACGCGATCGACGACATCTTCTACAACCTGCTTGCACCTGTGACAACGATTCTGAAGATGGTCGACAGGATCTACTCCTTCGACATCCTGTCCATGGTCAAGAACCTGCTTGAGAACGTCATCACGAACGCGATCACCTCTGCCGACGACGAGGAAGAAGTCAGCCCGACGGCGGCTCCGACCGATATGCCGACAGTCGGCGCGGCGCTGGCACGCTATGTCCTTGACGCCATTGAAAGAGCCGAAGGCGACAAACCGGACGACGCGGGCTTCGACTCCATGGACGAGTTCCTGAGCACAGCCCTTGAACCGCTGGTCAGCACCGACGGCAACGAAAACAATAACAACAATAACGAAGACGAGAACAACAACAGCACCGGCGGCACAGACCTCGAGTCACTGCTTCAAAAGAACGACTCGACGCTGATGGAGATCGTTTGGAAGTTCATCAACAACTTCGTCATCTCGATCGACACCAAGCAGGACGGCGTGGACAAGAAAGTGAACCTGCCGCTGAGCGCGATCGTTCCGAACACGCTCATGGAAGACATCGCTTCCATCGCCTGGCTGTATAACAACAACGAGCCCAACAGAACCCCGAAGGCAGTTGTTGACGTTGCCTCGCGCTCCATCACCCGCTATGAGGTGCAGGAGGAAGAAGATTACGCGGTCGACCGTGAAAGCGTGCTGCTGCGCATCCTCTACATTCTTGTCTTCAACGAAGGCATCCGCTCGTTTGCAGTGGATCTGCTCGGCATCGACTATGAGAACCTCGGCCTTGACAAGGAATACGGCGCCGAATTCGACGGCAGCAACACCGACTTCCTGCTGGCTGTGCTCATCGAGTCCGTCTTCACCGACGCGGAACCCGTGCTTCGACTGCTGATCGACCTGCTGAGCTGGTACGAGATCGTCTATGCACCCAAGTCCGTACGCACCGAATACAACCTGAACTATGCCGGCGACTTCGATTACGAAGGCAACGACATCAACAAGACCCAGCTCGAAGCCCTGCCCGGCAACCTTGACGACCTGATCGGCGCCATCGTTCCGCTGCTCGGCAGCGTGATGAACATGTCCGCTCTGACGAACCTGACCTTCACCGGCGACGACACCAGCGAGATCGTCAAGAACCTGCTGGTCCAGCTGCTGCAGGATCAGGTCAAGGACGGCAAGAAGACCAAGGGCGTGATCACGTCGTTGATCATCGCGCTTGTCAATGCCCTCGGCGGCAACGATTCCATGGCCACCGTGCTGGATCTGCTGCCCGGCATCATCCGCGGTCTGGATCTCAGACTGTCCTACTTCAAGTCCATCTCCCCGGCCTTCAACGAGTTCTTCGCTGACTGCAAGACCTGGGCAGATGCCTACAACTCCTTCAAGACCAAGGCAAGATGGTCGCTGATGACCGAAGATCAGGTCTCTGTGCGCAGAGGCAACACCATTGAGATCTTCAACAGCGCGACCGACACCGATCCGGTCAAGCGCGCTGTGATCAGCGGCGACACCATCCTGGTCTTCGACGTGAGCAGAAAGACCGACCCGTCCGACAGCAACAGCACCATTGAAGTTGAAACCCTTGTCAACTTCCTGGTCGCCCGCGGCGACGTGACCTATGTCTACGGCGTTGACAACAACGGCAACCAGAAGGAAACTCCGGACACCTGCTATCTGACCGAATCCGGCTATCAGGGCTATCGCATTGAACTGAGCGACGGCGTGGCCAAGCAGACCGAAGTGCTTGACGAGTACGGCAACAAGATCCAGATCGGCACCGAAGACGACGGTGTGACCCCGATCTATCAGATGGAATACGTCTTTGTCTACGAAGTGACCGACTTCGGCGGCGCAGACACCGAGTCCTTCGGCATCAACACCTATGAGAAGCTCACGTCCTTCCTGGCCGACCTTCTCACGCCGCTGGTCCCGGTCTTCCGCGTGCTTCTGACCGAAGAAGACCTCGTTGCCCTTGACGGTCTCCACATCGTCGGCGGCGACGGCTATGACAGAGCCATCATTCCGCTGTTCGAGATGTTCGGCATCCCGAATATCCTCTCCAAGAGAGAGTTCATGGAGCTTGTGTCCGCATCCAGCTATGAGGCGACCGAAGAAGAGATCGCCGAAATGAAGCAGATCGGCGGCTACGTCTCCGATTCCGACGCTGCAGAAGCTGTTGTACGCAACAAGGCCGACAGAGCCTTCGCGGGCCAGATCATGGTCTATCTTGACGCTGCGATCACCAAGATCGCCAACGCTCCGATCACAACGATCGTTGACCTGCTGCCGCAGCTGATCTTCTTCATCTACTCCAACGGCCTGCAGCAGGCAGTTGAGCAGCTGGTTGCTCCGCTGGTCACCCTGGTCGACATGGTGAACGACGTCACCGGCGC
>JAEEGL013576980.1_pt1 | contig 21748 bp, 16 predicted proteins | sample 9134231 | NCBI WGS metagenome assembly JAEEGL01 (sample SAMN16246548, study PRJNA631951) | gut metagenome | biome: gut microbiome; feature: rumen; material: fiber-attached | host: Bos | place: Iran: Karaj | collected 2018-10
ATTACCGCGGCTGCTGGCACGGAGTTAGCCGATGCTTATTCGCCGAATACTCTCATCGGGCATGCGCGATGCCCTTATTGCTCTCCGGCAAAAGCAGTTTACAACCCATAGGGCCGTCTTCCTGCACGCGGCATGGCTGGTTCAGGCTTCCGCCCATTGACCAATATTCCTCACTGCTGCCTCCCGTAGGAGTAGGGACCGGGTCTCAGTTCCAGTGTGGGGGACCTGCCGCGCAGAACCCCTACCCATCGTCGCCTCGGTGGGCCGTTACCCCGCCGACTAGCTAATGGGACGCGAGCCAATCCGTGACCACCGAAGTTTTCAACATCGGACCATGCAGCCCAATGTATTATGGGGAATTAGGCGACGTTTCCATCGGTTATGCCCCAGTCACGGGTATGTCGCTCACGCGTTACGCACCCTTGCGCCGGTCGCCGCCAGGGTATTGCTACCCCGCGCTGCCCCTCGACTTGCATGTGTTAAGCCTGCCGCTAGCGTTCATCCTGAGCCAGGATCAAACTCTTCTTTGTATATACACTATATAAATCTGGCCGATCCCGACAACGTTCTCTCTAAAGAAATCAACGCTCTCGAATTCAAAAATTGTTCTCGGTACTTGCTTGTACTAATCTTTCAATATTTTCAATGAACATCCCGTTCTTTTCGAAACGGGCTGCAAAGATAACGACTTTTTCTTTGATGCCAAATTTTTTTCGCATTTTTTTTCTATTTTTGTCTTTGCTATGGGTATTTTCAATTTCACCGGACAACAAGAGCACCGGACATTCAACTACAGGCCGATCTACTACGACAAAGACGAAGAAGAACGCCGCCAGGTCTTCGGCCACGTGGACGGGACTTTCGACAAGGAGAAGAAGGAGGGCAAATACACGCCCGGCACCTACCTGAAGGGTTCCCTGCGCGACGGCAACTACGCCCGCCGGCGCGGCGGAGACAGCAAGGTCCAGGCCGTCATCGGGCTGGTCGGCATCGTCCTGCTGGTCGTGATCTTCTTCTATTTTGCCAAGTTCTTCGAACTGCTGTAACCAGATATGGTGCTTCGCATACTGCCGGGCAATATCGCCAACATGATCGCCGCCGGAGAAGTGGTCCAGCGGCCCGCTTCCGTCGTGAAGGAACTGATGGAAAACGCCGTCGACGCGGGAGCCACCTCCGTGAACGTCGTCATCACCGACGCCGGCCGCACGCTGGTCCAGGTGATCGACAACGGCTGCGGCATGACGCCGGACGACGCCGTGCTCTGCTTCGAGCGGCACGCCACGTCGAAGATCGCCACCGCGGAAGACCTGGAGCGGATCACCACGTACGGGTTCCGGGGGGAGGCGCTCGCCTCCATCGCCGCCGTCTCGCAGGTGACCCTCCGGACGCGGACGGCGGACGCCGAAGTGGGATGCCAGGTGGAATTCGCCGCCTCGCAGCACGCGTCCACCACGGAAGCGGCGGTGCCGCAGGGCACGAACATCGCGGTACGCAACCTCTTCTACAACGTCCCGGCCCGGCGCAAGTTCCTCAAGTCGGACAACGTCGAGTTCCGTCACATCGTGGAAGAATTCACCAAGGTGGCGCTCACCCGGCCCGACATCGCCTTCACCCTGTCGCACAACGGAAAGGACATCCATTCCCTGGCGAAGGCGAAATCATTGAAATTCAGGATTCTCGACCTGCTCGGCACGCAGGTGGCCGGTGATGTGGTCGACGTTTCCGCCGCAACTTCCGTCGTCCGCCTCAGCGGCTTCGCCGGGCGTCCGGACGCGGCGCGCAAGACGCCCGGCCAGCAGTTCTTCTTCGTGAACGGCCGGCATTTCCGAAGCGCCTACCTCCACAAGGCCGTACTGAAAGCCTATGAAGGCATGCTGCCCGAAGGCGCGGTGCCCGCCTACTTCCTCTACCTGGAAGTGGACCCGCAGACGGTCGACGTGAACATCAGCCCGACCAAGTCGGAAGTGAAGTTCGAGGACGAATCCTTCGTCTTCCAGGTGGTGTTCGCCGCCGTCAAGGAGACGCTCGGGAAGAACGCCTTCGCGGCCACCATCGATTTCAGCAACCCGGAGGAGAAAGACATGCCGGTCCTGGGCAGCCATTTCGCCCAATACCGGCCGGATGCGGCGCCGCGCGTCGACATCGACCCGTCCTACAACCCCTTCGAGCCGCTGGAGCCGTCCCCGGGGAGCGGCGGCGGCAAGCGGTCCCAGGACGTTTTCTCCGGCTACGACCCCGGACACTTCGTAGACGCGCACGAGGATTACGGGGCGCTGTTCGAGGAACGCGCCGCCACCCTCTCGCAACTGATCCTGCTCGACGGGAAATACATCGTCACGCCCGTGCAGGAAGGGCTGATGGTCGTCAACATCCGGCGCGCCCGGGAACGGGTGCTCTACGACCGGGCCCTGTCGGCCCTGCGCGGCATGGGGCACGTCACCCAGACCGGGATGTTCCCCGTCAAGGTGCAGGTCGGCGTGGAGCACCGCCTGCTTTTCGACGAGAAGGCGCCCCTGCTCGCCTCCCTGGGCTTCGACATCTCTCCGCTCGGCGACGACACCGTCGTGGTGAACGGTGTTCCGGAAGGATTCTCGGCGGAGAAAGGCAAGGTACGGACCATGGTGGACGACCTGCTGCTGATCCTCTCCGACGACAGTGCCTCGCTTCCGGAGATGATGGAGACCGCGATGGCCGGAAAGATGGCGCTCCTGGGTGCGGCGGGCGCGGACAAGATGACATCGCCCGTCCAGGCCAGGAATCTGCTGGAAGCGCTGCTGTCGTGCGAGAACGCCGAACTGACCAGCCGCGGACTGCGGATCCTGCAGGTGATCCCCTTCTCGCAGATCGAAAAAGGATTCTAGGGCACATGGCAGACTACTATTCATACGACAACGGCGGAAACGGAAGGCGCTCTTTCCTGGACGCGATTCCCGTGGTGACGCGGAACCTGATCATCATCAACGTGATCATGTTCGTCTTCACGCTGTTCAGCGAAGACTTCATGGTGCGGACTTTCGCCCTGTTCTACCCGGCGTCCGCCCTGTTCCGGTGGTGGCAGCCCCTGACGCACATGTTCATGCACGGCGGGTTCTGGCACATCTTCTTCAACATGTACACCCTGTTCATCTTCGGGAGCGTGCTGGAGCGGACCATCGGGCCGAAACGCTTCCTGCTGTTCTATTTCGTGACGGGGCTGGGCGCCGTCGCGCTGCACATGGGCGTACAGTACCTCCAGCTGCATCCGCTGCTGGTCGCATCCGCCTCCGACCCCTCCGTCCTCCCGGCGTTCTACGCCCGGGCGAACGTCCCCACCCTCGGCGCATCCGGCGCCATCTACGGCGTGCTGATCGGCTATGCGATGTTCTATCCGAACTCCATCCTCACGCTGATCTTCCCGCCGGTCTCGCTCAAGGCCAAGTGGTTCGTGCTGATCTTCGCGGGCATCGAACTGGCGACGGGCGTCACGGGAACGGCAGACGGCATCGCGCATTTCGCCCACCTGGGCGGCATGCTGTTCGGCTGGCTGCTGATCCTTTACTGGAAGAAGACAGGGCATCTTTACGACCGATACTGACATGCAGCGCCAGCGGAACATCCTGTGGGAAATGTCGTCCCGGATCGTGATGCTCGCGGCCGGCGCGCCCTTGCTGCTCAGCTACCTGGCCATGGTCGTCAATCCCGGGAAAGCCTGGTACATGAGCCTGTTCGGGACCTTGTTCCTTCCCTTCTTCCTGCTGAACCTGTTCCTCCTGCTGTGGGCCCTGCGCCACTGGTCGAGCAGCGCGCTGATCCCCCTGCTGGCCCTGCTGCCCGCCTTCTTCTTCATGGGAAGATACGTGCAGCTGCGCGCCGACGGCGAGGAGCCGGAACCGGGCGGCATCAAGGTCGTCTCCTACAACACCGGAAACTTCATCCTCGCCAAGAAGAACCGCCTCCACTGGCCGGAAGAGGCCGGCCTTCCGGTCTGCCGCGACTCCGTCTTCGCTTTCCTGCGGAAGATGGACGCGGACATCATCTGCCTGCAGGAAGTGACCCTGGACTCCGACGACGACGGCGCCGCCTATCTGGAAAGCGCCTTCCCCGGCTACCAGGCCAGCTACTTCCTCTACGTGGGTCCCGATGGGAATTACGGGAACGTGACCCTGAGCCGCTTCCCGATCGTGGACAAGGGCATCATGGATTTCGACGGCAGTTCCAACCTGGCCATCTACACCGACCTGCAGATACACGGAAAGACGCTCCGCGTCTACAACTGCCATCTCGAAAGCTACAGCATCTCCCTGGCCGGGCTGGCCAAGGCGCTGGGCAGGGACACCACCGTGGTCCGCTCGACGGAGCGGAAGATCCGCAAGTCGATCCTGCGGCGGCCGCAGCAGGTGGAACGCGTGACGGCCGACATCGAAGACTGTCCGTACGAGACCCTCATCGCCGGCGATTTCAACGACACGCCCATGTCGTACACCTACGCCCGGCTGCTCAAGGACCACCGCGACGCGTTCGTCGGGGCGGGAAAAGGCTTCGGCGCCACCTATTCCGTCCTTTGGCCCTTCCTGCGGATCGACTATGTCCTGTACCCGCGGGAATACGGCGCGGTGTCCTGCCGGATCCCGCGCGTCCCCTATTCCGACCATTATCCGGTGATCGCCCAGCTGAACATGCGCTAGGCGCGAAGAATCTCCACCTCGCCGTCCAATCCCACCCGGATGATCTGCGAAGCCTTGCCCGTGGCGCCGGCTTCCAGGCGGGGGTCGACGGTGTAGTCGGCCGCCTCCCGGATGGCCGGGACGATGTCGGCGTACTTCCGGGGCGACGGCTCGCCCGAGAGGTTCGCGGATGTGGAGACGACGGGACGGCCCAGCTTGCCGGCCATCCGCCGGCAGAAATCCATCAGGGGGATGCGGATGCCGACGCTGCCGTCTTCCGCGACGGCGTTCCAGGCGAGGCGGCGCGTATCGGCCGCCGCGCGCTCCCCTTCCGCCGGTTTGCGCCCCGCGATCGCCCCGGGATAGATGAGAGTCATCGGGGCGTCGTTCACCTCCACCAGGTCGATCGCCATCGGAGGGATCGCCTTGATGTATTTCGCGACCATGTCCAGGTCGCTGGCCAGCAGGACCAGCGACTTCGCCTCGGCGCGGTGCTTGACCGCGAAGATCCTGGCGACGGCGGCCGGATCGGTGGCGTCGCAGCCCAGGCCCCAGACCGTATCGGTGGGATAGAGGATGATGCCGCCTTCCCGAAGGACGCGGACGGTTTCCGCCAGAACGGCGTCAATGTCTTTCTTCAGCATAAGCTTCCTGTGAATTGTCCATGAAATGCAGGTAACAGGCCGTCGCGGCGACCACCGCCGCCGTCTCGGTACGCAGGCGCGAGGCGCCCAGGTGCACCGGCATGAACCCCGCTTCGACGGCGAGACGCGCCTCCTGCGGCGAGAAATCCCCTTCCGGACCGATCAGGACGGTGATCTGCGCGCCGGCGGGCGCGTCCGCGAGGGCTTCGCGGACGGAGCGCCGCCGCGGGCCTTCCTCGAAACAGCAGCAGATCATCTTGACACCGCCGTCGCCCGCATGGGCCCGGATGAAGTCGCTCACGGAAACGGGTTCCTCCACCACGGGCAGCACCGCCTTCAGGCTCTGCTTCATGGCGGAAAGGACGACCTTCTCCAGGCGCTCGGTCTTGAACACCCGGCGTTCGGAGCGCTCGCCGATCACGGGCACGATCGTGTCCACGCCCGTCTCGGTGGCCTTTTCCGCGAACCATTCGTAGCGGTCGTTGTTCTTGGTGGGACAGACGGCCATGCACAGCCGGTAAGGGTGGGCGTTCCAGTCCGCCTCCACCGACACGACACGGGCCGTCGCCCCGCGGGGATCGGCATCCTCCAGGATGCAGTCGTACTTGTTCCCGAAGCCGTCCACGACGGTGACAGGGTCGCCCGGACGGTGTCGCAGCACCCGCACGCAGTGGGCGCTTTCCTGACCGTCGAGGTAGACCCGGTTCCCTTCCGCCTTTTCCGCAAAGAAGATTTCCATGGCGCAAAGATACGGCTTATTTGGTTAACCTGTCATTTCTGCCGCACATAAACGAAGTCGTCGAAACGGGCCGTTCCGGCGGCCGCGTTGCGGTTGAAGCTGAACAGTGCGGGCCGCGCGCCCTTCCAGAAGCCGAACTGCGCCGGGAAGACTTCGCCCCAGGGCGAGAACCTCCGCCCGTCCGTACTGTACCAGAAGCGGAAGGCGTTGTCCGGGATGTCGAACGAAAGGCGGAGCCACACCTCGCCGCCCGGCAGCTCGATGCGCGCGGACTCGCCCGCGTCCGACGCCAGGCAGAGGTGGCGGACACCGTCTTCCATCAGGACGCCGGCCTGGTAGTTGACCCGGCCCATGCAGGCGAGACCGGCGAACTGTCCGTCGGCCATTTCAGAGGCATCGAGTTTCACCGTGTAGGTCCCTGCGAAGCCCATCAGTTTCTGGCTCAGCGTATTGCGGGCCTTCACGAAGGTAGGCGCCTGCAAGGCGTCGAGCGTCAGGACGCCCGGGCGGCGGGTCAGCGACCAGGCGCTGTCCACGGGATTGTGGTTGAACTGCCACTGAAGGCCGAGCGTCCCGGAAGAGAAGTCGTCCGACGAAGCCGGCAGGAAGCCTTTCCGGCCTTCTCCCCCGGCGGGCTTGGTCCAGGACGGGACCGGCTCGCCGACCCCGTTGCCGTCATAATCCTCCCCGATGACGGGCCAGCCGTCCTCCCAGCGCATCGGCTGCAGGTGCAGGATGCGGCCGAGCGGGTCGCGCTGCTGGAAATGGAGGAACCACCACGTGCCGTCGGGCGTGTCCACGATGGCGCCCTGATGCGGGCCGTTGACCGGCGTGGAACCGGTTTCCAGCACGATCTTGCGCTCGTACGGGCCGTAGAGGTCCCTGGAGCGGAGCACCGTCTGCCAGCCGCCGCGCACCCCGCCTTCGGGGATGCTCAGGTAGTACCAGCCGTTCCACTTGTGGATCTTCGTGCCTTCCGCCGTCGGCCCTTCGTAGACGGTCACCCCCTCGTCGAGGAGGGATTTCCCGTCCGCGGACATCCGGTGGATGATGATGGGGCCCGCGCCGCGGCGGCTGTGGCCCAGGTAGGCGGCGCCGTCCTCGTCCCAGAAGGGGCAGGGATCCTCCCAGCCGACGACGGCCTGCACGCAGTGGAGCGGTGTCCAGGGGCCGGCCGGATCTTCCGCCGTACTCATGAACAGCCCCTCGTCCGGCGTACAGAAATACACCCAGAAGCGACCGTCGTGCCAGCGGATGCTGGGAGCCCAGGAGCCGCCGGCATAATGCGCCATCTCCTCCCATCCGGGCAGGTCGAAGCGGTCGTAGATCTGCCCGGCCAGGCGCCAGTTCACCAGGTCCTCCGACACGAGGACCTGCATCCCCATGAAGTGGAAGTCGGAAGCCACCATGTAGTACTTGTCGCCGACCCGGATTACATCGGGGTCGGAATAGTCCGCCGCCAGGACCGGGTTCCGGTACCGGCCGTCGCCCGTGTCCCCCCACGCGGCCTCACACTCGCCGTCGTCGAGCCGGCACAGCCGCACCGGACCGGCCAGGCCGGCGGGCTGCAGCGGCGAATCCTTCCGGAAATACGTCCAGACGGCGAAGGTCTTCCGGTCCTTCGAAGGACGCTCCTCCCCCTTCACGAACCAGTCGGGGAAGGCGCTGACCGCCCGTCCCATGTCCGCGCCGCGGTCGGTCCCCCAGGTGAAGTCCGGCTCATGCTGCTCGTCGCCGATCATGCGGTTGGCCCAAGTGTTCGTCACGGCGATGGAGAGGACGTTGTCGCCGGGTACCAGCGCGTCCGTGATGTCGACGACGTAAGGCGGGTACCAGAGAACGGCGACCGGCCGCCCGTTCACGGACACTTCGGCCAGGTCGTCGAGCCGGCCCAGGTCGAGGGCGATCCGCTGTTCCGAAAGGGCTCCGGCGGCCAGGGAGACCGTCCCCGTGTATGTCGCCGTACCGGAGAAGTACTTGACCTGCAGGTCTTCAGACCGGCTGAAATCCCCCAGCGGGAAGGAATCCCGGCGGAAAGGCTCGCCCACCTTCGGGCGGAAGTCGACCGACCAGTCCGTCTCCACGGGACGCGCATACAGCGCCCGACTGCTGCGCCAGGGGGCCTTCCCGTAGCCGCCCTTGCCGTGGTTGAGCACGACGAACACCGACGCGCCGGCGTCGAGCGCGACGCGCACGGAATCCCTCCGCCCGAAATCGGGCGCGACGCTGATGGCGCCGGTATAGGGGTCCCACAATTCCGGCTGCGCCTTCCCGTCCCAGGGCGCCAGGGTCCGAGTCACGGGCCGGCCGCCCGGGTTGATGACGAAGAAGATGTCCGCATCCGCCGTCTTCCGGTGGATCCACGCGTCGGCGCGGTCCACCGGCACGCCCTGCTGCAGCAGCATCTGGCAGCGCGACAGGTAGGTGAAGAACGCCTTCCCCGGCTCGAACCAGGTCTGGTTCCGGCCGAAGTGCGTCCCCCACCAGCCCATGCCCATGCCGGGCTGGTACCGGTCGTCGAACGGCTGATGGACCCAGTGATGGAGGAAGAGCCGGTTGGCGCCGGAAACGAAGGCGCCGTCGGCGGAAGGCTTCAGGAAGGCGGGATCTTCCGTATAGCGGCTGTTCGTGGGCCAGCCCGTGAAGGCCTCCGCCCCGACGAGCCGCTTCCCGTATTTCGCGGCGTTGTCCACGACGGCGGCGGAGATCCGTCCGCTCCCGCCCGTCCAGAACTCTCCCATGGGCAGGTCGGCGAGGGATACGCCCTCGGCGGTATCGAACGGCCCCTCATACGGCTCCCAGTACAATTCCAGGCCTTCCGCGTGGATCTTTTCGGCGGCCGTCCGGAAACCGTTGTCCAGGAACATCCGGCTCACCGTGGCGCGCAGGTCCTCGGCGAACGACCGGGCCGCCGCGCCCTGCGGATCCGCCGCCTGCAGGGCGAACCGCGGCACGGGATCGTACCCGTGCATCTGGCGGAAGCATTCGCGGAAACCCTCCGTCCAGTTCTGCCCGCCGGCCTCGTAACTGTCGATGAGGATGTGGGTGAACGATTTCCCGAAGTACTTCCCGACATGCTCGCGCAGCGGGCCGAGCACCTGGTCCCAGTGCCAGGCGGTCACTTCGGCATTCATCTTGTCGGCCTCGAACACCTTGCCCAGCAGTTCCTCCGGGACGGGGTGCGGGAAAGCCATCGTGCAGGCGTGTCCGACGCGGTATACCTGCCACGCCCCCTCGGGGGCATCCCATTCCAGCACGCCGGAAGCGTCCATCTTCCCGGTCAGGTCCAGCACGTCGTCCGGCGCCGGGGCATCCTTGACGGGAACCGCCATGACCGCGATGTCATGGAACTTCGACGCCTTTGCGACATAGTCGGAATAGAACGAGAAGGAAGGCAGGTCCGGTACCGGGAGCGGGACGCGGACCGTACGGCCGCCCTGCAGGTCGGTCCGGCTCATCACGACCTGCTGCATGCCCTGGTCCTCCGTGATCCAGGGGCCGCCGGTGGTGCTGTAGCCGGGGGTGTTGTGCAGGCCGATCTTCAGGCCCAGGGAATCCGCCACCTGCGCGGCATAGGCGAGCGCCTCCCAGTAGGCGGGGCTGCGGAAGGTCCGGTCGGGCCAGGGCAGGTTGTCCACCGGGGCCTCCGACTCCTGCACCGCAGAAGTCAGGTTGAAGACCGTAGCGCCGGCGATGCCGGCTTCCTTCATCGCGATGAGGTCCTTGCGGATCCCCTCTTTCGAGAAGTTGCCGCCCATCCAGTGCCACCAGACATACGGGCGGTATTCCATCGGCGGCTGCCCGAACATCCGGGCGAGGTCGGCCGTTTCCACGTTGCCGGCGTCTTTCTTCCCGCAGGAGAACAGCAAAGCGGGCAGCAGCGCGGCGAGAACCAGTCTTTTCATGAGCATGAGAGGGATTACTTGAACGTTACTTCGCAGACGGAAAGGCGGTAAGGGGCGCCCTGCGCGGCTTTCCCCTGATAGAAGAGATACACACGCCCGTCATCGTCGCGGAAGATACCGGGATGGCCGCTTTCGGCCGCATTCCAGGAACCTTCCCCGCCCGGAGGCAGGAGCAGGCCGTCCGGCGAGATGCGCTCGAAATGGCGGCCGTCCTTCGAAACGGCGAGCCCGATCTGCTGCCTTTCATGGTTGTAGGCGCCCGCATAGAAGAGATACCAGTACCCTTTGTGCCGGATGACCGTCGGGGCCTCGATGCAGTGCTGCTCCCACGGGAAATCCGGTTTGAGGAACGGCCCGTCCACGCTGAGGTTCGTCCATTTGTCCGGTCCGTAGTCGCACCCGTAGGGAGCCTCGGCCATCCCGAGCATCTGCCAGGTCTGGGAAGGGTCCCGCGTCGCGTACATGAGGATCATCCGGTCTCCCGCGCGGAACACCTCGGCATCGATCGACCGGTCGATCGACCAGGAGGTCTTCGGAATGAAGACGGGCTCGTCGTGCGTGTTGGTGAACGTGATTCCGTCCCCGCTGGTCGCATGCCAGAGGTTGTTGTTGCCGTGGGCCGGCGCCCAGGGACGCTGGTAGAACAGATGGATGACGCCGTCGAACACCTTGACGCAGGGCGCGACGGCTCCCCAGATCCGCGCTCCGTGCGTATCCCGCAGGACGAGGTCGCCCACGCGGGTCCAATGGACGAGGTCGCGGCTTTCCGCGACGGCGGACCCCCATCCCGCCTGGAAGGACGCCGGCTGCGCGGGCGCCCTGTCGGGAGAGAAGGCGCAGACGGAGTAGTACATCAGGTACCGGTCCCCCAGCCGGATGACCGTCGGGTCCTTGGAGAAGGGAACCCCCGTACGGGTGGAATCACCGTACTGCATTTCGTCCACCCGTTCCAGCAGCACGGTCTTCGGGCCGGAACAGGCCGCCCCCAGGAGCAGGGACAGCGCCAGCAGCGCTCTTGTGAACTTCTTCATCATTTTATCGATCATCGGGTATCGGATCAAGGACAATACGTGCAACGGTGTTGCAAATACAAAAATAACGAAAACCATTGGAAACCGGAGGATTTTTTCATATCTTTAACAAAATGATTCACAACGCCATATCGGCAATAAATCAACGAGCGAACAAACGATGGACAGAAGAAAATTCCTTGGAAGCATGGCCGTACTCGGCGTGCAGGGCGCAATCCTGAACGCGATGCCTGTCGGCAGACCGGCAGAGAATCCCTCGGACGAACCGCGCCGGAAAAAGAAGACGGGCGGAACAGATGACAACCTGGTCGTCTTCATCTCCGACCTCCACATCCATCCGGACGGATACCAGCCGGAGAAGCTGCGGCGGACCATCGCCGACATCCTTGCCATGGATCCCAAGCCGCGGAATGTCATTGCGCTGGGAGACTTGGCCTATGCGATAGGGAAACCGGAGGATTATGCGCTTTTGAAGGAGATCGTCGCTCCGCTCGAAACGGCGGGAATCCACCTGACCATGGCGATGGGGAATCACGACCGCCGGAAGCGTTTTGCGGAAGCCTTCCCGGAGAGGGCCGCGGCAACCCACGTGAAAGACCGCTTCGTCTTCGTCGTAGAGACGCCGCGGGCTGATTTCATCCTGCTGGATTCCCTGCAGGAAGATCCCGATCCTGAGAAAGGCATCGTCGAGGGCGCACTGAACGACGCGCAGAAGCAGTGGCTGGCGGACAAACTGTCTTCTTACACGGACAAGCCGGTTTTCGTATCATCGCATCATCCGATCGAGGAGACCGGCATCAGCGGGATCCTGGTCTCGAGTCCGACCTGCAGCGGGTATCTCTTCGGGCATCGCCATATCTGGCTGGATGCATGGATGATGAAGAATTACGCGGAACAGACCCTGATCCGGACGCTTTGCATCCCCTCCACGGGCCATTGGGGGGACATCGGCTATACTGTTTTCCGCCTGGAAGAGGACCATGCGGAAGCGCGGTTCCACGAATACGAATTCTTCTTCCCGAAGCCGCTTGCGGAAGGCGAAGAAAAACCCGCCCAATGGACGATGATCGAACGGGATCACCTGGATTCCGTCTGCCGGTTTGCGTACCGGAAGGGCTGAGACCTATTTCCGTTCGTCGCGTTCATACACTTTGATCCAGTCGATACGCATCTCGGAAGGCAGGTGCGCGGGAACGTCGACCTTCCCGACCCATCGGCCGCCCAGCTGGTTGGAGAGGATCAGGTAGAACGGGCAGTCCGGCCAGGGGAACTGGTGCGCGGCCCCTTCCATCCGCTCATAGGTCAAGGTCTTCATCCCGTTGGTATACAGGCAGATGCTGTCCTGGTACACCTCCGCGGCATAGACGTTCCATTCGTACGGATCGACCTTCCCCGTGCCGGAATGGGGCGGCTGCTCTTCCCCGTTGTCCAGGGTGTAGCGCGAATGCACGGTCTGGTAGACGAAGCCGTCCCAGTTGGTGTGCTCCATGATGTCGATCTCCGCATACTCCGGCGCGGGGAGCGGCCGGTCGGGCATCAGCCACAGCGCGGGCCAGAAGCCGTTGGCGCTGTTGAACTTGGCCCTGACCTCGAAGCGGGCCATCGCGAACGATTTCTTCCCGGCGCTCCAGATGCCGCCGGTGACGAACGGGGTCTTGTCGCCGGCGGCAGGGTCGCCGACTTTCCCCAGCAGGACGAGTTCGCCGTTTTCGATGAAGGCCAGGTCCTCCCGGGGCGACATCATGTCATCCCAGTCCGAGAGGCCGGTCGGGACACGGGCCCAGACGGCGGTGTCGATGGCAGGGCCCTTGAAGTTTTCCTCCCACACCAGCTTCCAGCCGGGGGGATCGGGCGTACAGGCAGCTGCCAGGAGCAGCGCCAGGACGAATGGGAATTGCAAATGAGTTTTCATGGGTTGTATCGCAAGATCATTGACATTTCAGACGGATTGTATGGCGCCCGCCGCCAAGGGCGAAGGAAGCGTCGGAGCTTGCCTTCCCGTCGACGCGGGCTTTCGAGAAGGACCAGGGAAGGCGGACATCCGCCGCCGTCCCTTCCGGAACGCGCAGTTTCAGGACGACGCGGCCGCCCCGCCGGCGCACCTCCGCCTTCACCGTCCCCGACACCGTCGGGAACGACAGGCTGCACTTGTCGAAAACAGCCGGATCCGGCTCCACGCAGAAGCGCTTCCAGCCGGCCTCCGTCGGGCGCAGGCCGAACATCCGGGTCGGGATGACGGCCAGCGTGCCGCCGCTCCAGGCGTGGTTGACGGAACCGCAGTCCCAGTCACCGCCCACGCCGACGTTCCACCCCTCGAACAGGGTGTCGAAGTCCGGATGGTTCACGATGTAGTCGAACCGCCTGCGCGTGCGCTCCAGGGCGTAGTCGCCGCGGCCGATGCAGAAGAGCGCCTCCATCACGTACTTCTCCATATAGGGGCTGGCGTGTTCCTCCTTCCGGAAGACCTCGTAGAGGGCGTCGTACTGGTCGGGCGTGGCGATGCCGGCGAGGATGGCCATGGCCTGGCAGCGGTCGTCCGTCGCCCCGGCATAATCGGGCGAACGGTAGCACGTCCCCGTCCAGGCCGCCCGGCGGACCGCTTCCTTCAACCGCTCCTCACGCTCCCGGAAGGATACGGCTTCCTCCGGGAAGTCCAGCAGGTCCGCCATGTCGGCGGCGGCATCGAGCGCCAGGCAGTACCAGGTGTTCTGGAGCAGGCGCATGTCGATGTTGTCGCCCCAGTCGCCCCAGGTCCAGTTGCCGGTGCGGAGGAGGTTCGTGCCGTCCTCTCCCTCCTGATAGAGGGCGAGATAGCGTTTCACGGCCGGATAGACGTCGGCGACCGTCTGCCGGTCGCCCGTGTTCATGTAATAGGTCCAGAAGCCGTACCTGCCCACGGCCGCCAGCATCTGGCACGGAAGTTCCGCGCCGTAGTTTCCGGGGATCGGCGAGTAGATCGACCCGTCCGGACGCTGCCAGCCGCAGAGTTCCTCGATGCCCTTGCGTACCAGGGCGTGCAGGGAGGTGGAGTAGGTGTAGAAGCACTCGTTCAGGATAACGACGATGTCGCCCCACCACTGGCCGCGTTCCCGTTCCGGGCAGTCGAAGAAGGTGTCGCGGGAATTGACGTAGATGGTCCGGAGCCCCTTCTGCCAGAACTTGTTGAAGAAAGGATCGTCGCTGCGGAACACGCCTTCCGGAGCCGTGTCGTACCCCGTCTCGCGGTACCGGACGGCCGTGACGGCGGCGCCGTGCTCCACCGTCAGGATGAGTTTCATGCCGTTGAGCCAGCCCAGGGATTCGTAGGTCCGTTCACCGGGCGCCGTGATATAGTCGGCCCGCAGGCACTGCTCGCCCACCTTGGCATGGTCGGTCTCGATCAGGATCCGGTGCCCCCCTTCCGGGTCGCGCACGGTGAGCACCGGCGTCATCTGCATGTTGTACGGAAGACGGGCGACCACGGTGTCGCACTGCACGCCGGGCCGCGTTTCGAACTTCGCCTTGCGGAGGCCGTAGTCCTTCCACATCGGGACGGGACGCGGCTCCAGGGCGCCCAGGGTGGACGGGACCGGCACCGCCGGCTCGAACCCGGCCAGGTCGCCGGTCTGCCAGGAGCCGATGTCCTTGCGTGCATCGAAGCGGATGCTGGTCTCCGGGAGACGGTAGTTCGGTTCCGGACAGTCCGCCTTCCCGTAAGCGGGATGCACGCGGCACAGCCAGGTCGCGTCGCTGGTCACGCGGATGGACGGGCAGTCGAACTGCAGCTGCGCCAAGCCGGTGTCCTTGTGCGAGAAGCCGTCCTTCCCGAAATGCCAGAGCAGGAGGGCGACCTTGTTCCCGCCCTTCTTCAGGTACGGGGCGAGGTCGACTTCATCGTAGTAGGCGGCGCCGGGCCGGGGGCCGCGCTTGAGCGCCCCCTCGAAGACGGCGAGTTCACCGTTGACCCACAGCCAGTACTTGCTGTCCACGGCGATGCGGGCGACCGCCTGCCCGGGGACGGCGTCCAGGTTGAAATCCTTGCGGAAGGCGATCCACTGGTTCGCGCCGCCGGATAGGACATCCTTGCAGGAAATGTTCTCCGCACGGGCGGGCAGCAGGGCGAGACAGGCAAAGAGCAGCAGGCTCGTGAGTCTCTTCATTGTTTTATCGGTCATCATTTCAAGAAAAGGAAGGTGACAGAATGGGCGGGGATGGCGACGGCGCCGTCCTTCACCGGAAGCTCCATGTCGACCGGCTGCACGTGTTCGTCCCCGATATCGTTGTAGTCGTCCGCGGAACGGCCCGCCAGGACACGCGCCCGCACTTTCCGGGGCGCCTTGAGCCCCATCCCCTTGAAGTCGAGGGTCAGCCGGACGGCCTGCTCCGGGTGCTTGTTGGCCACGGCGCAGACGAAGGCTTTTCCAGCGGAGTCGGCGGTCAGGACGGCGTCCAGCACGGGCGTCGAACGGTCCCCGCAGACGAGCGGTTCCGCCGCGACGTCCATCGGAACGACATACGGGAGCAGGTCGTTTCCGTACATCTTCAGGGCGAAGAACGTCGTCCGGCGGACGATGCCTTCCGGATGGATGAACAGGGGGCCGCAGGTGTTGGCGATCGGCGAGAAGCAGGCGACGTCCACCTTGTCGCCGTAGCGCAGGCAGGTGTTCAGGAAACAGGCGGAGAAGACGGCGTCGCACATCGTGTACGTGGAGGCGGTGTCGTTCCGGCGGCGGGCGGCGAGGTCATATCCCTTCCGCAGGTCGCCGATGCCCGGATGATGCCAGCCGCGCAGGTTCCACTCGTCGAACGCGATCTTGATCCGGTCGGCGCAACCCGCCTCCTCGAGGATGGCGAGGGTCGCGCGTATGTCCTTCTCCGGACCGTCCGTCATCATCATGCACGCCAGGTAGGATTTGGGGTCGTAGGTGAAGTGCAGGTCGCCGTCCCAGTAGTCGTGGATGGACACCTCGTCGAGCAGGTAGCCCGCCGACTGCAGCAGGGGCAGGGTCCACCCGCGGTCCGGCATCGCGGCGGCGAAGAGGACGATGTCCTTGTCGACGCTGCGCATCAGCTTGGCGGACTCGGTGACGAGGTGGCCCCACTCCTGGACGGTTTTCTCGCCCATTTCGTGCATGCCCCAGTTCTCGTTCCCGATGCTCCAGTACCTGACGTTGAACGGTTCCGGGGAGCCGTTGGCGGCCCGCTGGCGGGCGAACTTGCCCGTCTTCAGGTTGCAGTACTCCACCCAGTCGCTCATCTCCTCCATCGTACCGGTGCCGGCATTCGTGCAGATGTACGGCTCGCAGCCCGCCTTCCGGCACCACTTGACGAACTCGTCGGTGCCGAACGTGTTCGGCTCCTCCACCTGCCAGGCCTTGTCCCAGACGCTCTGCCGGTCCGGGCCCACCCCGTCTTTCCAGTGATAGGCGGAAACGAAGCAGCCGCCGGGCCAGCGGACGATGGGGACCTTCAGTTCCCGGACGGCTTCGATGACGTCCCTGCGGAATCCGTCCTCGTCCGAGAGCGGGCTCCCGGGACAGAAGACGCCGCCGTAGACCTGGGTGTCGAAATGTTCAAGGAAACCACCGAATATCAGCGGGTTATAAGCGATCCGCTCCGCCCCGGGACGGACGGACGCGACATTCTGCGCGGAAAGGCACGGCGTTCCCGCCATCAGGAGGGAAATGAGGAGGAATACGGATGAAATCTTTTTCATGGATTGTGGTTGATTACGCTGCAAGACACGCTTTCTTTCCAAAAACTAGCGGACGGTCACCTTCCGGCTGCAGACGATGTGCCGGGAGTCCGTCCCGATCTCGATCAGGTAGTCGCCCGGATCGACCTTCCAGTCACCCAGCGCGGTGTCGTAATAGGAAAACGCCTCGGGGCCGAGGGTAAAGTCCACACGGACCGCGCCGCCGGCGGGCACCTCCACCTTCCTGAACCACTTGAGTTCGTGGGCCGGACGGAAGACCGAAGGGGACAGCGGGCGCACGTAGAGCTGCACCGTTTCCTTCCCGTCGCGGCCGCCCGTGTTCCTGACCGTGACGGCGCCCCGGACGGAGGCCCCTTCCGCAGACGCCTGCAGGCCGTCATAGGCGTATTCCGTGTACTGCAGTCCGTATCCGAAAGCGAACGCCGGCTCGACGTCCCGGGTGTCATAATACCGGTAGCCCACCATCAGGCTGTCCGTGAAGTGGATGATGTCGTTGTTCTCCCATCCGAGGCGGACGATGGGCGTGTCGGCATACTTCCTGGGCCAGGTGAACGGCAGCCGGCCGGAGGGGTTGACCTTCCCGGTCAGGATTTCCGCGACGGCCGTTCCGCCTTCGATGCCCCCGTACCAGCTCTCCAGGATGGCGGGGACATTGTCCATCCAGCCGCCGAGTTCGAGCGGCGAGCCGTTCACCAGGGTGACGACCGTCTTCTTGTTCAGTCCGGCGAGCCGGTTGATGACCTCCTCCTGCAGGGCGGGGAAGAGCAGGGAGGAGCGGTCGCGGCCCTCGGTGTCGAGGTTCATGTCGAGGCCGCCGACGAAGATGACGACGTCGGCCTTCCGGGCGGCCTTGTCCAGTTTTTTCCACTGGAGCTGGTTCTCATCGGTCTGCGGCGTGCTCCAGTCGATGTGGAGGGAGGCGTCGCCGCGGCCTTTGGTATAGATGACGCAGAGCTGGTAGGGAACCCCCTTGCGGAGGTCGACCGAACCGGTGGCGGTGCCGTGCCCGGCGTCTGCGGCGTGGACGACGGCCACCGGCGCGCCGCCCCATTCCCCGTTGAGGGCGAAGACGTCACCGCCGCCGGCCGTGAACCGGAAGGTGTACTTCCCGTCCGCCGGAGGGATGACCGTGAAATCGAAACGGGCCTCCCGCCAGTCGTCCACGGGAATGGACGGGTCCGGAGACCGCATCTCCCACATGAAGCTGATCTTGTCTTCCGTGCGCGTCAGGACAGGCTTGTCCTCCCCCTTGACATAGTAGCGGGCGTTGACGGCCACGTCGGAAGGGATCTCGCGGAAGCCGCCCAGGTCGTACCAGTCGACATAGGTGACCTTTTTCTCCCCGAAGGCCTTTTTCAGGCCGTCCAGGACGGTCACCTCGTCGGGGGAAAGCATCCAGCTGCTGCCGCCCATCGCCCAGGCGCAGGTATGCAGGGTGGCGTTCGGCCCCGTCACCAGGACGTTGCGGACCTTCTTCGGATCCAGGGGGAGCAGTCCGCCCTCGTTCCGGAGCAGGACCATCCCCTCCTCCGCCACCTTCCGGGCCACCGCGATGTGCCCGGGCGTGTCGCGCCCGAAGCCGCGTTCCACGTCGTTCTCCGGATCCAGGGCGCCCACGCGGTCGTAGAGCCGGAGGATCCGCAGGACCTTCTCGTCGATGAAGCTTTCCGGGACCGTTCCCTTGCGGACGGCCTCGAGCAGGGGTTTCCCGAACCCGCAGCCGTCCCCGCCGGGCATGGAGATGTCCAGGCCCGCGAAAGCCGCCTTCTCCGTGGAACGGGTCTGCAGCCAGTCGGTGATCACGACGCCGTCGAATCCCCAGCGCTCCTTCAGGATGTCGGTGAGGAGCTTGCGGGAATCGCTCACGTATTCGAAATTGACACCGTTGGCGGAAGTCATCACGGACCATACGCCTGCCTGTTCGACGGCAGCTTTGTAGGCGGGGAGATAGATCTCGTGCAGGGTCCGGTCATCCACGACGGAGAAATAGAAGTTGCGGTTGTTCTCGCGGTTGTTGCAGGCGTAGTGCTTCAGGCAGGCGGCCACGTCCACGCTTTGGATGCCCTTGACCACGGGAACCGTGACGGCGCTGTTCAGGAAGGGATCTTCCGTGTAATACTCGAAGAAACGTCCCCCGACGGGATCCCGAAGGATGTTGCATGCGGGGCCCAGCAGGACGCTGCAGCCGAAGGATCGGGTTTCCTCGCCCATCACGCGGCCAGCTTCCTGCAGCAGGTCGGGATTCCAGGTGGAGGACAGTCCCGTACCGCAGGGAAAGCCCGTCGAGCGGTCCCCGTGAGGCCCGCGCGGACCGTCCGTCAGCCGCACGGCCGGAATCCCCAGACGCGGGACGGCCCGGAAATCGATGACCCCGCTGCCGGAGCAGAGGGAAACTTTCTCTTCCAGGGTCATCCGGGAGAGGATGGCGCGCAGACGCGCATCGCCGTCGTCCTGGGCGGCGCAGAGGAACGGCACGCAGACCGCCAGCGCGGCCAGGCACCGTAAAGGATGGAGGGATTTGATGTTCATATCGGTATCGTCAGATATTCAGCGGAGGTTCAGGAGGGATGTCGTAATAATAGATGCCGGTCTGCTTGGGATCGGACAGGTGCATGTCCCAGCCGATCTGCCGGAGATGGGTCTGCACCAGGTTATGAAGCGGAGAGGAAGCATAGCCGTCCACCGCACCCCGCAGGGCGAAGGAGGAGGCATTGTTCCAGGCGGCGGATACCTTATCCAGCGGGACATAGTCCGTCGACGAGATTTCGAACGAGACCGGTTCCGGCACCACGGTCGGCAGGATGGCCTGCGCGCCGGCCGGAAGGAACAACGCCGGAAGCAGGAACAGGACAAGCAGCCGTTTCATCACTCACCGTCCATGAAAACCTTCTTCACGGCTTCCAGGTAGCCGTACCCATACACATTGTCCGGCTGGAGGTAGCTCGTCTCCGTCCATTCGTTCCAGGAGTTGATGGTGACGAGCGGATGCAGGTCCGCCCGCGCGTCCAGGAAGGCGCGGGCATGGCGCAGCGCCTCGGCGAACCGTTCCGGGGTGTTCTCCTTGATGACCGGGCTCGTTCCATAGCGCGGGCTGTTGTCCCAGCCGATCGTCACGTGCGGGTAGTAGGGCATGTCGAAATCGGCGTCGATCCGTTCCCATTCGGGGTAGACGTGCGAGAGGAGCTCCTCATAGTCGCCGTCCGGCCAGACGAAATGGCAGAACTGGTAGTGGGACAGGCTGTTGAAACCCAGTTTCCGCATGAATTCCGCTCCGGGACGCCCCTGCTTGCCGGCATCGACGCCGCTGTAGTTGAACTGGGTGGAGTACATCGTGAACTGGAGTTCGAGGTCCGGGAAACCGGCCTTCTTCACTTCCTTGCGGAACCAGGCGAGCGCGTCGGCCGCCGCCTCGACGCCGCCGATCCCCTTGATGAAGTTCGTCACCTCGTAGATCATGAAGACGGGCTTGCCGTCGATCTTGTAGTAGTTGGGCTGCTTGAAGAACAGCTCGATGTTCCGGCGGCAGATCTTCTCGAACTCGTCCCGGTCCACTTCCCCCGTCCAGATGACATTGTCCGGATCCAGGTTGGAAATGCGGGTGTCCCAGCCGTTGCCGCAGGGATGGTTGGCCCACATCAGGTAGAACTGCATCTTGTCGCGGTTCCGCGCCTTCAGGAAGCCTTCCGTGAGGGTGGTCTCCATGAAGGGGCGGTTGTCGTACCAATACCAGTCGAAGATGAAGACGTTCACGCCGTGTCCGGCGGCCTGTTCGATTTCCATCTCCATCACGGCCGGATCGGCCTCGTTGACCGGTCCCCACAGGGGCATCCGGTTCCAATAGTGGCCGGGATTGCGCTGCTGCATCGTCAGCACGGTCTCCCACTCGCCCATGCCGGAAGGCCAGAAGGGGCGGAGGCGCGGGTCATTGTAAGCATAGGCCGGATACAGGTAGGCGGCCACGTCATAGTGTTTCGGCTCGGTTTTCCGACGATCGGACCGTCCTTGCGCGAGCAGGGACGCAGAAAGGGTCAGGAGGCAGAGCGCCAGGGTCAATACTCGTTTCATCATGGGATGGGATTATTCGACACGGATGATTTCCTTTCCGGGCGTGATGCCGGTATCGCCGATCGCGTCCACCCGGAAACAATAAGACTGATCGGTGGAGAAGAGACCCTTTTCGAGCCGCGTCTCCGACGTCTGGCAGGCGCTGTGGAGCGCGTCGGGACGAAGCCCCCAGCGGACGATGTACGCCGTCGCGCCGGAAGCGGGCTGCCAGGAGAGTTCCATGCGGCGCCGGTCCGACTCGCGGACGGCCTGAAGACCGGTCGCCGCAGCGGGCTTGGCGCCCCGCGCCAGGCCGAACACCCGCAGGTCGTGCAGGGAGAGTTTCCCCGTGAGGGCGGAAGTGGCCGTCAGGCGCACGTAGCGCGCCTTCACGGGCCTGTCGAGCACCAGCAGTTCGTGCGGACGGGTATCCGCGCTTTCCGAGCGGTCGAAGACCTGCTTCCAGGAGGCGCCGTCGACGGAGACTTCCACGACATAGCGGTAGGGCGATTTTTCCTTCCCCGCCTCGAACATGCCGAAATCTTCGTCGGCGAAGTTGGGCTGCACGGCGTTCACGCGGCATTTCTTTCCGAGGTCGATGCACAGCCACTGCCCGGCGTCGCCCGTCGCGGCGCTCCACCAGGTCTTGATGTCGCCGTCGGCGGCCAGGGCGGCGGGATGCCCTTCCTTCTCGGAAGAGGCGGCCGCCGTCTTCCCGAGCGACAGGTCCATCCAGCCCGTCCAGGGCGATTCCTTCGTCCAGTCGACCTTGCGGTCGGGCAGGACGTACGGGAAATCAGAGAAGTCGGTCATCGCGTGGATGTCGCCTTCGGGCGTGAAGAAGACCGGATAGAAACCGATCCGGCGCTCGAAGAGGAAACGCTGGCTGATGACGGTGGAAGCCACGTGCCACCAGTTCCCGTACTTGTCCCGGAAGGTGTCGCCGTGGCCCGCGCCGGGCATCCAGCCGCCGGGCTTGATGCTGAAGGGCGAGTCGTCGCAGTGCGTGAAGGGCCCCAGCGGGGAGTCGCTCACGTAGACGCCGTC
>JAEEGL014583396.1_pt1 | contig 21747 bp, 19 predicted proteins | sample 9134231 | NCBI WGS metagenome assembly JAEEGL01 (sample SAMN16246548, study PRJNA631951) | gut metagenome | biome: gut microbiome; feature: rumen; material: fiber-attached | host: Bos | place: Iran: Karaj | collected 2018-10
ATAATCCTAAAATAGATTTACAAACAAAACTTTTTTACTTAAAACAAATGGGAGATATATTAGATAAAGTACAAAGAGTAAAAATACCTAATAATAAATTACAATTTGGAGATTTAAATGAATTTAATTTTATTATTGATCAAGATAATAAGGTAAAAGCAGTAGATTTAGATAGTTCTTATTTAGGAGTAGGAGAACCATTAAATATGGCCTATTATTTATTGAAGAATCAATATATTAAATCATTACCAGATAAATATAAAACTACTGATAGTGATATAGTAATACCTACAGATAATACTGATTTATATTGCTACAACATGATTCTATTAAATGCTTTATCTAAAGAGAATTTTCATAGAAAAGACATCAGTACTTATTATCAATATTTAGATTATTTAGATGAATTATCATTACCTGATACTTTATTAGAATCATTAAATAATATTTATATTCCTAAAGATAATATAAATCCTAAAGATTGTTTAGAAGATATAGATCCATCTTTAGAAAAGAAACTAGAATATACAACTTTTCAAAATAAGATAATATGATATAATTAACTTATGATAGGAAAGTGAATAATATGAATAATGAAAAACCCAATTTAATAAATATAACAGATGAAAAAGATATAACTAATGAACAATTAGAACATCAATTATCAAGTGGTAAAAATGAATCACCTGAAGAAATAAGAAAAAAGAAAAAAATAATTAAAATAGTAACAATTTCTATATTATCAGTCTTAGCTGTAGCTCTATTAATAACAATAATTGTAAAGATCTATTTAGATAATAGAGTAACTATGTATAATGGTTATACTGAAGAAGTAGGAGAAACATTAAAAATACAAGAAATTACTACTAAACTAGATATAAAGTTACTAACTCCTGTAGAAAAACATGTAATTAAAGAAGAAAATAATAAAGAATATTTAAAAATAAAAATATCTGTAAAAAATAAATTTAAAAAAGAAACATCTTTATCATCATTATCATTTAGTCTAGTAGACAAAGATAAAAAAGTTTTAGCAAGCAATATTATTACTCTAAATAAAGTAAGAGACGATATTGGTGATATGCACTTCTTTAAAAATGAAGAAAAAGAAGGTTATATTTTCTTTACTACTGATGGAGTAGAGAAGAATGAAAATAATAAAACTACTACTGATATTATTACTAATTCTAAATATTTAAAAGTAAGTGTTTTATCACTAAGAGAAGAGACAAGTAATTCTGAATATAATACTACATATGAAGACTATTATTTAACTATAAAATAATTATAAATCTACACTATAAAGTGTAGATTTTTATGTTATAATAAAATAGAATAGGTGATTATATGAAAGAGTTATGGAAAAACTTAAAGTTTGCTTGGACATTTGCTAAAGATCAAAAAGTAAAACTAATACTTTATCTAATATGTAATCTTTTCCAAGTAGGAATAAGTGTCGTTGTTCCTATAATAAGTGCTCAAATAATAGTAAAGTTAACAAGCAATATGTTAATACAAGTAATCACTATGGCTTTCATATTATTCTTAATAGAAATATTTAGAAATTGCCTTAATTATTTATGCAGATATTTCTCTCAAGTAACTTATAGAGAGACATTTACTAATATTCAATTAACACTTGGTAAATCAATATTAAGATTAGAAAACGAAGTAATAGATAAAAACTCATCTGGATTATTTATACAAAGACTATCATCAGACACTTCTAAAATAGCTGATATATTTAATATAGTAAATTATTACTTATTAGATATTATTACTAACATTGGTATATTTGCTGCTGTATTCATAATTAATTATAAAATTGGTATCTATATGATTATTATGGTCTTAATAATAGGTATCTTTGAGCAACAACGTGTTAGTAAAATGAATGAAAAAGATAAACTATTTAGAAAAGAAAATGAAAAAGTATCTGGCTTTGTTGGAGAACTAGTACGTGGAGTCAGAGACATTAAAATGCTAAGTGCTGAAAAAAGCTTTGTAAAAGAATTAGATGGTAAGTTAAAACATTTAAATCAAACTAGATACTCTATGGGCCAAGTAAATAGAAACTATAGCTTTTTAACTGGTTTCTTAAGAGACTTCTTTGATTTTACTACTATATGTTTATTAATATATTTTATATATACAAAAGACTTAACTATTGCACTTGCTTTAGTATTACATAATTATCAAAGTAGAGTTACTTATGTAGTAAATAGTTTTAGTTTCTTATTAGAAGGAGTAAAAGACTTTAACTTATCAACTTCACGTATCTTTGAAGTTATTAAAGGAAAAGATTTCAAAAAAGAAAAATTTGGTACTAATCACTTAGATAGTGTAAAAGGTAATTTTGAATTTAAAAATGTATACTTCTCATATAATACCGAAGAAGTATTAAAAGATTTATCATTTAAAGTAAAAGCTAACTCTACAGTAGCTTTTGTAGGTAAGAGTGGAGCTGGTAAAACTACTATCTTTAATCTATTATGTAAAATGTATGATGTTAATTCTGGGAAAATATTAATTGATGGTGAAGATATTTCTACTTTAGATAAAGAATCAATTAGAGATAATATTACTATCATTTCTCAAAATCCTTATATATTTAATTTAAGTATTAAAGATAATCTTCGATTAGTAAAAGAAGATTTAACAGAAGAAGAAATGATAAAAGCATGTAAAATAGCTTGCTTAGATGAATTTATAAATAATCTACCTGATAAATATGACACTATAGTAGGAGAAGGTGGAATATCACTATCTGGTGGTCAAAGACAACGTCTTGCTATCGCAAGAGCTCTAGTCCAGAATACTAAAATAATTCTATTTGATGAAGCAACTTCATCATTAGATAATGAAACACAAGCTAGTATTCAAAAAGCAATCGATAATATGCATAGTGAATATACAATCTTAATAATTGCTCACAGATTAAGTACAATAATTAATTGTAGTCATATATTATTCTTAGATGATGGAAAAATACTTCAACAAGGAACTCATGAAGAATTATTAAAATCATGTAAAGAATACAAAAAACTATATGAAGCTGAAATAGAAAAATAAGGAGTTGAGAGTATGGTACTACCAATTGGAACAATAGTTACATTAAAGAACGCTACTAAAAGAATATTAATAGTAGGTTATTTAGCTCAAGAAAATGGAAGTAATGAATTATTTGATTATAGTGGTGTCCCTTTTCCAGAAGGCTTAATAGATTCTAAAAAAATACTATTGTTTAATCATAAACAAATAGAAACAATTGACCATTTTAGTGTTAATGACAAAGAAACTAAAATGTTCTTAAATAAAGTAGAAAAGTTAAAGGAGAATTAATATGGAAGTATATAGTAAAGACGCAACTCCAAGGGTAGATAAAGTAAGTGGTAAGAACTATTATGAAGGAGCTACTTCATATAAAGCAGCTGATATTAATGATGTTGAAAACTCTGTCCAGACTGTAATAGGTGATCTAACAGTAGAAATAGAATCAGCTGTAACTAACTTTGATAAACTAATACAAGAGTTAGATGAAAATTTTGGAGTTAAATTCATAAAACTAAATGATCAAAAATTAGGTTTTGTAGATGTCGAAGCTTTTAATACCTTAACTAAAAATCTAAAGACCAGTTTAGAAACTAGTAGTAATAATGCGACAACTTTCTTTGGAACTAGTAAAGGAAACATAACAGATATTAATACTTGGCTAACAGAATTACAAACTAATGCTGAAGAATATAGTAAATTAGAAAAATCTTATAATGCTGATACAACTGGTATTATAAAAAATCTAGAGAGAGCTGCAAAGACTAAACAAGAAATGGCTACATATACTAAATTACCAAATGAACCAATTTCATATGGTGATTGGATAAGGGAATGAGGTGAATAATATGGCAGATATGAATTTTGATGGCGATGCATCTAAATATGCAGAAAACGATCCAATGTTAAATTTACCTCAAAATAAAAGAGCTTTTATCGAAGAAGTAGCTTATTATGCTAATAAAGAATATAGTGAAAGAAAAGCCGCTGGTCAAGACTGGGTATTACCATCAGTATGTGTAGCTCAAGCTTGTAAAGAATCAGGCTATGGAGAAGTTACCACTGTAAATGTTTTTGGTATTAAAGGAGAAGGAACAGTTGCTAGAACTTCAGAAGAGTATACACCTGGTGTTCATACTTCTATAACAGATAGCTTTGTATCTCATGGAACAATTCAAGAAGATGTTCACTTATATTATGATTTAATATGTGGAACTGGTAAGTATGAAGGTAATGATAACTATATTAAAGCTAGAAATCTAGATGATCCATATAAATCAATAGAAGAAATAAGAAATGCTCATTATGCAACAGCTTCCGATTATACACCAACTACTCAAGCTATAATAAAAGACTATGATTTAACTAAGTATGATAAAGGAATGTTTAAAATAGAGTATGATGAAGCTGGCTATACACAAGGGATGGCTACTTACGAACAATTAAAAAAGATACTTACAGATTTAAAAATAGAACTAGATAATGGAGAAAAGAAATTAGAATCTGCTTGTAATAATAAACCAAAAGTAGATTATAAAACTATTGTTGAAATAAAAGAAATGAAAGAAACAGTAGATACCTTAATAGACTTATTAGATAGAGTTCAAGGTATTGCTGAAAGGGAAAAATATGTTGCTGAACAATATGATGAAGAAGGAGGAAGTCTAGATCAATTCCAAGCAGCTACACTTTTAGCTGGTACTCTAAACTTCTCATTCAATGACTTAGAAGATTTTAAAAACCTAGTATCTGACTTTAAAAAGAATTCAGCTGATAAAACATTTAAAGAATGGTTTGAAGGTTATGTTTCAGAAAAAGGTATATCTTCTAAAGTAGTAAACATGTCTCAATATCAACAAGCTATCAAAGATACTGGGGCTGTATCTTCAGAAGATTATGTAGTAAGTAAAGTACAATTTGAAATGGCTAAAACAAAAACAGAAGAAGAAACAGGAGCCAAAGAAACAACAAATGATACTAGATCACAAACTGGAAATAATTCTGGTAATTATACATCTACCGATAGTTCTTCTTCATCACAATTTACTAGTGAATCATCAAGTAACAGTAGCGAAAGCACTAATACAGTAAAAGATGATACTAATAAAGATACTGAAACAACAGAAGAATCTTCATCAAGTGTTAAAAATGAAGAAATTACAAAAACAACAGAACCAACAAAAGAAGAAAATACTACAACTACTCCAAATGAAGAAACAACTAAGTCTACACCTAATGGAGAAAAAGCTACTGAAGTATTAACTAATAATGAAAGTACACAAACTGAAACACCAAAAGAAGAAACAATAGTAATTCAATTACCAAAAGTACCAAATACTTCTGAAAGCAGTAGTTATAGTAATAATAATGGTAATTATAATAATGTACCAATAAAAGGTTCATCACCAAGTAGTGTTACACCAAATCCAGAACCACAACAACCGACAACACCACAACCAGAGCCGCAGCAACCAGACCTTCCACTAGATGAACCAACAACGCCAAATGAACCAACTAATATAACGAGAATACCAACTTCAGATAATGAAGTTAATCAAACTTCATCAAGTTCGGGATCAACTGGATTAGCAGTTGGTTTAGGTATCGGAGCAGCAGCTGCCGCTGTTGCAGGTGGAGCCTACTATATGAAAAGAAAAGAAAAGAAACAAGATGAATTTGAAGAAGAATATGAAGTGGAAGATGAATATGATGTCGATAATTCTGAACATTTAAATGATGATATTTCAGCGCCAGAACCATATTCAGCACGACCAGACAAACGACAAGAAAGTCCAGACTATTCTGAATTATATACTGAAGAAGATGACGACGATGACGATACATCAATTCCATCATATCAACCACCAAGTGGTAATAAATTCAATTAAAATATTGAAATAATAATAAATATGTTATATAATTAACTGCAGATGCGTTGAATCAGAGGAGTATATATTAAATCTTTATAGAGAGTTCATGTTAGGTGTAAATGAATAAGAGATAATATAGAAGGTAGCTGAGGAGCTGATTTTCCGAAAATAACTTTAAGAAGATCCGGTAATACCGTTATCATGAATAAGATACTAATAATAGTATAAAATAAGGTGGTACCACGAGATTCTCGTCCTTTGGATGAGGTCTCGTTTTTTTATTTAAGGAGGAGACTATGACAGCCGAAGAAGAATTTATAAAATATACTGATCCATATCAAAAGTATGGTATAAAAATTGACTTAAAAGTAAAACATACTTTACGAGTCAGAGATTTATGTATTCAAATAGCTAAATCAGAAAATCTAAGTGAAGAAGACATATCATTAGCGAGCCTATGTGGACTATTACATGATATAGGTAGATTTGAACAATGGAAAAGATATAATAGTTATAATGATTTACAAACATTAGATCATGGTGATTTAGGAGTAGAAATATTAAAACATAATAATTTTATAAATAAATTTACTGATGAACATATAAATACAATACTACATGCAGTAAAATATCATAATAAATATAAAGTACCTAATACTATATCTAATAAAGATAAATTCTTTACTAATATAACTAGAGATGCCGATAAAATAGATATCTTATACTTATTCTCTATAAAAGATTTATCTACAAATTTAGATGATTCAGTTATGACTAAAAAGATATTTAATAGTATTAAAAATAAAGAACAAATTAAACGAGTCGATGTTAAAACAAGAGCCGATGAAATTGCTGTCAGATTAGGATTCGTCTTTGATTTGAACTTTAAAGAATCTTTTATAATATTAAAAGAAAAGAATTATATAAATACAATGTTAGATGTCCAAGTAAAAGACACAAAAAATCAAGAATTAATAAATCAAATAGAAGAGTTGAGAGTATTAGTAAACAACTACATTGAGGAGAGGATAAAATGTTAGATAAAAAATATAATCATATAGAAACAGAAAAAGATAAATATAAAATATGGAAAGATAATGGTTATTTTAAAGCAGATAATAAAAGTAAAAAGCCACCATTTTGTATCGTAATACCACCACCAAATGTAACAGGGAAATTACATATTGGTCATGCTTATGATACTGCCATACAAGATGCTATTGTAAGATATAAAAGAATGCAAGGTTTCGATACATTATGGCTACCAGGTATGGACCATGCCGCTATCGCAACAGAAGCAAAAGTAGTTAAAAAATTAAAAGATCAAGGCATAGATAAATATGAATATGGAAGAGAAAAATTCTTAGAAGCTTGTTGGGATTGGACACATGAATATGGTGGAAGTATTAGAGACCAATGGGCTGCTTTAGGTCTATCAGTAGATTATACTAGAGAAAGATTTACTTTAGATGATGACTTAAATAGGGCTGTTAGAAAAGTCTTTGTAGATTACTATAATAAAGGACTAATCTATCGTGGCGAAAAAATAATTAACTGGGATCCAGCTGCTAAAACAGCACTATCTAATGAAGAAGTTATATATAAATCAGAGAAAAGTGCTTTCTACCATCTTAAATATAAATTAGAAGATTCAGAAGAATATCTAGATATCGCAACAACTCGTCCTGAAACACTATTTGGAGATACAGCTGTTGCTGTTAATGAAGCCGATGAAAGATATAAAAAATATGTAGGTAAGAATGTTATTCTACCTCTTATGAATAAGCCAATTCCAATTATTACAGATGAACATGCTGATATGGAAAAAGGAACTGGTTGTGTTAAAATAACTCCAGCTCATGATCCTAATGACTTTGAAGTAGGTAATAGACATAATCTAGAAAGAATTATCATTATGAATGATGATGCTACTATGAATGAAAATGTTCCTGAAAAATATCAAGGTATGACTAGAGAAGAATGTCGTGAAGAATGTCTAAAAGATTTAAAAGAATTAGACTTATTATTAGAAGTAGAACCATTAACACATGAAGTTGGTCATAGTGAAAGAACTGGTGTTATGGTAGAACCTATGATAAAAGAACAATGGTTTGTTAAAATGGAACCACTTGCTAAAAAAGTATTAGAATTCCAAGATGATAAGAATAAGAAAATAAACTTTGTTCCAAAGAGATTTGAAAAAGTATTAAGACACTGGATGGAAATATCATATGATTGGTGTATATCTAGACAATTATGGTGGGGACATAGAATACCAGCTTGGTATAAAGATGGAGAAATATATGTAGGAATGGAAGCACCACAAGAAGAAGGCTGGGTACAAGATGAAGATGTACTAGATACATGGTTTAGTAGTGCACTATGGCCATTCTCAACATTAGGTTGGCCAGATAAAACAAAAGATTTTGAAAGATATTTCCCAACTGATTGTTTAGTAACAGGCTATGATATCATCTTCTTTTGGGTAGCACGTATGGCCTTCCAAACAGAATATATAACTGAAAACAGACCATTTAAAGACTGTGTTATCCATGGTTTAATAAGAGATAAACAAGGAAGAAAAATGTCTAAATCTCTAGGTAATGGAGTAGATCCATTTGATATGGTAGATAAGTATGGAGCAGATTCTTTAAGATACTATCTATCTACAGATGGTTCTATGGGAATGGATTTAAGATTTGATGAAGTAAAATTAACATCTACTTGGAACTTTATTAATAAAATATGGAATGCTTCACGTTTCGTATTAATGAATATAGAAGACATTAAAGATATTAAATTAGAATATTTAAAACCAGAAGATAAATGGATATTATCTAAATATGAAAAAACAGTAAAATCAGTAACTAAACATATGGATAAATATGAATTTAATTTAGCTGGAGCTGAAATATATGATTTTACTTGGAATACATTCTGTGATTATTATATTGAAATGGCTAAATATAGCTTAGATAGTTCTGCTACTAAGTCAACATTATGTTTTGTTCTATCTGGTATCTTAAAGATGTTACATCCATTTATGCCATTCGTAACAGAAGAAATATATTCTATGTTACCAGTTAAAGATAGTGAATCTATTATGATTGCTGATTATCCAAAATATGATAAAAAATTAGTATTCACTACTGAAGAAGAAGCAACAGATGATGCTGTAGAATTCATTAAAAACTTTAGAAATATTAAAGCAGAAAATAATATAACTAAAGAAATGAAAGTAATGTTTGATACTGAAGATGATAATGAATTAATAGTAAAAATGTTAAAACTAGATTCTCATTTAGTAAAAGAACCATTAGGTATCAAAGCTTATAAAGTATTCTCTAATCATATTAAAGCACATATTTTCTTTGAACGTGTAGAAACAGAAGCTGACAAATTAGCTAAAGAAGCTCAAATAAAACTATTAGAAGCATCTATTAAGAGAAGAGAAACATTACTATCTAATGAAAACTACGTAAATAAAGCACCTAAGAATATTGTTGAAATGGATAGACAAAAATTAGAGGAAGAAAAGAAAAAATTAGAAGAATTAACTAAATAATTCTTCTTTTTTTGTTATAATAATTATAGGTGAGAAATATATGCTTATACTTAGTTGTGGTGATACACCTTTGACAGTAATAATATTAGTTGCAAGAAGAATAATAGATATTATTCATATAATTGTTCCTATATTATTAATTTTGATGGTATCAATTAGTTTATTCAAATTAATTACTGATCCAAATGCCAAAGGTGGGCATAAGAAATTATTTAATCAAATTATAGCTGCTGTAGTAATATTTATGATACCAATTTTTTTAGATATTACATTAGGTATATTACCTGGTGAATCTAATTTTATATCTTGTTGGAATGAAGTCAGAGTAAGTGCTAATATTAAACCAGAAAGTACTTATATTTCACCTAATAATTCTAAAAAGTCTCTTCAAATTGTTAATAATCCAAGCGATTATGAAATGGGTGATGAAAAAAATATTGATAGTAATACTACAACTAGCACTACAACATCATCAAGTACTAATAAATCTGGTATATCAGGTCGTGAAATAATTGCTTATGCTGAAAAGTTTAATGGTAAACCATATAAAGCAGGTGGTTACTGGAATGGAGAACTACCATATACCTCTACAGACTGTGTAGGCTTTGTTAGAGGAGTTTATAAACATTTTGGAATAAGTATACCAACTAATGCTTCAAAACTATTTACAACACCAAGTAAGTTTACTGTCGTGACAGGTCAACCTCTAAAGGCAGGTGATATAGTAGTCTATAATCATCATCGAGCACTAGCGACCGGAGAAGGTAATAGATTAATACATGCTATGGGTGTAAAATATGGAATTGGACATAGTAAAAACTATAAGAGTTGTGGAGCCGGTCCAGTTAGAGGAGTAGTAAGAGTAAAAGCACTATCTGAGTAATTGTAAAATAAAAGAGAATAATTAAAAATTATTCTTTTTTTTGTTATAATAATAATAGGTGATAATATGAAGAATAAAAAATATCTATTATTAATAATACTAATAATACTAATTCTTCTAAGCATAATATTTATATATCTATATAATAGACCAATCAATTATCAAAATAAATTAATAGATTTAAGTAGAGATATAGTATATGACAAAATAAGCACTACTAAAGATAAAGTACCTTATATAAATATAAAAAGTGAAGTAGCAAATAAAATAAATAATGAAATAGATAAAATGTATGAAGAATATAAATACTTTTCACCAGATGGCTTTTCTTATAAATATAATGTAAGTAAGAATATCTTATCTATTATTATAAAAGCCTATGTAGTAAAACCAGAAAGTACTCATTATGATATGATTTATAAATCTTATAATATAGATCTAAAGAATGATAAATTATTAACTAATGAAGAAATATTAAATAGATTTAATATAACTGAAAAAAAGATGGAATACTATTTATATAATAAATTTATTAATTATTATAATGATCTATTAAATAAAAAATATTTTACACAAAAAGAATGTGATTTCGATTGCTTTTTAGAAAATAAAAATGTTGAAAACTTACTAGATGATAATTATTATTATATAAATAATAATCATTTGGAATTATATAAAAACTTTAATATATTTACAGAATATAAAGAAGAGAATTATTTCAATGAAGAAAGCTTTCATTTTATTATTACTTAAGAGGTGAGTAAATGCTAATATTAAATTGTGACAATTTAATTAGTTCTTGTTGTTCCGATTATGCTTTAGCAAAAGTACTATCTGTTCTTAATGGTATTTTAGGATTAATACATATAATAGTACCAATTATTTTAATGATAGCTTTATCTATTAAAATATCTCAAATGGTTATAAATCCAGAAGAAAAGAAAGAGAAAAAGAAGATTTTTAATATGGCTATTGCGGCTGTTATAATATTCTTTCTTCCTACTTTTGTTAATATAGTATTAAGTATGCTACCAAATAATTATGATTTTTCAGCTTGTATGAAGGCAGCCAAAGATTTAGATTCAATTTCGAAAAATAACAATGTAATCTATAAAACACTAAATAAAGAAAAAAAGAAATCTCTAATTTATAATCCGGAAGATTATGAAAAAGGTGATGAGAAAAAACAAGATTCAGATGACAATAATAATGGTGGAACAGCTCCTACTAATTCAAAAGGAGATGGATCTATTCTATTAATTGCTGGTCACTCTTATCCACCATATTGTTCAACTGGTGGCTTATCTGATTGTAGAGGAGCCAGTCCAAGATCTGGATATGCCGAAGAAGTAGAAACAAGAAAACTAGTAAAACTAATTAAATCTAATCTAGACAGTATGGGTGTTAAAAGTGATATAGCTAACGCTCTTATGGCTGGTGATGACAATAAAATGAATAAATCTTTCTATATAGAAAGTAGAATGAATACTAGATTATTTAATAAGTTCAATTGGAGTAAATATAACTTTGTCCTAGAAGTACATTTTAATGCCACATCAGCTGGTAACGCTAAAGGGACATTACTATGTAAAAAGTCATCATCATATAAAACAAAAGCAGATAGTGACATAGTGAAAGCTGTAACCTCACATACTGGAGCTAGTAGATTAGGTGATTCTATTCAAAGCTTAAATAATGTTACTTATTTTTCTAGTAGAAATATACCAATCGTATACTTAGAAACAGAGTTTTATGATAATGCTTCAGCTATGCGAACTTATACAAGTCATATTAATGAAATAGCCCATGATATCGCAGCGGCTATAAAGAAAAATTATGGTTAAAAAAGGAGAATTAAATATGAAAAACATGAAACTTTTTGTAGCAATTATCTATGTAGTATATTTTCTATTTGGATTATTTTTCCTAATTCATACTAGAAATGTTATTAGTACTGGACCTGGTTTCCTATCTAAATGTACTTGTTATCCAAGTGATCACATAGTATCTATTATTAGAATTATTTCAGATATTTTAAGTCTAGCTGCCCCTCTAGTTGGTTTAATAGTATTATTAATTAGTAAGACAGATTATTTAAAGAAATCTATAATAGCGGCCGCCTCAATATTATTCGTATATACAGCCTTAATCTTTACAGTAGAATATATACATAATTATGAGAATGGTCATCAATTAAGTTATGAATGTGAATGTAAAACAAAGTAAGGAGAGATAACATGAATATAATATCTGGAACAGAAGTAAGAAAAAAACTATTAGAAGAGTATAAAGAAAAGATAAAAAAAGATAATTTAAAAATATCTTTAGTAATTATCCAAGTAGGAGATAATGAAGCATCTAATACTTATATAAGAAATAAATTAAAATATACTAAAGAAGTAGGCATAAAATCTAAATTAATGAAATTAGATGAGTCAATTACTGAAGAAGAATTAATAGAAATAATAAAGAAATTAAATAGAAGTAAAACTACAGGAATTATTCTTCAAAGTCCATTACCAAGTCATATAGACTTTACTAAATGTGCAAGATTAATAAAAGACTCTAAAGATGTCGATGGCTTTAGTAAAGATAATCTATTTGGTATTAGAGATAATAATGAAAAGATTATTCCATGTACTGTTAAAGGTATCTTAAAACTATTTGAATATTATAAAATAGATGTCTCTGGTAAAAATGTGGTAGTACTAGGTAGAAGTAATATAGTCGGAAGACCACTAGCGGATGCCTTAATAAATAGAAATGCTACTGTTACATTATGTCACTCTAAAACTATTAATTTAGAAGAATATACTAAAAGAGCAGATATCTTAATAAGTGCTGTTGGAAAAGCAAATTTAATAACTAAAGACATGGTCAAAAAAGACTTTATTGGAATCGATGTTGGTATTAATGTTGTAAACGGAAAACTAACTGGAGATTTCTCTAAAGATGTTGAAGAAAAAGCTTCATACTTAACACCAGTACCTGGTGGAGTAGGACCAATGACAGTAGCCATGATTATAGATAATTTAATTGCTTTAGCAAAGGAGTAGAAAAATGAAGAAAAAGCCTAATATATTATTAATAGTTATTACAATAATTCTGTTAATAATAACTTGCTATATAAATTTAAAAACTAAAACCACGAATTATTGTTATCCTAGAGACAAAATAGTAAATATTATTGAATTAGGTGCCTTCGGCTCATCCATCATAGGTGTAATAATAGGTTTTAAAATAGCTTTAAAGCCAAATGACAATTATGCATCACTTGGTCATTATTTGCTTGTAATATCACTATTTTATATAATTGTTCCTATTATATTTATGGCAGTTGCCAATAAGATTCATAAAGATGATATCGCAAACAATGAACCAAAAGAGTGTATCGTTTGGAGAGATGTTCCCCAATAGAAAGTAGTAAAATACTTTCTTTTTTGTTATAATATAGAGCCAAGTTAGGTGATATTATGACTAAAGATGAAATATTAGCCTTTTTTGAAGATGAAGAACGAGAACACATATTAAACAGTTATTTGGATTTAATAGAAATATTAATGTCTAATAATCATTATAATGGAGTAGACTTCTTTAAATTAGCTAACCTAGATGAAAATGAATTATATCAAAGTATAAGTAATCTATATGGAAAAAAAGCTAATAAAGAAGAATTATTAAACTATATATTTCAAGAATTTAAATACGATTTATTAAAAAGACTAATAAAAGAAGAAGTAGCTGATAATAATAAATTAAAACAAACTTTTTTAATAGATAACCTAGATAATATAAGAGCCTTAATATTAGATCATTTAACTTCTAATAATATTACTTCTCATATAGTATCTGAAGAAGAAATAAGAGACTTACAAAAGATAAGTAGAAGTGAAATAGAAGCGTATATAATAGGCTTCTTATCTACAATAGATAATTCACTATTCTTATTAGATACATATAATAGATTAGTATTAGAAAATAAAATAGTCTTTCTAGATGATGAGAAAGACTTAGAAGAAGTAGCTAAACAACATAATGTAGATAAAAATGAATTAGTATTCAATACTTCTTATCAACTAAATGAACTAATAACAATAATAAATAAAAATGATATAAGTAATGTTATAGATGTAGTTCATGAATTAATACACTATATTAATCTTCATAATGCTAATAATAAAATGCCAGTTCTATTATTAGAATTCTTACCTATAACTTATGAATATCTCGCAACTGAATATCTAAGAGAACAAAAAGTAGATGAAGAAGAGATAAGACAAATGATGTCCTCAAGATACTTAAATACCTTAGTATCTGGAGTAATCTCTATAGATTTTATAGATATGCTAAGTATTTATATTAAAAATAATGATATAAACAAAGAATTAATATATGACTATTTTAAAGATGAATATGATAAGTCACTTGGTATAACATATGATGAATATATTGATACTAAGATAGATAGTTTTATAAAAGACTTATTATTAGAAAAAGCAAGTATTTATAAAGACCTTTCTTATGTAGTAGGAGACTTATTAGCTTTTGATTGCTTAGATTGTATTAAAGAAAGTTATTCTAATCAAAAAGAAATTAATAATTTAGTCAAAAATATTGCTAAAAATAATGAATATGATATATTTAACTTATTATATGGAGAAAAGGTAAAGATAAATGACAAATAATAAGATAAAAGAATTAATATTAGATGGAGCAACCTATGACAACCTATTAAATGATTATAAGATACCTAAATATGAAATATTACAAGTTTATTATCTATTACTTAATAAAGAGAATATTCCTAGTGACATGGAATATAACATTAGACAAGAATATTTAAAACATATTTCTTTTCTAAATATTGAAGATGATAAAGTACTATTCGTATCAGATCAACATATAGGTAGTAAAGGTGAAAACTTATTTTATCAAGAATTAGCTGAAGACTTTAGAAAGAGTAATAATATTAATATAGTCTTAAATGGTGGTGATATTGGAGATGGTATGCTTGATTATGACAAAAAGTATAGTACTGTACCGCTTCAAATAGAACACATATTAGAGTCAGTACCCAAATTAGGTGGTGAAAAATACATCTTAGCTGGTAACCATGATAAGCGCTACTTAAAAAAAGGAATAGATATCTTACAATTACTAGAAGAAGATTCTAATATCCATGGAGTAGGTTATTATCAATCATATTTTAAAATATATGATAAATTAATATCTTTTACTCATAATTCTCGTTTCCCAAATGATAAATTACTAACCAAAGACTTTACTATATCTGGTCATTCTCATTTATTTGTAGGAGAAAAGAAAAAAATAAAACTACCAACATTAAGTGATAATAATCCCAATAATATTAATTTTATAACCAGTCCTGGTTTTGTCTTATTAAGAACTAATAAATTAAAGGATCAAATAGTATTAGATTTTACTAGGTATATAGTAAATGATTATAAGTACTATAAAGCTCAAACAAAAAATTATGTTTTAGGTGTTGACAAGTAATTTTAAAAGTGTATAATTATTCTATTCTTTATTTTTTTAGAGGTGATGCCTATGTTTATGAATAATTATATGTCTTGGCAAACCTTATTATGTGATAAAAAGGCCAAATTATTTTAGTATGGTCTTTTTTTGTAAAGGAGAAGTTTTTATGATTAGTATTGAGAATATTAAAGAGATTTTAATTAAAAAAGGACATGCGGATATTATTCCCCAGATAGTTAAAGCCTATGATTTGGCTGATTATGCTCATGCAGGTATATATAGGGAAAGTGGTGAACCCTATATAACACATCCATTACATGTCTGTAAAAATCTATTAGATATGGAAATATATGATGCCAACACATTAAGTGCGGCACTACTTCATGATGTTGTAGAAGACACTTCTGTAACACTAGAAGATATAACTAATACTATTAATGCTGATACTGCCATGTTAGTAGATGGCGTAACTAAAATATCTAGATTGAACTTCTCAAATAAAGAAAACCAAAACTTAGCTAATACTAGAAAAATAATAAATGGCTTAAATAAAGACGTCAGAATAATAATTATAAAACTAGCTGATAGATTACATAATATGAATACATTAGAATTTAAAAGAAGAGAAAAACAAATAGAAAATGCTGAAGAGACTCTTCAACTATTTGTACCTCTTGCTATCTACATAGGAGCCTATACTCTAAAAAATGAATTGGAAGACTTATCATTAATGTACTTAGAACCAGATGCTTATAAAAGAATAGAAGATCAAAAATTAAGACTATATCGTGAATTTGGTCCTAATATAAAAGAAATGGGTACTAAGATTAATGAAGTTCTTACTGATAAGAATATTCCTAATCATATAAAATATCGAACTAGAAATATTTATGATACATATAAAAAACTATTAAATGGATATAAAATGGAGAACATCTATGACTTATACTATTTAAAAGTATTAGTTCAAAGTATTGATAATTGTTACTTAACATTAGGTCATGTTCATTCTTTGTATTCACCAATTAATAGTAGATTCAAAGACTATATACGTAATCCTAAAACAAATTACTATCAATCATTACACACTACTGTATCTAATGGCGATCGATTAATTAAAGTTAAAATTAGAACCAATGAAATGGATCATATCGCTGCATACGGTGTCAGTGGCTTTTGGAATATACCAAATGGTAAGACAATAGAAGAAACACAACAAGAAATATGCACCAAGAGTGGTATAGCTAAAAAACTTTTAGAATTTGATCAAAACATAGAAGACAATAGAACTTTCTATGACGCTATTAAAGAAGAAGTATTAATAGATCATGTCTATCCATATAATGAATATGGAGAAACAATAGAGTTACCAAAAGGTTCTACTATTATGGATTTTGCCTTTGAAGTAGATTCAGACCTAGCCGAATACATGACATCTGCTTTAGTAAATGGAAAAGAAGTACCATTAGATTATAAAGTACAAAATCATGATACTATTCAAATACTTACTAAAGGAATACCTGATAGAAGTAGATGGGAAGAATTTGCCTATAATATGTCTACAAAACAAAAAATAAAAGATAAAAGAATATAGAATAAAAGATAAGCTTTTATTCTTTTTAAGTGGACAAAAAACTAAAAAAAAATTATAATTAAATAGAATAGAGAGGTGTTCATATGCAAAGAGCAAATACTTTTTTGAAATTATCTGGTTTATTTATAATATTGGGAAGTTTACTATTAATTGAATTCCCACTATTACTATCAATATTTGTAATAATTGGTATATATTTAATGACTTTAGGAACAAAAGAGTTAAATACACTATATCCTCATTCAATTCCTATTTTTGTCTTAGGAATTATCTTCTGCTTTTTAAATGTAATATCTGGTATATTACTAATACTAGCCTATGAAGATATAGATAGGATGAAAAGAAATGGTATAAAAGCCCCACCTAAAAAGAAAGAAAAAATAGATCCAGAATCAAGAAAAATAGACATTTTATTAAAACTAGGTGTTGCGATGGTCTTTATTGCCGGTATATTATTCGCAACTACTACTTGGGATGTTATAACTGCTCAAATTAAACTAATCGTTTTATTACTATTAGCTTTCTTATTCTTAGGTTTATCAATATTCTCAGAACAAAAATTAAAAATATTAAATACTACAAAAATGTATTGGTTACTAAGTATGGCTTTCTTTATAGTATCTGTAGTTGGTATATTCTATTATGGCGTATTTGGTAATGAATTATCATATCAAGGTACAAATAGTGATATAGCTTATTCTCTTACTTTTGTAGCGTCTGGACTAATCTCATTATTAACAGCCCATAAATTTAATATTAATATATTACGTTACGTAGGTTATTTCTCTATCTTTGCAGCCATTGATTTTATATCAACTCTAGGTGGAGAATTAGTATCTAATCTTATAGGTATAGCTTATTTTGTCTTCTTTATAACAATGTTATTAGTTACTGATAAAGAAAAGTCTGTTTATATATTCTCTAAATATATGTTATATTTCTTCCCAATACTTGTACTAGCATCAATTGGTGAAGTAAATAACTATATATTATTAACTTATTCAATATTAAACATAATAGCTTTATTTATAATATCTAAACAAGGAAGTATATTAGATAAGGTAATACCATACATATTAATGTTTATTATTATTCTATGTACTATCTATAGTTTTACTATTCCATATCGTGAATTATTAGTAATTGCTTTCACTTCATTAATCGCAATTATTAATAGATTAAAACTAATAGAAGAAACAAAAGCTAATATTTATACAACATCTATTATGAACGCTATACTAGCTTTTATACTATTTATAATTGCTATTATGAATAGTCCATTAGAAGCTGTATTAGTTGCTTTCGTATATTTAATATATAACTTATTATCTGGAGTAAATTACTTCAAAGATAATACTGGAAAACTAGAATATTATCTACAACCAGTATCTATATTATATTTTGTAATGAGTGTAATGTATTTCTTAGATACAACATCTCTTACAATAACATTCTTAGAGTTTGCCTCTGTTCTAGCACTTATTTATGCTATTATGCATTTCTGTGTCAAAAACAAAGTACACAAGACAGAATATTTTGTCTTTACCATAAGTACAACTCTAATAACAGTTTTAGCTAATGTCATAGATACTGATCCTGTTGCTAGTATAATATTAACACTACCATTAATATATGTAGTCTTATATTATAATAATAAGAATAATGTAGTAAGAAATTGTACATACTTAGTATTACTATTTGATATAACTTGTCTATTTATATTAACTGATACATTTGCCATATCAAGTATTATTAATTCTTTAATACTATTATGGATCTTTGTAATATTATTAGCTTTATTATTTAAAGATAAACAACTACGTATGATCAATTACTTTGCTATAACTATACCAATTTATTTCTTATTAAGAGCTTTCTCAACTGACTATATTTATTACAAATTATTATTAAGTATTTTAGAATTCTATTTATTATATCTATTATTAGTTTATTTATTTAATAATAAAACACTTAAAAATATTGGAGCCCTTATTGGTATATCACTAATAGTATTACAATTATTATTTATTAGTAATGTTGTAATAGGTGTCTATGTTGGAATAATTGGTATATCTCTAATACTATTAAGTTATTTATATAGTGATTATTCATCATTATTCTGGTTAGGTTTAGTAATAACTATAATAAATATAATATTCCAATTAAAAGATCTATGGTATCAATTACCATTCTGGTTATATCTATTAGTATGTGGACTAGGAATAATCTTCTTTGTAACTTATAAAGAAATAAAAAGAACTAAAAAATAGTTCTTTTTTTGTTATTAATTACTATTTTAATCGAATAATATAATAGGTGATACTATGTATAAAATAAAAAACATTCCTCTTAATCTAAGACCAAGAGAAAGATTAAAAGAAGTAGGAGTAGATAACTTAACTGATCAAGAGTTATTAGCGATTATTCTAAAAACTGGTACTAAAAATAAGAATGTTTTAGACTTATCTTTAGATATATTAAATAAATATAAACTAAAAGAATTAGAAGATGTATCTTTATTTGATTTAAAAGAAATAAATGGAGTAGGAGAAGTAAAAGCCATAGAACTACTCGCAAGTATTGAACTAGGGAAAAGAGTATTATTAAAACCTCCAAATAATCTAAAACTATCAAGTTCAAAAGAAATATATGAATCTATGAAATATTTATTTTATAATAAAAAACAAGAATACTTTTATTGTCTATACTTTAATAATAATAGTACTCTAATCTCTAAAAAACTATTATTTATAGGTACTCTAAATAAAAGTATTACTCATCCAAGAGAAGTCTTTAAAGAAGCCTATAAAGTAAGTGCTTCATACATAATATGTCTCCATAATCATCCAACTAACAATGTCCTACCATCTAAAGAAGATATTACTTTTACTAATTCATTAATAACTCTAGGTAAACTACAAGGAATACCTATAATAGATCATATAATAGTAGGAAATAATACTTATTATAGTTTTTATGAAAATAATAATAAAAATATGTTAAAATAAAAAAAGGTGATTGTATGAAAAGAAAAAGTAATAAAAAACTAATAATTACTATAGTAATCTCTGTAGTATTACTTATTTTAGTAATCTTTTCTGTACTAAATAGAGTAACTTTTAAATCAGAAAGCTTATTAAAAGACGCTACTGTCTTAATACAAAAGACTATTAATTTACCATTTACTACTAAACCAGTAGATCAATCAAAAAGTTATTTAATAATGAAAAATAAAAATGAAGCTTTAGAAAAAGACATAGAAGAATTAAAACAACAATTAGAATTAAATAGAACATTAACAGAATATACTCCTATTAACGCTACTATCTTAAGTAGAAATAAATCATATTGGTATAACACTATTACTGTAGATAAAGGTAAATCAAGTGGTGTTAAGAAAGATATGATTGCGATAACCGATAAAGGTTTAATAGGAAAAGTAAATAAAGTAACAAACTTATCATCAGAAATAAAACTAATCACAAGTGATGATATTAATTATAAAACTAGTGTCGCAATCACTACTAATGGAAAAGAAAACTATGCTATATTAAATGGTTATGATAAAGGATTAATAAAAGTAACTGGAATAGATAAAACTACTGAAGTAAAAGAAGGAGATAGTGTAAAGACAAGTGGTTTAGGTGGTGTTACACCAGCTGGTATATATGTAGGTACAGTAGCAAAAATAGAAAATGACAAATACAATTTAAGTAAAACTATATATATAAAAACTAATCAAGATTTTAATAAAATACACTATGTAACAATACTAGGAGCTAAGAAATGATACTAGGAACTATTATAATAATTATTTCCTTATTATTAGATGGCTTACTAACTAATTTCTTTCCTTATGTAGGTAGTCTATCATTCTTTACTCCATTACTTACAGTAGTATCTATTTCTATTATTTATCCCTTATTTAGAAAACATGAAAAAAGATATTTAATAGTATTATTTATAATTGGTATAATCTATGATTTATTCTATACTAATTTATTATTTGTAGATGGCGTATTATTCTTAATCATCGGATTAATATCTATAAGATTACATAAATATATAAAAATAGATTATTTTAAATTAATAGTATTTTTACTAATCATAATAACTACATATGAAATATTAAATGCTAGTATTATCTTTATCTTTGGATTAAGTTCTATAACAATACTAGAAGTATTAATAAAAATACTTCATACCTTACTATTAAATATATTATATGGAGAAATATTATATTTAATAATATCTCTATTACCAGATAAGTATAAAAAAATAAGTA
>JAEEGL015179575.1_pt1 | contig 21747 bp, 20 predicted proteins | sample 9134231 | NCBI WGS metagenome assembly JAEEGL01 (sample SAMN16246548, study PRJNA631951) | gut metagenome | biome: gut microbiome; feature: rumen; material: fiber-attached | host: Bos | place: Iran: Karaj | collected 2018-10
CAGATCTACAACTACGGCAACTGCCGACGCGATTTCACCTATGTCGATGACATCGTGGAAGGCATCGTCCGGGTCATGTGCAAGGCCCCGGAAAAGAAGACCGGCGAGGACGGGCTTCCCATCCCTCCCTATGCCGTCTACAACATCGGCGGCGGCCAGCCCGAGAACCTGCTGGACTTTGTCAATATCCTCCAGGAGGAACTCGTGAGAGCCGGTGTGCTTCCAAAGGACTACGACTTCGAGGCCCATAAGGAACTCGTGCCCATGCAGCCGGGCGACGTCCCTACGACTTATGCCGATGCTTCCGCACTTGAACGGGATTTCGGGTTCACGCCGAAGATTACGCTGAGGGAGGGGCTGAGGAAGTTCGCGGAGTGGTACAAAGAATACTATCAGTAATGCGATTCACACTATGAAAGGCATCGTCCTCGCCGGAGGCTCCGGCACACGTCTTTACCCGATTACCAAGGGGGTCAGTAAACAGCTTCTGCCCATCTATGACAAGCCGATGGTTTATTATCCCATCAGCGCGTTGATGCTTGCAGGAATTCGAGATATTCTCATCATCTCCACTCCATACGACCTGCCAGGCTTCAAGCGCTTGCTTGGTGATGGAAGCGATTACGGCGTTCATTTCGAGTATGCAGAGCAACCGAGCCCTGACGGCCTCGCACAAGCCTTCATCATCGGAGAGAAGTTCATCGGAGATGACTCTGCTTGCCTGGTCCTTGGCGATAACATCTTCTACGGTGCCGGCTTTACAGGCCTTCTCCGTAGAGCCGTGAAGGATGCTGAAGAGAACAAGAAAGCCACGGTGTTCGGTTACTGGGTAAATGACCCAGAGCGGTACGGTGTGGCTGAATTCGATAAAGAGGGCAATTGCTTGAGTATCGAAGAGAAGCCTAAGAACCCGAAATCTAACTATGCGGTTGTAGGCTTGTATTTCTACCCGAACAAGGTGGTCGATGTTGCAAAACACATTAAGCCGAGTGCACGTGGCGAATTGGAAATAACTACGGTCAACCAGGAATTCCTAAAGGACGGCGAACTTAAAGTTCAGGTCTTCGGCCGCGGCTTTGCCTGGTTGGATACCGGTACTCACGATAGCCTCGCAGAAGCATCAACATTTGTGGAAGTCATCGAGAAGCGCCAGGGACTAAAAATAGCCTGCCTGGAGGGCATCGCGTACCGCAATGGCTGGATCACCGAAGAGCGCATGCGTGAGATCGCGAAGCCGATGCTCAAGAATCAATATGGTCAGTATCTTCTGCGGGTTATAGATGAGATGAAGGAAGAACTGAATTCTAACTTCTTCCGCGATAAAGCTTTAAAAAAGAAATAATTATACTTATGGATAAAATCACAGTTACATCGCCGTTGCTGCCCGACCTCGCAGAATTCGAGGGCATGCTCAAAGAGATTTGGGACAGCAAGTGGGTTACCAACAACGGCTCATTTCATAAGCAGCTGGAACAGGCTCTTGCGGAATACTTAAAGGTCCCTTACATCAGTCTCTTTACTAATGGAACCCTTCCGCTACTTACGGCACTCCAAGCTCTTCGCATCACTGGTGAAGTCATCACGACTCCTTACAGCTTCGTTGCTACGACTCATAGCATCTGGTGGAACGGCTGCCGTCCTGTATTCGTAGATATCGAGGAAGAAACTTGCGGCATCGATCCGAACAAGATTGAAGCAGCAATCACTCCTAAGACCACGGCCATCATGCCTGTGCATTGCTATGGCAAGCCGGTGAAGATGAAGCAGATCCAAGAAATCGCCGACAAGTACGGCCTCAAGGTCATTTACGATGCAGCACATGCATTTGGCGTAGAGGTAGATGGCGAAAGCGTCCTTAATGCCGGTGATATGAGCACCCTGTCTTTCCACGCGACAAAAGTGTATAACACTCTCGAGGGTGGTGCTCTGATTGTGCATGATGAGGCAACGAAAAAGCGAATCGATTACTTGAAGAATTTTGGCTTCGCTGGCGAAACTGAAGTCGTTGCTCCTGGTATCAACAGCAAGGTTGACGAAGTTAGATCCGCATATGGCCTCTTGAACCTCAAGCAGGTTGATGCCGCTATTGAAAAACGCCATCATGTTGCCATTAAGTATCGCGAAGCCCTTAGGCATGTCCCTGGAGTTCGTTTCTTTGACGATATGCCGGGCGTCCGTCATAATTACAGCTATTTCCCGATCTTCATCAATGCAAAGGAATATGGGAAGACGAGGGACCAGCTTTACTTCGAGATGAAGGAGAAGAATGTGTTGGGGCGTCGCTATTTCTTCCCGCTTATAAGTACGTTCAGCACTTATCGCGGATTACCTAGTTCAGCCCCCGCTAACCTCCCAGTTGCTACCCGGATAGCAAATGAGGTGATTTGTCTTCCTATGCATCATGAACTGAGCAACGAGGATATTAGTCGAGTGCTTGATATTGTGGTTAAATAATGGAACTTTCTGCTTTATCCCGAGTCATATCTCCCACATTATCTCGCCAACTTTTTATGATGGCAAAAAAATATGATGATGTGGTGGATTTTACTCTTGGTGATCCTGATATTCCGACGCCAAAGCCAATTTGTGACGCTGCTGCTCGAGCCGCATCAGATGGGTATACTCGTTATGCACCTAATGCTGGTCTTCCAGCGTTGAGGCAAGCGATTGCTAGACAAGTTTCCGAACAAAGTGGTCTAGTTTATGAAAGTAATAATGTAGCTATCACGATAGGCGCAACAGAGGCTGTTTATCTTGCTTTTATGGCTTGCCTCAACCCGGGGGACGAAGTTATAATTCTTGCTCCATACTGGGTACAGTACGAAAACATTGTAAAATTATTGGACGGGAAACCGGTTATCATTGATTCATTCAAACAAGATTTTGAACCTGATTTATCAGTTATTTACAATGCTATTAATCAGAGAACAAGGGTTATCGTAGTGAATTCTCCCAACAATCCTTCTGGTTACATCTATAATGAGAGTTTCTTACAGAAGCTTGCAGAAATTGCTATCGCATCTAATATTCTGATTTTCGACGATGAAGCATACCGTTCTTTGGTTTTTGAACAGGATTATCCTTCAATTTCTCATTTCTGCCGAAAAGAAGACATTGTTATCATTAATAGTTTCTCCAAGCAATATGCAATGACGGGTTGGCGTGTGGGCTATGTGATAGCAGAAGAAAGATTGATCAATGCTATTGTTAAGTTTCAGCAGAACATAGCTGTTTGCGTAGCAACACCGAATCAATATGCGGCAATTGAGGCGATTACAAATTCCGATCAATATTCCGGAGAAATAAGAGACGTGTTTGCACATCGTCGTGATGTGCTGATAAAAGAGCTGGAGAAGATTCCAGGACTAAAGTGTAAAGCTCCGCAAGGAACATTCTATGCTTTTATTGATATTTCATCAATAGAGTTAGACTCACTGTCTTTCTGCTTTGATTTGCTAGAAAAGCAACATGTTGCAGTTATTCCCGGTATTGCGTTCGGTAAGGCATTTGACAAATACATTCGCCTGGCCTTTACATTGAATGATGACAAGATAATAGAAGGAATATCAAAGATTGGTAAATACATACAGGCTATATTATGAGTAAAAATGTATTAGTGCTCCCTGGTACTCAGTGGCAAGTCCCATTGATTGAGAAGATTCAGGCAATGGGGTACAAGGCTTTAGTCGTTAACCCTGATCCCGAGGCTCCGGGAATGAAGATAGCGGACATCTGTTTAGTCTCTGATATTTTCAATAAACAACGTGTTATTGATTTTGGACATGAGCATAATATAGATGCTGTGATCTCCGACGAGTGCGATATTGCAATGAATTGGGTGGCTGAACTAGGGAAGCTTTTCAATGTGCCTACACTTGATGAAGAAACTGCGGCTTTATTTACAGACAAGTATCTGATGCGAGAGTTTAGTAAAAAGCATGGTCTCAAGTATCCAGAGTATAAGTTTTGCAAAACTGCCGATGATGCCATTGAACTCCAAAGAGAGATAAGGAAGCCAATCATTATCAAGCCTCTTGACAGTAATGCCAGCCATGGCGTGTTTAAATGTAATAATGAGGATGATATTCGTAAACATTTTGATGAGGCTTTGTCTTTCTCCCGTGTCGAGAAATCAGTTTTGGCTGAGCGGTTTATCGTTGGAACGGAATTCACCATTGATGGAGTAAAGACTCCTGATTGTCACTATACAATGGCCATTAGTGAAAAGAAACACTTCGCTCATAATGAGAGCATTGCAAATGAACTGTTGTTTTCGCATTACAATCCACGATTCGATTATGACAAGCTAAGGTCTACTAATGACGCCTTTGTGATGAAGAGTAATCTTCAGTTTGGTTTCACGCATGCTGAGTATAAGTATGAAGATGGGGAGTTCTATCTGATTGAAATTGCTGCACGCGGCGGAGGTAATATGATTTCCAGTTGCATCACGCAGTTTATGGCGGGCTATGATACTTATCGCTATTTGGTTGAGTGCGCTACTGGCAATGTGCATAGTGAAGATTTCTCTTTGCGTCCTAAATTTAAAGAACGTGCTGCTGTGCTCAAGTTCTTTGAGACGCCAAGCGGCGGAGGAAAGGTAAGGGAGATAAAGGGTTTGGATTATTTGAATAGCGAAGATGACATTAAGCACTATCGATTGAATTTCAAGATTGGAGATACTATTGAAAATGCTATCAACGATTCTGTGCGCATCGGTTTCTATATCATTTGTTCCGAGAATATGCAGAGACTTCGTGAGGTCATGAATAACATTGATAAAAAGTTTCAGATTTTATATTAGATAATCATGGATATTAACGAGATAAAACAAAAGGCCATAGAGCTGATCGAAGCTAATAAAATATCATCAACCGAGATTGGTGATGTTCTTGGCAAAACTGGCCAAATTGAAGGTGTTCATGCTTTGAATGCCCAGATGTTTCGCGCCGGAGAAGTGAAGGTTATTTACGCTATTAATAACAGTAATTACGAGGTCCATAAGCAGCTTGCTGAAAGTGACGACATGAAGGGCAAAATTCTCTTTGTGTATAATGTGAATTGTGATAGAGCGATATTCGGAGATCTGGTATCTAAGTACATAATGCTTTATAAGCGAGCCAATGCCATAGTCATTAATGGGAAACTGCGTGATGCACATACCTTGATCAAAGAAAAATATCCGATCTGGTTGCAGGATGTTAGCCCAATAGGTTGTGTGAATCGCCAAAATGGACCTGATATTGATCCTTCTTTGTTGCAAGAGATTAAGGATACATATGAAGGGAGTATTATGGTTTGTGACGACTCGGGTGTCGTGATGATTCCCAAAAATAAGATTGATGAAAAACTGATTACTAAATTGGAGTTCATTGAGTTCCAAGAGGATATCTGGTACTATTGTGTGGATACTCTCAAAATGAGCACTTTTGATACTGTCTGTAAGAAGAAATATTTAAACGGGGGTCTTATCGATGATAAAATGTTAGATAAGTTGAATGAATTTCAAAAGAGCTTATAGCAGAAATCAAGATCAAAGTTTTCATGTATTGATTAAACTAATTCGTGGACTATATGGAACAAAATACAACGCAGAATATGCCAATTGAGCAGGGGTGGACACAAAAAATGTATAAGTGGTACTCTGATACCATTGAAAAAGAGAACGGTGAAAACTGTTTTGATGAAAGCTATAGACAGTGGGCGCATGCACACGGATTTTATGCAGAAAGTGCGTGCTCTTATAATCTGACGCCCCAGAGCATTGGTGAATACCTTTCTGATCACGATTATCTTAAAGTTTGGCCACTTAATGGATGGACACGGATTTGGATTAACGACAAACTTACCTTGAAGTATATGCTCGCTAATACCATGTTTGACAAGTTAATGCCAGAGTACTATTATTATAGCACCCCTCAAGGTTTAAGACCACTCGTTGATAATCCTTATAAATCTCAAGGTTCAGACGAGGATTGCTTTCTTAGGCTATTGAAAGAGAAGGGGGATTTCGCTTGTAAACCCTGCAATGGTACTACTGCGATCGGATTTGTTAGGCTATCTTTTAAAGATGGAGAATTCTTTTTTAATCACGATAAGGTTTCCTCGGAAGAGATCGTGGCGTTTATCCATACACATCCGAACTACGTTTTTACTGAGTATTTGAAGCCATCAAAAGACTTTTCAAGATTCTCGGAGCAGATACACACGCTGAGAATCGTAACATTGAATGTTGAAGGGCAGGCAAGAATCGTTGGAGGCTATCTTAGGCTTCCTTGCCATACTAATGGGGAGGCAAATTATACCGTAATCGATGGGAGCGATACGGAATCGTTCAACTTGTTCGTTAATGTGGATTTTAATACCGGTAGATTTGAGGGGGCGAAAAAGACATTTGCTAATCGTGTAGAAGCATGTTCAAGTCATCCTGACACGGGAGCTCTGATAGAAGGGACTATTCCTAGTTTTGATGCATTAAGAGAAATTGTTCTTTCTGTAGCTAATAGGTTTAATACGCTTGAGTGGTTAGGCTTTGATATTGGAATAACAGATAAGGGACCTAAATGTATGGAAATCAATTCTCATCCTGGGATTAAGTATATGCAGATATTTACTCCTTTGCTCCAAGACGAGTTGTTAAAGAGCTATTTTTCCCAAAAACTAAGCGAGATAGAGCATTTGAGTAAAGATGAGTTAGAGAGGCGTTTCCGCATCCCTCGATAACCATCAATCATATTAATGAGTTTTAATGGAAATACATGTTAATCAGATAGAGAAACGCTCTTGGGTAGAAATAAACTTATATCAGCTTCGACAAAACTTGATTGAATATAGGAGCCAATTAAAACGAGATGCGCAAATCATGGCCGTAATCAAGGCCGACGCTTACGGTCATGGAGATGTTCAAGTAGCAAAGTTGTTGTCCAGATGTGGCGTGACAATGCTTGCAGTATCGAATATTGATGAGGCTATCGGTTTAAGAGAAGCCGGAATCGCCGGTGAAATCTTGCTTCTTGGATACTCTTCTCCTATCTATGCAGAGGTTTTACGTGACTTTGATTTAACGCAAGCAATCGTTTCTGAGGAATATGCACAAGCATTGGTGGAAACAGGTATTAGGGTGAAATGCCAGTTTGCAGTTGATACAGGAATGAATCGTATCGGTATTGATGCGGACAATGCGGATGAATGTGAGCATATTATTCGTTTCTATGCTAACAAGTTGAATGTTACGGGCCTTTTTACTCATTTTTGTGCTGCAGATTCTACCGGTAGTGAGAGCACCGCATTTACATGGGAACAAGTTTCAAAGTTCAAAGCTGTTGTAGATAGAGTGTCAGATTTGAGGCTGCCTTTTATTCATTGCTGTAATTCTGTCGCTGGTTTAAGGTACCTGGATGGCTCAAAGGTATTTGATGGTATTGGAGATATCGTAAGGTTAGGAATCATTTTATATGGGTTAGCCCCCGACAATTCTATTACACTACCGGCGGGAATCTTACCTGCTCTCAGTTGGAAATCATCCATCTCTATGGTTAAGCATGTACATGCTGGAGAATCAGTGGGATATGGAAGAACTTATGTTGCTGACAATGAACGTGTGGTAGCAACGGTAACGACAGGTTACGCAGATGGTCTTAATCGCCTTTTATCTAATCGGGGTTTTGTATTGATTCATGGTAAGAAGGCTCCAATAATAGGACGAATCTGTATGGATCAGACAATGGTTGATGTTACACATATCCCTAATGTAAAAATGGGAGACAAAGTTGTTATTCTTGGCAAAAGCGGGGATATAGAGTATAATGCTAATGATATGGCTAAAGACCTAAATACAATCGGGTATGAGGTATTATGCAGCATATCAAAGCGGGTGCAACGGTTCTATTTAGATTCATAAGACTGTTTTTGATGATTCTCAAATGCTCTATTCAATCAAGAAACTAGATTACACCATTGTGGTGAATTTGTTGTATAATTGCGAGAACAGCTTTAATCCTCCTTTATCGCACAATATACCATTCACGGTGGACGAGTACGCAATGAGACTCGCCAATAATGCGTCTTTTGTCGTATGCGAGGAGAATGGAGAGATAATCGGTTTCACGGCTTTCTATACGAACATACCTGGAGGTTTCGTATATATCCCTCAGATCTGGGTATCGGATGATTACCAAAGGAAAGGCATCGGTGCGAAAATGATGGATGTGTTAATTCAATGTGCTCCCAAAGATATTCAGTCAATTAGATTAGAAGTAAGAAGAAACAATGAAAAGGCGTTTTCCTTTTACGCGAAGAATGGCTTTTCTTGCATTGGAGATAGTAACAATAAGTGCTTACTTGAAAGAATACTAAAGAGGTAGTATGGGAGATTCTCTAAGAGATAGAGCAGTAAGGGGCGTTGGTTGGAGTGCACTTGACAGTTTATTAGGTCAGGGCATCACTTTCCTGGTAGGCCTAATCCTTGCTAGACTGTTGAGCCCAAGCGAATATGGCCTAATAGGGATTACTACGATCTTCATTACCGTCTTCAATGCGATTATTGACAGTGGCTTTTCACAAGCCGTAATCCGGAAAGCTGATGCTGATAATGATGACTACAATACGATGTTTATTACGAATATGGTATTGTCGGTAATCATGTTTATCATTCTTTTTCTTTGTGCTCCAGCAATTGCCCACTTCTTCAAGCGTCTGGAACTGGTTTCTCTTACAAGGGTGATGGGGATTGTCCTAATCATCAATGCTCTCTCGATAACTCAGAATACAGTTCTTACCAAAAGGATTGACTTTAAGACAAAGACTAAAGCGTCGCTTATTTCAGCTGTTCTTAGTGGAGTTGTTGGCATCGCCATGGCCTTCATGGGGTATGGTGTTTGGGCATTGGTTGGGCAGCAAATCACCAAACAACTTGCTAATACGATATGCCTCTGGGTATTCAATCGTTGGTGGCCCAACTTCTCCTTTAGCCAGAAGAGTTTCAAGTACATGTGGAGCTTTGGCTGGAAATTGTTGGCAAGTGGTTTAATTGATAATACCTGGAATCAATTGTATCAGGTCGTTGTGGGGAAGTACTATTCTCCAGACACCTTGGGGCAGTATTCTAGAGCTAAAGAGTATGCGGGCATTTTCTCAACAAATATTCAGGCTGTAGTGGGGCGAGTATCTTACCCAGTCTTAGCTGAAATAAAGGATGACAATGCAAGGCTGGTGAGTGCTTATCGTAGAATCATTAAGGCAACGATGTTTGTGACGGCCGTCTGCATGATTTCAATGGGAGCGATTGCTGAGCCAATGATCTATTGTTTAATTGGCCCTCAATGGCACCAGGCTGCGACTTTTTTGCCTTTGATATGTATGAGTTTGTCGCTTTATCCTCTTCATGCCATCAACTTGAATATGTTGAAGGTACAAGGTCGTTCTGACTTATTCTTAGGATTAGAGATAATAAAGAAAATTATAGCCATTGGTCCTATTTGCTTGGGTATTTTTGTGGGCATCTATTGGATGGTTGCGGGTACAGTGGTTACAGGTTTTATAGCATTCTTTCTCAACTCTTATTATTCTGGCAAGTTTTTAGGTTATTCTTCATGGCGGCAATTGAAGGATGTGGCTCCCAGTTATGGGGTGGCTTTTGTAGTGGCCTTATCGGTGTATTTTCTTAAGTTTCTACCAATCAGTTATTGGTTCGTATTACCTTTGCAGATTGTTGTTGGAATGGGAGTATTCTTTCTTGTTTGTGAAATCACTAGGTTTCCAGAGTATCTTGAAGTTAGAGGGATGGTGATGAACTTCATAGGAAAACTGAAAAGTTAACTGCGATTCTTAATATGGAACAGATTGTTAGTTTTATGGTTCGTGTGAGTTGTATGACATATAACCAGGCATCATACATAGATGATACAATGAATGGTTTCTGCATACAAGAGACAAAATTCCCGTTTGTCTGTACTATTTTCGATGATAACAGTACGGATGGAGAGCAGGAAGTAATCAGATACTATTTAGAGACGAATTTTAACGTTAACGATAGTAGCGTTGCTAGATTTGAAGAAACCGATGATTATAAGTTTGTTTTTGCTCAACACAAGACCAATCATAATTGCTTTTTTGCCGTTTATTTTTTGAAGTATAATCACTATAGAATCAAGAAGTCGAAAACTTCGTATATTGATAAGTGGTGTCATTCACAATATATCGCTTTATGCGAAGGAGATGATTATTGGATCCATCCCCAAAAACTGGAAAAGCAAGTTGAGTTTATGAGTAACCATCCTAATCATAGTCTTGTTTTTTGTTCACATAAAAGAGTTTATCCGAATGGTGCAGAACAAGTTGTTAAAAGATATGAAGATGATCTTTTGGAATGCCCATTGTCAGATATGATTCGCGGAGGAGGAAGTTTTATGGCTACGAATACAATGCTTTTTAGAGAAGTTTTTTACGAGACACCATCTATATGGACTAAAAATGTTTCCTTTGGTGACTTGCAATTAATGCTATCTTTAGCTGTTCAAGGGAAGGTCGCTTTTTTGTCTGATGTGATGTGTTGTTATCGTGTCTCTTCTGCGGGATCATGGACTGAATCAATGATGTCAGATATTCGCAATCGAAGAGTTATATATAAGCAAATAGAGACTATCTGGTCTCAATTTGATGTCTGGACAAAAGAAGAGTACCATTCATTGATTCGTGAACAGATAAGGAGTAATAGGATTAATAGAATAAAGGACGAGCTTTTAACTCTTTTCCGAAGGATTAAATAAGCAGTATCATAACCCCAAAATAGATACCAACGATTATATGAGTAAGAAAACTGCCAAGATTGATTTGGTGCATTGGGCAATCTGTTTAATCTTTGTAAGTACACCAATCGAGTCTATCAGTGTGTTTGGAAAATCCAGCAGTTTTTCAATTGTCCGATTATCCTTTTTGCTACTATTCTTGGTTTGGTTGCTTTTATCACACAAACTGGAGATAAACAAAATGATAGTGAGTTACCTATTATTAGCTGGATACTTTGTTATTGGGTTATTATGGAGTATCAATATTGAGTCATCGCTGACTAAGATAGGAACTTTTTTGTTGCCGACCATTCTTTTATGCTCGATTATTTCTATAAATACTCAGTCAGAACGTGATTTTGAGATGTACGTTGTGAGCTATTTAATCGGTTGTGTTGTTTTGAGTGTTTTCGCTTATGCAAATCGGGAACAAATCCTGTTAGATGCGACTTATGCAGATATGGAGAGAGTTTCAGCATTAGGGCAGGATCCCAATGAATTCTGTGTTCTATTGAACACTGGCATAGGGATGCTATTACATTATTTGGGATCTAAAAAGAAATTATCGATTGTGTTAATTGTTTGGGCGGTAATTGCTTTTTGGTCATTTGTGGTTTTATCAACGGGATCTCGAACCGGTTCTATTATATTGATAAGCTTATTTGTTGCTTATCTTTTTAATAATAAAGCAAGTATTCCATTCATGTTACCTTTGCTTTTGGTCGCTGCTTTTTATCTATCCCAATATATATCAAGTGGTATTCTTGAACGGCTGATGGAAACCAGTGACTCAATCAAGTCCAATGATATGTCCGAAAGAGGTTTGATATGGCATTGGGCATGGATATCTTTTCAAGAAGAGAATGCGGCTCTTGGTGTAGGATTCGGTAATTTCCCCGAAATGCTAATATCACATGGTTACCCGGGTAGAGCCTCCCATAATACATATTTGTCTTATTTAATATGTGGAGGAATCGTTGGGGCTGCTTTCTTTTTGGGGATTATTGTTCGAATAATAGACTATGTCATCAAAATTCATAGAATCGAGAAAAAATGGAATATGTTATACTATATTCTCCCTTTGTTTATTGGTATGATTACTCTTGAGACTAACAACCGGAGGTGGCTATTTCTTTTGGGCCTTATGGTTTATAAGTATTACAAATTAATCAGTGTTGAAAACGATAGGATTGTAGTAAATACAAGTATAAGATAATTTGTTTTGTAATGAAAATTCTAGAGATTGTGTATGGTTTATCCTCTGGAGGTGCGGAAAGACTTGTGGTAGATTTATGTAACGAGTTATCCAAGACTGAAGAGGTAACATTATTAGTTATTAAGGATGTTAAACAGTTTTATGCTTCTCAGTTGAATTCAAGAGTACATGTCGTTTATGCGGGGTTCCCTATTCGTCATACCATTCGGCAGCATCTATTTGTAAATCAGTTTATTCGAGGAACCAAACCGGATATTGTTCACTATCACAGTGCAGCTCGCTTTTCATGTTTATTATCAAATGTGATTAATCGAAAACGAGCCAAATTTTATATGACAGTGCACTCCGATGTTGAAAACGGCTACAAAAAAGGATTAGGTGGTTTACAAGTCCGATTAGCGAACTCTTTGGGACATACAAGGTTCATAACCATTTCAGATGAAAATATGGCTCAATTTAAACGTATCTATCCACATTACCCAGTACGAAAGATTATGAATGGAAGGGCTTTACCTCAATTAACAGATAACCTTTCTGTCGTTCAAGATGAAGTTAATTCATATAAAACAACAGATCGAACTACAGTGTATATACACGTGGCTCGGTTTGATCCCGTCAAAAACCAAAGAATGTTGATAACAGCATTTAACCAACACGTACAGAATGGCGCAGATGCAATACTTCTTGTTTTAGGTAAGGGGTTTGATGTGGGACCTGGGAGCGAACTAAAAGGATTAGCTAGTCAACGAGTATTCTTTTTGGGTGTTAAGGAGAATGTATATGATTATTTATCTTGTGCTGATGCATTTTGTCTATCCTCTTTTAAAGAAGGGATGCCGATGTCCATAATAGAGGCCGTCTTGTCGGGACTACCTATCATTTCGACTCCGGTTTGCGGTGCGATTGACGTTGTTAAAAGTGGTTTAAATGGATTCTTGGCGAAGGATTTTAGTAAAACTGCTTTTTTATCTGCTCTGATTCAATTTGAAGAGGCTAAAGATTTGATCAAGTTAAATGCTTTTAAGATAAAGGATTCAAATGAGTATGCGATTTCACATTGCGCAATTGAGTATATTAAGTGGTTTCAAGAAGGGTAATGTTTCTTGGTGATATAGTATTGTTCTCTTTTTATAACTGTCTAAAATTGTTAAGATGAATAAAAGAGTTTTGATAACAGGCGGGGGGGGGGATATCGCTCAAGCATTGAAAGCCGTTCTTGAGAAAGAAGGTTATCTAGTGATGGCTGCGAAAAGGACCGAACTTGATGTGACTGACTGGAAAAGTATAGAGAATGCTATTAAGAGTTTTGTCCCGGATATTCTCATTAATAATGCTGGATATGTGGTCCCTCAATCTATAAGAAAAATGGATTTGGATAATACTAAAAGGCATTTTGACGTGAATGTTTGTGGTACTTTTTATTGTACTGGTATTGCACTGAAATACAATCCTGATGTACAGATAATCAATATCGGTTCTGCAGCTTCTATTGAAACTCATGCCACGTGGAGTGAGTATTGTGCATCTAAAGCTGCAGTAGTAATGGCCACTAAATGCTGGGCGGAAGATGGGCTATATGCTGTAGTTTTATCTCCTGGCAGGACAAAAACAAAAATGAGAAAAAGCCTATTCCCAGATGAAGATCAAAGTACACTTTTGGACCCATTTGATTTTGCTAGAGTCGTTATGAAGGCAATTCATAAAGAATATCCTACAGGAACACATTTAATAGTTCGTAAACAAAACGTTCAACAATTGATTAACAAATAATGTTCTATGAATTGTTCAGAGTTTCTAGTTGATTTTTTTATTTCCCATGGTGTAACCGATGTTTTTGGTTATGCGGGAGGGTATATTGTCCCTTTTATGGATGCTCTTTATAAAAGAAGCAAAGAGATTACTACTCATGTGTGCTATCATGAGCAAGCGTGTGCTTTGGCTGCCGATGGTTATGCGAGGACAAGCGGCAAATTAGGTGTTTATTTTACAACTTCCGGACCTGGGGCGGTAAATGCTTTTGGAGGACTTGCAGATGCTTGGTTTGATGGGTTCCCTATTATGGGGATATGCGGGAATGTTCCAACAAATGAAATGAAAGGTTTCTCAGGTATTCGCCAAAACGGTTTCCAAGAAATGGATATTGTTTCAATGACACGAAATATAACCAAGTATTCAGTAACAGCAAATAGTGCGGAAGGTTTTGCTGAAATAGTAAACCGAGCATATAATATGGCACTTCTTGGGCGTAAAGGGGGCGTTGTTATTGATTTCCCACTTGATATACAGCAAATAGAAGTCATACGGTAGTATTATGTTTTTATTAATCTGATTATGATATTCAAACCTATTTATAAAAAACCAGTATTACTTGCTGGTAATGGGGTCAGAACATCTGGAGCAGTGGAAATGGTTCAAGAGTTTGCAATGAAAACTAAAATCCCTTTGCTTACTACTATGAACGGCGTGGATATAGCCCAAGATGACCTTCATATTGGTTTTATCGGGACTCATGGGAATCGTATTGCCAATATGATTTTGCATGAGTGTGATTTGATAGTATCAGTTGGAGCTCGTTTGAGTCTTCGTCAGGTGGGACGTTATACTGCAAATTTTGCACCTCAAGCACATCTTGTAAGGGCCGACATTGACGAATCCGAATTAAGCCGAAACGTGAAGGTTAATGAGGATAAGTTTCATACCGATGCCAGGGATTTTATGCGCAAAATCCAAGATGAGTCAGTAGGAAACTTTAGTGCTTGGAGGAAACAATGTCTTGAAGCAAAAGCAATACTTGATGACTTTGATAAGCAGCCCGGCAATTATGCGGTTGAAGCTATTGGAGAATTACTCCCGGAAAATGCAAACGTTTCAGTTGATGTCGGAATGAATCAGTGCTGGTGTGCTCAGTCACTTGTATTAAAGGGATATAAAGGTCGCATTCATATCAGTGGTGGTTACGGGACGATGGGGTGCGGACTACCATTTGCAATAGGTTCGGCCATTGCAGAAAAGGGGAAGACCGTGTTTTGCATTACAGGTGATGGCGGTTTTCAAATGAATATTCAAGAATTAGAGACGGTTAAGAGAGAGAATCTTCCAATTAAAATTATTGTTTTAAACAACCATGTTCTAGGTAAAATTAGTGAGACTCAGCATTTCAATCATGATAATCGTTTTGCTTGTACTGCAATGTCTGGGGGGTATTCTGTCCCTGATTTTGTTAAAATTGCTAATGCATACGGCATTAAAGCGAAGAAGTTGGCTTCATATGGTGAGCTGAGCAGATTCAAGGAATGGATTGACGATAAGGATCCATGCCTTTTCGATGTTTCGCTTCCAGAGAATAGCTTTCTTACTCCAAAGATTAAGTGGGAAACAAGCAAGATCTCTCCGGATCTTCCAGAGGAAATTGTTACGAAGGTAAAACAGATTCTTGGTAGATAGTATTAATAGAAAAGAGCGTATGAAAGAAGTAGGAGCAATTATATTAGCAGGAGGTAAAGGGACGCGATTCCACCGGCAAAAACAATTTGTTGAATTATGGGGTAAAGAACTTTGGCGACATGCATATGATAAAGCGCGCACACTGATTCCAGAAGATAGAATTGTAGTCGTGGGCGTCGACATCCTAGGCGGCGAGACCAGAAGCGGGTCGGTTATGAATGGTTTGAGGGCCCTTGGGAAGTGTTCCAAGGTTCTTCTCATAGAAGCGGCTAGGCCGCTTGTCACTATTGACCAACTTAAGAAGCTCATTGATTGCGAAGGGGATTCGATTACATTTGTGGCCCCTTGCATTGATACAATTATTAAAAAAGATAAGACATACTTGAATCGAAACGAATGTTTGCGGTTGCAAACCCCACAGGCGTTTAATCGAGAATTGTTAGAAAAAGCATATGAAACGGGAAAATATATGGATATGACTGATGAGACTCGGGTTATGTACGATGAATATGGTATAGAGCCTGTGTTTGTTGACGGCGGGGACAATTTGTTTAAAGTCACATACCCGAAAGATATTGCTTTTCTTGAATTTTATTTCAATAAAGATGTTTGATTTTGATTGTATATCGGATTAATTCTAGATAGTATCGATGTGAACAATGTTTATTCCTCGGGTGATATTAGTGTCTTTATCCATTATCTCTTGTGTCTCGAGTTGCGCTATTGCTCTTGATCCTCTCCACGAGGAGATGGATGATGAATCGAATGTCTTGGTCAAGATCAGAAAGACAGGAGAGAAGATAAAGAATGAGTGTTATTATCAAGACAACAAATATACGGCACAAGGAGTATCTATTATTAATAATACTATTTTTAGATTGTATAATTCCGGGATTTGTCAAGTCTATCAAGCAAATGATATAGAGGATCCGGTTCTGATTTCGACATTTGAATTGGGCTCTCGTAGTTCAAGTAATCATTGTAATTGTGCGCAGTTTTTTAAGAATCCTGATGGGACTAAGCTATTATATATATCTGGATTGAATGGACGGTGTTATGTAGAGCGAATGACACATTATTCATCAGTCCTAATTCAAACAATTGAGGTGCCAAAATTGGACTTGTTATTTAATAGTCAAATGGTTAATACGATTTGTGGGGACGATGGCTTTTTGTGGTTGTTTGGTGAATCGCGTGAGAATCAAACTTTGGTGTTTGCAAAAGCAAGACGTCCAGACATAAAGGAGAAGGCAGTTTCGCTATCTATTGATGACATAGTGGATTATTGGTATGAGACAGACTATGTTTATAATCAAAGTGTTTGGCAAGGAGGGATGGTTTATGGAGGATATCTCATTTTTGTATTTGGACTAGAAACAGACAATAAGCATATTGCTGTTTACGATACATGCTCGCATAGCAAGGTCGCGGATATTAGTCTTAATGGGGTTGTATTGGAGGAACCCGAGGATTGTGATTTTATAAACGGACAAATCCTTCTCTCAACTAATGGTGGGCGGGGCTATTACTTGTTGAATTTGAAAACAATTGTTCCTGAGTTGATCTTTACTCAGGAATGAGATATTTGGAAGAGGCGAACGAAGCTTGCGTCTTCTCACACAGTAGTTTTATAAGGTGGTAATATGACATGATACAATAAATAATAGACTCAACAATAATATGAGAAAACTAAGTATAGGAGAAGTTCAAGTGCATCTCCTTCAAATCGCTAAAGAGTTTGACCGGATTTGTACCGAGCATCATATCCCTTATTATATGATAGGGGGGACTATGTTAGGGGCTATCCGACACAAAGGGTTTATACCATGGGATGATGATATGGATTTCGGTGTACCAATTGAGTATTTCAACGAGTTAACCGCCATTTTAGAAAAGGAGCTGAAGGATCCATTCCGTTGCTGCACATGTTACAATCATCCAGCTGTAATATTCAATTTCAACAAAATCGAGGATCATTCTACTTTTATTGACAATGTATTTGTAAAGCTACCACCTGATAAACAAATAGGTATTAATATTGATGTTTTTCCTTTGAATAAATGCGATCTTGATGATAAGACTTGGAATAAGATAAGAAGGAGAAATGTCGTCTTGTCTGGTTACGAGAGATCGATGACAAACCCCAAGAGTTTGCCGCGAAGATTAGTAAAGTTTTTGTTACGTCTTCTTTCACTGGGGAATCATAAAATAGTGAATAGACGGATTGACCGGTTATTACTTAGAAATGGCAAAGGCGATTATTATGGCAATTCGTTGGGACGCTGGGGGGAAATAAAAGAAAAAATGCCATATGAATGGTTCGGCAGAGGAAGAAGATATGAGTTTGAAGATGCTTGTTTTTTAGGCCCTGAAAAGTATGATGAGTATTTAACACACATATATGGAGATTATATGAAACTTCCTCCTGAAGATAAAAGACAGCCGCATGTTGAGAACGTCTTTCTGAGATAGCGCTTTTTTTACATATGAACTTTATAGAACAACAAAAACAGAGTAAATGAACATTCTTCTATGCACCCCTTTTCATATTAATTCTCAAGTGATCCAAGGGGGAATAGCGATATGGGCACAAAACATAGTGGATTATTATCACACTGTGGTTAGTGATGTGCAATTACACATAATACCCTATGATCGTAAAACGGATGCTAAGGCATGTAAGAGCATGTTGAAACGGGTATGGCTGGGGTATTTAGATTATCGAGATGCTATCAAAGAGACTCGGAGGCAATTAAACTCAGGGAGCTATGATGCTTTGCACCTTTGCACTAGCGCTTCAATTAGTTTGATTAAAGACATACTTGTCTTAAAATTGGCAAGACGTAAAAGAGTAAAAGGGATTATTCATTTTCATTTTGGTCGGATTCCAGCGGTTAAGCATAAGAACAATTGGGAGTGGTGGCTACTAAAGCGAGTTGTTAGTTTGTCCAATTCTGCTATTGTCATGGATTTGAAGTCATTATCGGCTTTAAAAGATAGTGGGTTTCATAATGTTCTTTACCTTCCGAACCCTCTCTCTAATAGTATCTCTGAACAAATCGCTAAAGAAGCAGGCATTATTAATCGGGAGAATAATCGTATTTGTTTTGTCGGCCACGTGATTCCTACAAAGGGAGTGTATGAACTTGTGAAAGCATGTCAGAGTATTACTGGGATTAAGTTATGTGTAGTTGGGAAAGTGGCTGATGACGTCAGAAACAAGATGGAACAGTTGTCGGGCGGTGGAGATTGGATAATCTTTAAGGGAGAAGTTAGCCATGCTGAAGTAATAAAGGAATTATTGGCGGCAGAGGTATTTGCATTTCCATCTCACACAGAAGGCTTTCCAAATGTGATTCTTGAGAGTATGGCCTGTGGTTGTGCTATTACTACTACACCAGTAGGTGCAATTCCTGAAATGTTAAGCTTTGATTCTGTAGTACCCTGTGGATTATGTTCTGAAGTGAATGATGTGGAAGGGTTGAGAAATAACATTCTATTTCTCCTTAACAATAAGAAGGATGCTAGGGAATATGCAAAAAGAGCTCAAAAAAGAGTAAGTCAGCTGTATTCTATCCCTATAATTTGGATGCAGTTAGAACAAATATGGCATTTGATTCACTAATCCTTGATTATGCATTGCTTTCGTTCTATAGTCGTTCTTGTTGCTTTTTTCGTTTATCCATATAAGGTAAACGGTGTTGACGTTTTTCGTGTTCATACTCAAGAACAGTTTGATTTAGCCATAGAAAGAATTAATAGGGGTGAAGATTTACAGTTGCATCTTTTAGCTCAACATTATGTATTAAATAGGGGTATTATCGCAAAGTCTCCATTGACTATTATTGGCAATGGAGCCACCATTATGTGCTATTCTGATTATTATACTCCAAATGATGTGTATAAAACTACGGATAGCCATTATGTATATCGACAAAATAACCGATTATCCATTTTCCCGCTTTTTTTTGACGATAAAGGACTTTTATTTCGAGTGTCAGAGTCTGTCGTGGATAGTATAGGAGTTAATCACGTTGAAGGAGATATTATCGCCTCAAAACAGTTTTCTTCTGGAGCGCAATTGCAAATTCCAATTCCGAATAACTTGATTCATTTGAAAAACAGAGTGTTTTCAAATGCCTATGGCTATTTCGATTGTGGCTGGCAAGTCATTAATTTCAGGTTATTCCGTTCGGATAGCAAGTTCTTTTATTGTGTTACTCTTAATTCTTGTAGTACCAATAATTATCAGTTTGATAAAAAAGTATATAAAAAACCAATCCGCTTTGTGGTTTTTAATGCTGAGTTGAAGGATGACTCAATTTACTTTGATAATGAGTTTGTTTTTGTCCCAAAGAATGTTGGTAGTTTGTATTGTTTGAATAGAGATGAAATCTATCGCCACAAACCTACCATTAGTGTACAATCAGATTTTGTTTTGGAGGGTGTTCGTTTTTTGGGGTTTGATGGAATCAGGGTGGAATTAGGGGCAATTAATAAATGCATCATAAAGGATTGCCATTTCAGAAATAGCATTGGCTCTGCTTTGATAATCTACAAAAAAGGGGGAGAAAATGCCGCCGTTGCATGTGTTGATAATTGTCGTTTTATTTCTTGTGCTATTCATAATGACAATTGTCTTAAGATATATGGTTCCATTGGGGGGAAACCATGTGTCCAGTTGAGTAATTGTATGATAATGCGATACGGTGATGAAAGGATTTATTATAAGAATTCGGTAGGGGCAGTTTTTGTTGATGGAGATGTTTCTCTGATAAATAATACTATGATTAATTCACCTAGAGGGCAACTCTTTCTTAATCGAGGAAGAATACTTGTAGAGGGTAATGTATTTCTTAACTCGGATCAGTTCAATGCATATTATGAAAGAAATCTAAGCAGCGACATGGGGATGGTGTATTGCAATCACTTGTTTAAAGATACTAATTTGGCTTTGAGCAATATTTCAAATAGAATACTCATTAGTCGGAATCTAATCTATGGAGCGTACTCATATGGGAATTATGCCCGCGGGATTTACATTGATGATGGCCGTGGCGATGTCGAGTGTAAAAGAAATATCATTTTGAATACGCAAAGCTATTCTATTGATTCTCGTAATGTTTCGCTGACTGAAGCATCATCTGCCCGGAATCTATATTGTGGCAATATTGTGACCTCTTGCTATCAACTTGTGGCTGGTCCAGCTGTAAGTGGAAAGGATTCGCCAATAACTAGTGGAAATATCCTGTTTGATACCCGGCAGAATGTGACGAATGGGGTCGTAGTTATGAAAATGGATTCAAGGTATGAACAAGATGAGGAGTGTTATTTCCACGACGGTAAAATTAAGGTAACTCGGGGATTATACAAGAAGATTAGAAGAAGTCCCGCATGGCATAGTGTGGGGAGGTTTATCGAAAAAAAGTGATGCTAAGGTTTAGATGCTTTTCCGGATTATAAAAACTCGTTATAAGCAGTTCGGTGGTATTCGTCTTGTTAAAGAGTACAAACGACTAGGCGCAATTGGGCCTATGGTCAAAGCGATTATCCGAAAGCCATTTAACCGCCAATCATATAAGCAAGCATATGCGGTCGCATTAGGCAAGGTGGAGCCGGTCCTAGCCCGCAAATTTGGACCGGTGATGCTCGGACGTAAAATCTATTACACATCACAGTCGTTAGAGCATCATCGAAGTAGGATGATTTGGTTCTGCTGGCTGCAAGGTCTGGAGAAAGCTCCTGAGATTGTTAAGGTTTGCTACGCGTCTTTACAAAAGCATTTTGGAGACCGTGAGATAATTGTAATTAATGACGGTAATTGGATGGAGTATGTGGAGTTGCCGGAGCGTATCATACAACGTTGGGAAAAGAAGCAAATACCTCCGGCAAACTTCAGCGATTTGCTACGGCTGGAGTTGCTGATCCGCTATGGAGGGACTTGGATTGATGCGACAGTGCTTTGCACGGGGAAAGAGAATACGGAAGAGTATTTGGATGCGGACTTGTTCATGTTCCAGTACACTCGTCCCGGAAGTGATGAATGGGGAGGCATAGGAAACTGGTTCATTACTTCCTGCACTAATAACGAGGTCCTGATGGTGTTGAGAGATATGCTCTACGCGTATTGGAAGGATTACGACTGTACACTGGACTATTATATCTTCCACTTGTTTTTCTCCATGCTTCGGGAGGTCTTTCCTGAAGAGATAGCCGCCATGCCGTATGGTTATGCCGCAAGGCATATCGCATTGGCCAAGCATTGGGGAAAGAAGTTCGATCAAGTGAAATGGGACAGGCTGG
>JAEEGL015611662.1_pt1 | contig 21746 bp, 18 predicted proteins | sample 9134231 | NCBI WGS metagenome assembly JAEEGL01 (sample SAMN16246548, study PRJNA631951) | gut metagenome | biome: gut microbiome; feature: rumen; material: fiber-attached | host: Bos | place: Iran: Karaj | collected 2018-10
AAAAGCCACATGTTAGACAACGAACGCGGGCTCTACATCGCCCACTGCGCCGAAGGAGCGCTCAGTATTACAGGAAAGATGGCCAACCGGCACGGACTCATTGCCGGAGCCACGGGTACGGGTAAGACCGTCACGCTACAGGTGATGGCCGAGACTTTCTGCCAGGCAGGTGTGCCCTGCTTCATGGCCGACATGAAGGGCGACCTCAGCGGCATCTCGCAAGTGGGCAAAATGAGCGGTTTCATCGAGAAAAGACTGCCTGAATTTGGTATCGAGAATCCGCAGTTCCAGGCCTGCCCTGTCCGCTTCTATGACGTCTTTGGTGAGCAGGGACACCCCATGCGTGCCACCGTCAGTCAGATGGGACCGCAGTTGCTCAGCCGCCTGCTCCAGCTTAACGAGACGCAGGACGGTGTGCTCAACATCGTGTTCCGCATTGCCGACGAGCGCGGATTGCTCATCCTCGACCTCAAGGACCTGCGTTCCATGCTCGACTGGGTGTCGCAGCATGCCAAGGAGTACACCACGAAATACGGAAATATCTCTACTCCGACCATCGGCGCCATCCAGCGCGCCCTGCTCCAGTTAGAGGCTCAGGGTGCTGACCACTTCTTCGGTGAGCCATCGTTCGACATCTACGACCTGCTGCAGACTGAAGGCGGTAAGGGAATCATGAGCGTCCTCGCTGCCGACAAGCTGATGCTCCAGCCCAAGCTCTACTCCACCTTCCTGCTTTGGCTGCTCTCCGAACTTTACACCACACTCCCCGAAGTAGGCGACCTGCCACTGCCGAAACTCGTGTTCTTCTTCGACGAGGCTCACATGCTGTTCGACGGCACGTCGAAAGCCCTGCTCGACAAGATTGAGCAGGTCATCCGACTCATCCGCTCTAAAGGCGTTGGTATCTACTTCATCACGCAAAGCCCGACAGACATTCCCGAAGTCATCCTCGGACAGCTTGGCAACCGTGTGCAGCACGCTCTTCGTGCCTATACGCCGAAGGATCAGAAGGCCGTGAAGACTGCAGCCGACACCTTCCGTCCCAATCCTGAGTTCAAGACAGATGAGGCTATTATGAACCTTGAGACCGGCGAGGCTCTCGTCAGCTTCCTTGACGAGAAGGGTGCCCCGGCTATTGTACAGCGCGCCAAGGTACTGTTCCCGCTCAGTCAGATAGGTGCCGTCAGCGAGGGTCAGCGTCTTGACATCATCAAGCAGAGTCGTATCTATGGCAAGTACGATACGCCCGTCGACCGTGAGAGTGCCTTCGAGGTACTGGCCAAGGAGGCCGAGGAGGCTCTTGCCGCCCAGGAGGAGCAGGCTGCCGAAGCTGAAAAGGAAGGCAAGGGCGGCAAGGCCGAGAAGAAGAAGGCTGGCATCATGAGCAAGGTGCTGAAGGCCGTCATGACTGCCGTCACCTCGACGCTGGCTGCCCTGCTTGGCACGTGGGTGAGTGGAAAAGTCAGCGGCAAGGAAACAAAGTCGAGAACCTCGGCCAAGGAGAAGGTCGTTAAGAATGCCACCAGTGCCGCCACCCGCACCATCACCAAGGAGCTGACGCGCGACATTCTCGGCAACTTGGTAAAGTGAACCGTAAATAGAGTAACTATGAGAATAGGTGTTATCGTGGCGATGGATAAGGAGTTGCACCAGCTCCAGTCGCTATTTAATGACAGTAATGTCGTGGTGCAGAAGTGTGGTATAGGTAAGGTGAATGCTGCCCTCGGCTCCCAGCGCATGATAAACGAGTTTCACCCCGACGTCATTATCTCCAGTGGTTGTGCAGGCGGCAATGGCGACGATGTCAATGTTCAGGACATTGTGGTCAGTAGTCAGCTGGCCTATCACGATGTTTACTGTGGCGCGGCTGTCGGTGTCTCTGTCTATGGTCAGGTGCAGGGCTTGCCAGCCCGCTTCGAGGCTGATCCTTTCCTGCTTCGCAAAAGCAAAGAGTTAAAAGAGTCTGTGTTTAAGATACACACAGGTCTCATTGTCACCGGCGACTGGTTTGTGGACTCACGCGAGAAGATGCGCGAGATTATCGGCCACTTCCCCGAGGCTAAGGCTGTCGACATGGAGTCGTGTGCCATCGCCCAGACCTGTTATATAAATAAGGTACCGTTCATCTCGTTCCGCGTCATCAGCGACGTACCCCTGCGCGATACCAACGCCTCGCAGTACCATAACTTCTGGGAAACCATTGCCGACAACTCTTTCCAGATGACGCGTGCTTTTGTCGCTTCGCTAGTGAATAGCGAAGAGTGAATAGTTAGCTACCGGTATGAAGCAAGTACGTCCAAAGAAGAACCTCGGCCAGCACTTCCTCGTTGACTTGGACATTGCCCGGCGCATTGCCGACACTGTCGACGAGCCCTACCATGCCCTGCCCGTCTTGGAGGTTGGGCCTGGTATGGGAGTCATGACCCAGTTCCTTGTCGAAAAGCCCCGTCCGCTGAAGGTGGTCGAGATTGACCGTGAAAGCGTGGCATATCTGAAGAACACGCTTCCGACTCTTGATATCATCTCAGGCGACTTCCTCCGCATGGACCTCAGCGAGGTGTTCGGTGGCCAGCAATTCGTGCTCACCGGCAACTATCCCTACGACATCTCGTCGCAGATTTTCTTCAAGATGCTCGACAACAAGGACCTCATCCCCTGCTGTACCGGAATGATTCAGCATGAGGTGGCCGTCCGCATGGCTGCCCCCCCAGGCAATAAACAGTACGGAATACTCTCCGTCCTGATTCAGGCTTGGTACGATGTAGAGTATCTCTTTACCGTCGAGCCAGATGTCTTCAATCCGCCCCCCAAGGTGCAGAGCGCCGTCATACGCATGACCCGCAACCAGACGACAGACCTCGGCTGCGACGAGCAACTCTTCCGTCGCGTGGTCAAGACTACTTTCAACCAGCGTCGCAAAATGCTACGCGTCTCGCTGCGCCAGCTGCTGCCTGCAGAATGCCTGTCGGCAATCGCTGAAAGTCAATTTGCGACTCTACGTCCCGAGCAGCTCACCATACCGCAGTTCGTGGAACTGACGAACCTCGTTTCAGAGGTGTGTTCGCACACGGTCGCTTGATTTACGTCAAAAGAAATACAGTTTTTATGCAAAAAGCGGCGGCAAAGCATTGCCAATTCTGAAAATCGCCGTACCTTTGCACCGTCAAAAGGAAACAAAGACATCTTCAATAGTTACAGATATAAGTGGTATTAGTAGTAAAAGGTAAATAAGATTGCTTCATAGGTATTGTTAGGTAAAAGATTGGTTAGAAAGGATAATGTGATAACGTCGTGAGACGTCAGTCACTTTTCTGAAAAGGTTTTTTGGTTATTAATATTGTTGATGCGGCTTGCAGACAGACGTCTGTAAGCCGTATTACTTTTTCTGCCAGTTTCCACGGAACAAGCGGACGAGGAAGATGCTTCCCCGGAACGTCAGCTCAATGGCCATAGCCGTCCAGACGCCGCACAGACCATAGCGGGGAGCAAGCGCGGCCGCAAGTGTCAGACGCACGGCCCACATCGAAGTGAGGCTCATGATGGCGGGCTTGATGGTGTCGGCAGCACCGATGAACACACCATTGCAGACAATGGCAGCAGCAAACATCGGCTCCGCCCAGGCCTCGATGCGCAGGGCGTCGGCTCCCAAGGTGATGATTTCCTCAACGGGCGACATGATGCCCATCAGTTCGGGGGCGAAGATCCACATGAACACACCCATAAAGGTCATCACGCCAATGCCCAGGCCTACCGACATATAGGCAAACGAGCGCGTGAGCAGCCGCTGTCCGGCGCCGATGCCCTGACCGACAAGCGTCGTGGCCGCCTCGGCTATGCCGAAGCCCGGCATGTAGCACAGGCTCTCGACGGTGATGGCCAGAGAATGTGCTGCAATGGCAACAGTTCCCAACGGAGCGACAATGATGGTGCTCACAACCTGGGCACCGCCCATCAGCAGGTGCTGTAGTCCCATCGGTGCCCCGATTTTGAAGGCCGTCTTCACAGTGTCTTCCTTCGGACGGAACGAGCCGGGGTGGCCTTTCAGCGCCAGCATGGGCGACTTAACCAGCAGGAACCACATCATAAGCGTGGCAGTAATCAGCATGGCCAGTCCTGTTCCTATTGCAGCTCCTGCCACGCCCATGTTGAGTATATATATAAATAGGTAGTTGAACAGGACGTCCATCGCGCACATACCGATATTCAGCAGGCTGGGAATCTTCATGTTGCCCGAGCACTTCAGCATTGATCCGGCCAGTCCCTCCATCTGGAAGAAAATGCCAAAGCCACAGAAGATGGCAAAATAGAGCGAGGCGTCGTGGGCTACCTCCTCGCTGCCGCCCAGCCAGTAGGGCAAGTGAGGGGCAATGACGAATGATGTCAGCATGACAAAGAGTGCCCAAAGCAGCGAGCAGACGAGTGACTGGCGCAACACCCGGCGCGCCGCCTCGAAGTCGTTGGCACCGATGAAGTGGGCCACCTGCACGGAGAACCCCATGTTGACAGCCGAGGCCAGTCCGCCCATCAGCCAGCCGGTAGTCTCCACCAGTCCGATGGAGGCCGATGCCTTGGCCCCGAGGTGGCCGACCATCGACGCATCGATGAAGAACATCACCGTTGCCGATATCTGCGCCAGGATACTGGGAATGCTGAGGCTGACAATCAGTCTCATCTTCTCGGAACGGGTCATCGTCCGCCCTTCCCGGATGTATGACAATAGCTCTTCGCTGTTTCTTTTCATCGATGATGGTTTAGTGGTTGCAAAGGTACGAAAAAAATATATGATACAAAAGCGAAAAGCCGCGAAACATTATTAATATTTCTCTCGGCGATTATTTCGTACCTTTGCGCCGCAATCAGAATGTTAATAAATACCTTGCCAATGAAAAAGATTTTTACCACAATGCTTGCGCTGGCTGCCGTCACGGCTATCCAGGCTGCATCGATTTCAATTGCGGTGAAGGACACCCGCAAACAGACCATCACAGGCTTCGGCGCTGCCAGCTGTGACGGAGCCATGAAACCCTTTGGTACTGACACCCAACCCGCCAGACTGCTCTATGGCGCTGAATCCAAAATCGGACTGAACATCATGCGTATGGAGATCTCGCCCAGCTTCACAGGCGACAACTGGGGCGACTACGACTGGAACGGCTCGCTGCCTTCGGCCAGAATCGTGAAGCAGCGCGGCGGTATCGTGTTTGGTACCCCCTGGTCGCCCCCCGGTGAATACAAGACCAACGGCACGGCTCAAGGCGGCAACTCAGACTCGCAAGGCAAGAAGCGTGGCAAGCTGCGCGAGGACTGCTACGAGAAGTTCTTCCCCTGGCTGAACACTTTCCTCAAGTGGATGAAGTCAAAGGGCGTTACTGTCGATGCCGTGTCCATCCAGAACGAGCCTGACTGGTGGGTCGACTACTCAGGATGTCTCTACGACCCTGCGGATTTGGTAAAGCTGGTAAAGAACTATGCCCACATGCTTGACCGTGAGACCTATCCTGGCGTGAAGCTGATCAGTGGCGAGAGCTTGGGCTTCACCCAGAACTACACCGACCCGCTGATGAATGACCCGACGTGCCGCGAGCAAATCGACATTGTGGCAGGCCACCTCTATGGGCATGCACCACTCACTTACATGAAGCAGTCGGCCGTGCTTGCCGCCAAATACGGCAAGGAAGTCTGGATGACTGAGCATTCGGTGACCGATAATATCGACCACCTGCCCAACTGGCACGAGCAGCTGATTTTTGCCGAGGAGCTCAACGAGTGTATGCTGGCTGGCTGTACTGGATATATATATTGGTATATGCGCGCGCATTGGGCTTTTGTCGGCACTGGTGAGACGAAATATAACGTCGGCGACATGAAGAATACCAAGAACAAGCTGCTGCCCCGTGCCTACGTCATGTCTCACTTCTCAAAGCATGTCACCGGCTCCACCCGTCTGGTCACCTCGCGCGACAAGACATCTGGCGAGGGAGCTACCCATGAGTACTCGGCCTATATCAAGGGCGACTCGCTCATCGTCATGGCTATCGATACCACCAAGAACGGCGTCGACCTGAAAATCCTGCTTCCCTACCAGGTGAAGAGCGGCACCCACATTTTGTCAACCGGCAACGAGCCCGAAAATCTCTGTCAGGAGAGTCCCATTGTCATCGACGAACCGACAAATGAAGTAATCGTCCCTATGCCTGCCCGCAGTCTGAACACCTACATCTTTATGATCGACAAGGGTAGTACTGCCATTGAAGAGCGTGCTGTGGCCACTGATGAATCGAAGGTCTACTACGATCTCCACGGTCGGCTGATGGACACGCCGAAGGGGCTGTGCATTGAGAAATCTGCCGACGGCGCGTCGCGAAAGATCTATGTGGGATATTAAAAATGTATGATTTATGGTCAAATTCGTTTATTTTTTACGAAAAAGAAACGATGCGAAACATACAAGATAGCCTGATTGCAGAAAAATGCCTAACTTTGCACCGTGAAAGAAATAAAGCAGATAATATAAAACAGAATCTCATACATAAGGTTATTAGTTATAGTTAGTAGTTAGTTTTTGTAGAAAGAATTAGTTATGGTAAAGCTAATCACAGTGGTTGCCCGTATGTGAATATCGGCAGCCACTTTTCTTTTATCTGTTTCACCGAGAAGACCGCTATGAGACAATGAGACATAAAAAAAACTAAAAGAAACGTAAAAAGAACACACGGATAATGAATAATTAGTATCTTTGCACGCTGAAAACGATATTTTACCATAACTATGAATAAGTTATTATCTTTGTTGTTTTGTCTCTTGACTTTTTCCAATGCCTCGGCGCAGATGGGAAACTTCTTTCCGTCAGACCGCTTCTCGAGCAGTCTTATTGCCGACCTTTGCCAAGATAAATACGGTTACATCTGGATAGCTACCGACTATGGACTGAACCGCTATGACGGCTACCATTTTGAAACCTTTCTACACAACGATGAGTCGCCGACGTCAATATGCAACAGCGTTGTGGTCAGTCTGCTGCTCGACCGTGACGGCAGACTGTGGGTTGGTACCAATCGCGGACTCGACCGTTACGATGAGTCCATCGACGGTTTCGTACACTATCCATTCCCGAATGGTGTACTTCCCCGTGTCAGCAGTATGTTACAGCTCCCCGATGGTCAGATTCTCGTGGCGACGTCGGGCTACGGTGCCTTCCTGGTAGGCGAGGACGGTCAGCCTAAACCCACTAACGACTATGCTGACAAGGACAATAACCAGTATTTCGGCGAGGTCTATTTAGACTCACATGGGCGTATATGGAAAACCGGCTACGACAACACCGTTGTGATGAAGTCGGGCAACAAGTTCCAGCTCTTCCAGTCGAAGGGCGAACCGATAGGTATCTTGGAGCGTGGCGATGAGCTATGGATCGTCGGTGTACACGGTATCATGTCCTATCACAACGGCCGGATGTCGGATGCCGACATCGACATGAGCTACTTGGCAGGCAAGGACGTGTTGTTCAGCACGGCAGGCAAGGATGCCAACGGTAATATATACATAGGTTCGCGAGGCCAGGGCTTGTTCCGCATCCTTCGTGGCAGTCGGCAGCTGGAGCGTTACGATGTGAATATCTTTGGCGTCAACCTCAACACGGCCAAAGTGTGGAGTATCCTCTGCGACCGCCGGGGCAACATGTGGCTGGGCCTGCAGCGCAAGGGACTGGTCCTTATCCCCCAGCGCCCCATTACCTTCAAGAACTGGAGCTTTGAGGCTCAGAACATCAATGTCGGCTCGTCCATCTCCTCTGTCTGTGAGGGCGACGGCGGCATCGTCTGGTGTACCGTCCAGGGTGTTGGCGTCTACGGCTTCAACAGCAAGGGGCGTGTCGTGGCCCATCCTGCGGCACCCGATGCCGTCGAGTTCATCTTCCGCGACCGCCAGCGCCGCTACTGGATTGGCACCGACGACGGCCTGTTTGCCTACGACCCGCTGACAGGTGCCTACAGCCAGAAGGTGACTTTCGACTGCGACAAGTTCAACGATATGACCAGCGACGACGAAGGCAACATCTATATTTCTACCTTCTCGCGCGGCTTCTGCGTCTACAATATGCAGTCGGGCACTCTGAAAAACTACAAGAACATCGGTGACGACACTACCAAGGTTGGGCACCTCTGTAATGACTGGGTCATGTGTATGTCGCCCGACCGCGACGGCATCATCTGGATGGGTACGGCCTCGGGTGTCGCCTGCTTCGACCCCAAGACGGGCAGCTTCCTTTCCCACGGCTGGAACCAGCAGCTCGACGGCGTCATGTGCTACTCCATCTGTGAGCTCAAGGACGGCAACATTGCCATCGGTACCGACCGTGGTCTCTATCTCTACCTTCACGACAAGCGGCAGACAGTCCTCTTCCCCGGCAGCAAGCAGCTGAGCGACAAGACGGTGAACTATATTGTCCAGTCGAACGACGGCGACATCTGGTGTGCGACGTCTATGGGCATCTGGCAGTACGAGGCCAGGAAGAAGCAGTTCGTGGGCCATGTCAACGGCAACGGTCTCTTCAAGAAGGAGTACCTCTACGGCGTAGGCATGCACACCGACGACGACGACGTCTATTTCGGCAACAACGATGGTCTGACCGTCTTCAAGCCGCAGAATGTGAAGAGCGTCAGCCGTCCTGCCGACGAAGTGGTGCTGACGGCTTTCCTTTTGGGCAACACCTATGTCAATGCCAATAGCGTCATCAATGGTGTTCGCGTCACCGACCGTGCCGTGGCCGAAAGCGATCATTTCACGCTCTCCTACCTCGACCATACCGTTACCCTTGCCTTCTCGCAACTCAACTTCGACAATCCCGCCAACGTCTCGTTTGAGTACAGCGTCAACGGAGGACGGTGGATGCGACAGGCAGAGGGTGTCAACGAGATAACCCTGAGCCACCTGCAACCCGGCGACTACAAGGTGAAAGTGCGTGCCCTTGCGGCAAACGTCTATTCGCCCGAGAAGACCATCACCGTTACCATCCGTGCCCCTTGGTATCGCACCCGCCTGGCCTATCTGCTCTACCTGTTGACATTGGTGGGACTGGCCACTTACGTATTCATGACCTACCGCCGCAGGGCAAACCAGCAGATGAACGAGGAGAAGATGAAGTTCCTCATCAACGCCACCCACGACATCCGCTCGCCGCTGACACTCATCATGGCACCGCTCTCAAACCTGCGCCGCCGCCTCACCAGCGACCAGACAGAGGCTCACCGCGACGTCGACACCATCGAGCATAACGCCACCCGCATACTGAACCTCGTCAACCAGATTCTTGATGTCCGTAAGATTGACAAGCAGCAGATGCACCTGCACTGTCAGAAGACCGACCTCGTCAGCTTCATCCAGGGTGTCTGCAAGATGTTCGAGTATAATGCTGAGGAGCGCAATATCAAGTTTGGATTCAAGCACGAGGGTTTCGACAGGCTCGAGGCCTGGGTCGACCCCGGACAGTTCGACAAGGTGGTCACCAATCTACTTTCCAATGCCTTCAAGTATTCGTTCGACGGCGGTACCATCGACGTCGTATTGTCACAAGATGACCAGCATGTGGTGCTGAAGGTGGTCGACACGGGCGTCGGACTCGACACCGACGGTCAGAAGCACATCTTCGAGCGATTCTATCAGGGGGGCAACTCGCGGCGTATGCACATCGACGGCACGGGTATCGGACTGAACCTCTGCAAGATGATTGTCGATATGCATCATGGCACCATCGAGGCTGCCAACCGCACCGATGCGCGCGGATCGATATTTACCGTCACACTGCCCTTGGGCAACGAGCATCTCGCTCCCGAGGAGATTGACACGACGCCCGAAATTCCGGAGCCAGAAGAGGGAGCAGCATCCGCTGAGAGCAAGAAGGGCGGCAAGTATCGCGTGCTCATCGTCGACGACGACCTTGAAATAGGACGCTACATCTCCACCGAACTGGGCCGTTTCTACAAGTTCGGCACCTGTACCAACGGCAAGGAGGGCCTGCGCGAGCTGCTTACCAACGAGTACGACCTCGTCATCAGCGACGTCATGATGCCCGAGATGGACGGCTTCACCATGTTGCGAATGATCAAGACCAATATCAACATCTCGCATATCCCCGTCATCATGCTCACGTCGAAAGCCGACGTGGCCAACCGTCTCGAAGGACTCGAGCGTGGGGCCGACGCCTTCCTGGCCAAGCCCTTCGACCTCGAGGAGCTGCGCATGAACATTGAGAACCTCATCCACAACCGTCAGCGGCTGAAAGGCAAGTTCAGCGGTGCCCAGCTCCAGGCCGAACTCGTTGAGCAGCCCGAGGTGAAGGGCAACGACGAGCTGCTCATGGAGCGCATCATGAAGGTTGTGAACAAGAACCTGTCGAACAGCGACTTCAATGTCGACATGCTCACCCAGGAGGTGGGTATCAGCCGGGCTCAGCTCCATCGCAAGATGAAGGAACTGACGGGAATCTCAACCAGCGAGTTCATCCGCAATATCCGTCTGGAGCAGGCCGCCCGACTGCTGAAGGAGCAGAAGATCAATGTCACCCAGGTGGCTTATACCGTCGGCTTCTCTAATCTGGCCCATTTCTCCACCATCTTCCGCAAGCACTTTGGCGTTGCTCCATCCGAGTACGCCGAACAGGCTTGAGAAGGTCTATAACCAGTGCTGATGGAAAGCAAGAACCTTGGAAGCCGCCTGCTGAAAATTGCGATGCCGCTCGTTCTGGGCGGTGCCATCCTTTACTGGATGTATCGCGACTTCGACTTCCAGACCGTCGGGCATGTCATGCTCCACGAAATGGACTGGACGTGGATGCTGCTGTCGTTCCCGTTTGGTATTCTGGCGCAGATGTTGCGCGGCTGGCGATGGAAGCAGACGCTCGACCCCATTGGCGAACATCCGCGCTGCTCGACGGCTGAGAATGCCGTTTTCCTCAGCTATGCTGCCTCGCTGGTCATACCGCGTATTGGCGAGTTCACCCGCTGCGGCGTGCTGAAGCGGTGGGACGGCATCTCGTTCTCGAAAGCATTGGGGACGGTGGTCACCGAGCGGGCTGTCGATACTGCCATCGTAATGCTCTATTCGGGACTGATCCTGCTTTTCCAGATGTCGACCTTTGGCTCTTTCTTCCGCAAGACGGGGACGTCGTTCAACAACATCCTGAGTGGCTTCTCGACGACAGGCTGGCTGGTGACGGCCATCTGCGGCGTGGCTGCCCTGCTGCTGTTGCACCTGCTGCTGAAGCGCCTTTATATATATAATAAGGTGAAAACCACGTTGAACGACATCTGGGAGGGTGTACTCTCGCTACGAGGCGTCAGCAACCTGCCGCTCTACCTCGTTTTCTCCATCGGCATCTGGGTATGCTACTTTCTGCACTACTACCTGACGTTCTTCTGCTTCGACTTCACGGCCCATCTGGGGCTGGGTTGCGCCCTGGTGTGTTTCATCGTCGGCAACTTCGCCGTTATCGTCCCCACCCCGAACGGTGCTGGCCCATGGCACTTCGCCGTCAAGACAATGCTCATCCTCTACGGCGTCGCCGACCTCCAGGCCCTCTGGTTCGTGCTCATCGTGCATACCGTGCAGACCATGCTCGTCATCGCATTGGGTATCTGGGCGTGGCTCAGACTGTCCTTCACTTCAAAAAAAGCCTGTGTCTGAATCGTTTTTCACTGATACCGACGCCATACGGTCATCGGAATTCACCGACATTACGGTTTTGCCTTCAAGCGGCTATAGTCAGCTGGTGAAGGCCAGACGCTATGGGCGGTGGTGGTTGCTGAAAGGACTGAAAGAAGACTACCGCAGCCAGACCATCTATCAGGTTTTCCTCCAAAAAGAGTACGACATCCTGAGCCAGCTGCAGCACCCGATGGTGGTCTCTGCCTTTTCTTTTGAAGAGGTCGACGGCTTGGGCGACTGCATCGTCATGGAATGGATTGAGGGTATCACGCTGAAACAATGGCTCCTGACGAAACACAAGCTCAGCGAACGGCGACAGATGGCCGACATGCTGACAGAGGCATTGACCTACATACACCATCAGCAGACGGAGCACCGCGACCTGAAACCTTCCAACGTGATGGTGACAGACGACGGACACTTCTTGAAGCTCATCGACTTCGGGCTGAGCGACACCAAAAGCTATGCCATCCTAAAAGAGGATGCTGGCACCGATGGCTATATGGCTCCCGACGGTCCGTCAGACATCTACTCTTTGGGCGTCATTCTGCGTGAACAACGCCTGGGCTTTTTCTCACAATTTGTCATCAGACGCTGTCTTGCTCCCAAGACAGAACGGCTCAATGATGTGCAAGAAGTCAGAAAGGCGCTGCATCGCAGTTGGCAATGGCCACGAAGGACAGCCGCCATCCTTCTTGCCACCGTCCTACTCACGGGCCTCTTCGCGCTCGGACTTTCCTATTCCTCCCAGCGGCTACGTCCGGAAATCACTGCCGTGCAGACTTCGCTGTCAGATTCGCTCAGCCGTATGCAGACAACCAACCAAGCCACAACAGACTCGCTTCAGCGGCGCATCCGTGAACTGGAGGCAGAAAAGCAGGCATCAGAGGCCCTCGTGAATCAGCGTGAGGAAATCATACGTACCATCCAGCAGGCCATTGACAAAAAGGTCAAGACGATGGGCATCGAACAACTGCTCGACACCGCCAGCTCACAGGCGGAAGTAGGCGGTTGGGTAGGAATAAGCGAAAAAAAACTGCAAGCCTTTACTGACGAGCAAGTGGAAACGCACACACGTTACCTAACACAGTCCGATCAGGTCATCATCAAAAACGCCCTTCAGGAATACCTGCTTTCCCGCTACACCCAGCGCTGGGAGAAACGCAGTGCCGCGTTGCCGCTCTACTAATCAAGCACCTCCACCGTCACCCCGTTACGCTCACCTGCCACGTATGCCGTTGGTGGCATTCCGTCGTGCGCCAGCTGGTCTAAATAGAGCGGTTCGTGCTGCAGCATCAGGTGACAGGTGAAAGTATCGCCAACATTCAGCTTCGAGTTTTCCGACACTTCCACGATGAAGTGTCCGTCGCCCTGATGCTTCACTACAATTCGTCGGTCTGGCCGCCATCTGATGACCAGCCGCTGTCCTCTCTTCAGTTCGTTGGCCGTCACCCGTTCTGTTGCCTTTACCCCGCTTTGCTCATCTTCCTGCCGTGCCGCATTCTCGTTGAAGTCCGCATACGACTTGAATCCCACGAAACGGGCCAATACGTCAAGGGTATGAGGACGTGTCTGCACCTCTTCACGTTTTAGGTATCCCCACAGCCGTTTCAAGGTCGTGGGCGACAATCGTTCACGCGTACCTTTTAATATATATTCGCTCAGTTCTTCAAAGTCACGGGCCTGTCGTAACTCGTGTCCGACAACACGTTCCACATCTCTTTTCAGTTCTTCTTGTTTCATGGTGCGAAATTACAAAGAAAATATCAATTATGCAAAACCTAAGCCGAAAAGGACAGAAAAGGACTTGCGAGACAGCTATTTTCACTCTAATTTTGCACGAAAAACAAAAAAACAGCTCACAATGTTGCAACTTTCAAGATTATTTCCTATCTTTGTCCCGCCGATTGTGAATAACGCCCGGCGACATCGAGGAGAGCAATTAAGCTTTGACCCGCCAGAGAATCTGCAAAATTCAATGTATAAGGGTGAGAAGTTTGAAAGCTGCTTCTCCTGCAGTAGCATATATACTGCTTCTCCCTCGTTGGGATTAGCTCACATATATACCTGCAGGTGTGAGCTGATTTCATTCTTACTTATACAGGTATTGCAGAACCTTCTGGCTAAGGATGCGAGAAGGCTCACACTCTTTGTGTATAGAATTGGAATATCAATAATAAAAAAAACAGATAATATGGGACTATTTAAAAATTTATTTGGCAATGCTGTCGATGAGATGAAAAAAAACTTAGAAGACAGCAAGAGAGAAATGCTCAAGAGCCTGAATGAAACAAAGAGAGAGGCACTTGGTAATTTAGGTAATAAATCTTCAGAAGCATTTAAAAGTGACGATGAAGACGTAAGAATCAAGATTGGAACCTTAACAGATGGAGTCCTTGTCATTAAAGAAGGTTTTAAGAAGCTGAAAGAAAATAGTCTTGAAGACTATAAGAATTTGAGAAAAATTGTTTTCCCGTCTACTTTGAATGAATTAGAAGAAGGTGCTATTGACGGTCAAGAACGACTGGAGGAACTTGATTTCTCAAAAGTCACATTACTAACTAAGATTCCTGAAGACTTTATTTCAGGAAAAACGCATATAAAATCTTTTGTTGTACCAGAAGGGGTAAGGACTTTGGAAGACGATTTCCTGGGAAGTACTGAAACTATTAAGGAAGTCTATATACCAAGCTCTGTCAGTTCCATAGGCTGTATCGCAAATTATGCAAGAAATTCCATAGACGTATATCTGTACGCAAGTGGCTTGGATTTGGAGGATATGCATGACAATGTGAAGACACTCTATGTACTTGCTCAGGATTATGATGATTATGCAGAACAGTTGAGTGAATATGATAGTGATGCTCGAATTAGGACCATGCCAGATGAAAAGTTTTCTTTCTACAATGAAAAAATGTCCGAAAGAGTAGAAACATCAACAATTGAAGAACCGAGAAAACAGAGAGTAGAAATTGTTACCAAAGCAACCCCTGGAAATGGACAGGTTACTGGAAAGAAAATCTGGTGGGTTAATGATTTAACTGTTCTATATGATGGAAATAAGTATGCCTTGAAATATACAGGCAAGCAAGGTCAAATTACAAAATACATTTATGACGATGTGGATATTTTAAACGAGTATCAAGTGCGATTTGCAAAAAAGCAGGCTGACGGTTCTTTACGTTATGGCGTAGCATCAACATGTGGATGGAGTTTTATAATGACAGATTGCGAATATATAAAAGTCACATTCTTAGATGGCATAGGAGCTGTGTTAGCAGTAGATGAAGAAAATGATGAATATGCTATCGATCGCTGGGGAAAAATCTTTAGCATTGAGGGATATAGAGAAAAAGTAGCTAAAGACTTGGCAGACGACTAAAGTATAGTTTAAAAAACAGTTAAATATATTTAAACATTTTCAATTATGGAAGTTATCACAGGTGTTAATGACAATAGACTATCCTTTGAGCAGAATGCTGAAGGTAAGTACGATATCATGATTACTCATGACAAGAAAAAGTATAGAACAGGTTTTATTTACGATTCCATTAAATTGTTTAATGAATACCAACTCCGTGTCAGTCAGACAGATTCTGAAGGGAATAAAAAGTTTGGTATGATAGCAGTTTGTAGCGATGAAATAGTTCTGCCTTGCTGCTTTGACAAGCTCAAACCCTATCAAGGTACTGTAGCTCAAGCTTTTATTGGTGAAGAAGAATATAGGATTGACCGTTGGGGAAAAGTATATAGTCGCGAATTCTGGGATATGAGAAATAAATAAATGTGTAAAGATAACATTATACAAATATAGGAGTTTCGAGCATTTTGAGTTCTTCATTGACTTGCTGATTAAGAAGCGTATCTATGGGGCAACGTTTAAAGAATTGAACGACCCCATGGAAGGCTACTTCATATCGGAGAATTTCGGCGAAACGGAATGGGAAGCAATGAGAGAGACAAAGAAGAAAGTAAGAATATGCTCTCTTTCTAAAACCTATGACAATGCTCTTATGTGGGCCCATTATGCTGATGAGCATAAAGGCTGCTGCATAGAGGTGGAAATTCCAGATTCGACTTGGAAGTGTTTGGAAGTGCAATACAAAGCAACAATGCCAAAACTATCTTCTGGGATTAAGCCAGATGAAGCCATAAAAACTATTTTTAGCGTTAAGTCCGATTTCTGGAGCTATGAGCAAGAAGTCCGCTATATCAAGACCGTTCAAACTACCAAAGAAGGGAAACCGTACAAAGCAGAATTGCCTATTCGCATCAAAAAGATATACTTAGGTGTTAGGGCATCCAACAAAGACAGTATAGAGCGAATAGTAAAGGCGATAGATAGCAATATCGTTGTTGAGAAACTGAAGCGAAGTGATATAAAGTTTTGGAGAGACCAGTGATGATGGCATCTTATACTATTACCCAGAATTGTCTCTATTGGAAATCTTGCAAGTATGCAGACAGCACAGAATGTATTGATAATCCATGTGGATGTCTAAGATATCATATTAACAAGGAAGAAGCCGAAAATCCTTTAAAGAGTAGGCACTAATTTAAAACAAAACAATTATGAAAAAGTATGCAAAGCCTCAGATGATGGCAAAGAACGCTCCTACTGGCTCTTATGCAGCCGGATGTCCGACTAATCGTCACGAGAGTACTAGTTGGACATGGTGCACCAAGTGTGAAATTGCAAAGTAAAACATGTTGTTCGGGTGTGCATCGTTTTAATTGCACACCCGTTTTTTAATTTGATAACTAAATGGAACATATTATAAATGTATTTTATTGGATTGAATCCCACATAAATACTATCATAACCATAGGAGGCTTGCTTCTTGCGTGGTATACCTATTGTAGAGAGGTAAAAAATAGTCTTATTGTTAAACTGGCAAGACAGGTTATTGCTTATTATAGTTTAGAACAAGAAGCCGTTAAAGAAATTCAGGCAAAAACAAATGAAAATGCCAAAACTATTAAAATAAGATTACGAGAAGCTGCTAAGAAAAGCAAAGAGAACCTAGAAAGTGAATATCCATCCATGACTGCCAAAGCGGCCAGAAAACATGTTTGTTAATTATGCTTATACGACAATCAAAAAATAGTTTTATTCGTGTATACGAGAATGGGGGTATCGGTTATATTACCAATCAGTTAACCCGGCAGGATCGTACTTATAACGAAATAGGTGCAGATTTTTTGGTACAGATTTCGCGTCAGCCTACTACTATTGAGGAAGTTATTAGTAAACTGTGTTTGTTATACGAGGATGTCAATAAGGAAATAGTACAATATGACTTTTACGAATTTGCCAAGGACTTATTTAATCATAAGTTTATTGTAATGGGAGATACAAAAGAAGAATTAGATTCTATAGATATTGATTTTAGTTATTCAATGGAAAACCCAAAGACGCTTGTTGATGACTTTACACAAAAAACGGCAGAGAAATCAGATAAAACCACTCAGGATTTCTTATTGCAGCATGACATCAAAGATCCTCGTCTCGCTGGTTTACAATTTGAACTGACAAGTCGTTGCAACGAACGCTGTATTCACTGTTACATCCCTAATGGTAAGAAGAACAAGGGTTTCGATATGTCTTTCGAAAGATTCAAGTATATCCTTGATCAATATGTGAATATGGGAGGCATACATGTAACTTTGTCTGGCGGTGAAGCATTAATGAATAAAGATATTATCCGGATGCTTCGTTATTGCCGAGAGAAAGATTTGCAAATATCCCTCCTTACAAACCTTATTTCTTTAACAGATGAGCAAGCAGCTGTGTTGAAGGAGGTTAATATATCGCTCGTCCAAGTGTCATTATATAGTATGGATGCCCAGTTACATGATATGATAACTACGGTTAAAGGTTCATTTGAAAAAACAAAAGCTGCAATAGAGAAACTATATGAGGCAGATGTGCCAGTTCAAATATCATGTCCTGTAATGAAGGCGAACAAAGACGGATACAATGAAGTTATGAAATATGCCCAAAGTCTTAGGATGAAAGCTACAACAGACTATATTATGATGGCCCGAGCAGACCTTGACACCTCCAATTTGGCAAATCGTCTCTCTATCGATGAAACAGAAAAGGTTATACGTGATATCTTAGATGTTGATGTGGATTACAAAGAAAAGACACTTGAACAGGAACCTCTTTCCAGTATTCCCATAGAAGAATTTGCTGAAATGCCTTTGTGTGGAGCAGGCATCAATGATTTATGTATTACGGTCAACGGTGATGTCTACCCCTGTGCCGGTTGGCAAGACTTTGTGGTCGGAAATGTATTTAAACAATCGTTGAAGGATATTTGGGAGAACTCTCCAAAGTTGGCCGAGGTAAGAAAGGTCCGTCAAAAGGATTTCCCCAAGTGCCTGACATGTGAAGCTCGTGACTATTGCAATATGTGTCTTGTTAGGAATTATAATGAAAGTGGTGGTGATATGTTTAAAATCAACCAGCACTTCTGCGATGTGGCATTCCTAACGAAGCGATTAGTAGAGGAGTGGCGTGAAACCCCCAAAAAGGAAAGAGTATGACAGACAACCATGCGCATGTAGGATGGTTCAACGACAGCTATTATTCTCCTATGGATATATGGCAGAAAGAGAAGAAGGCAGGCATTGACGATATCGTCGTTGCAAGCACTTCTACATGTGCAGAATTGTATAAACTGGTCGTTTCTGAGATGCGAGAACTGATAAGAATGGGCGGAGAACATATACATCCCCTACTTTGGTTGACTCCCCGCATGTTCCATTCCAATTGCCGATGGGCACTGCCTTATCTTCTTCATTCTGGCATTAGATGGGAAGGAGCCAAGTTTCATTGGAGAGCTCACTGTGAGTGGTATAATAACAGAAAACTGCTACATAATGCTTTAGAGATCGCCCGATGGTTAGACGTACCAGTCCTTATGCACACAGGGGAGTATGACGTGTGTCATGCAGGTGTCTTCAAAGAGGTCTGTTTGTCGTATAACGATCTGTCTTTTGTTTTGGCTCATGGCCGTCCTCTTGATGAGACTATTGATGTGCTTTCAAGTTGTTCTAACACCTATGTTGATACTGCCTTTATGCCAGCTACAGAGGTGAAGCAGCTTGCCGATTCAGGTTTCTGTGATAGGGTTTTATTGGGGACAGATGCACCCATAAACCAATTATTCTATAAGGATATCGACACATCGGAATATATTAGGAACTATATTTCAGAGTTGCGTAAACTATTATCCGAAGAACAATTTGAAACTATTGTAAACAATATACTTTATAAATAATGGAAATAATCGGTATTATTGCCATCGTCATCATTGGACTTTTGGCATTCAGTCTATTAGGGTGGGGGTTGAATATCCTCGGGTGGATTTTCGACTTCCTCGGCGAGGGCTGCTCTACGTCGTGGGGCTGCCTCATCTGGATTGCCGCCATCATCATCGGGCTGATGGCAGTACTATAAATCAAAGATGGGAATATTACAGAAAATAGAAGGGGCACAACAGTTCATCATGAATCTGGCGATACGGAATATGAAAGAAGCGATGTGGCCTGACGAAGGCTCATACAGAGAGCTTGGCAAGTCGCATTTCGGCGTGCTTAAGATTCGTGAGGGAATCAGAAAAATCGATATTGAGAATTTTGATGAATATAAGCAACTTCGCAAAATCATCTTCCCTGCCAGTCTTGAAGAAATTGATGATTACACCATTGACGAGCAGATGAATCTGGAGGAGTTAGACTTCTCGCGAGTAAAAAAACTGAAGGCTATTCCCCAGTTCATGGTCTGTTGTAAAACAAAAATCAGCAAATTTGTTATTCCCCAAGGCGTGACCACTGTGGGAGATTTTTTCTTGAGCGAGGCCAATGCGGAAACGAAAATATACGTGCCAGAATCAGTAAAGAAGATGGGCTGCATCAGTGGCAATAACGACAACGACCTAATATCTCTTTGCACACAATCTCGACATTGAGGAAATGGAGCAAGACATCAAGACTCTTTATGTGCTACCCCAGGACTTTGCAGCCTATGCCCAACAGTTGAAAGACTGCGATAGCGAAGCACAGTTGTGCGAGATGCCAAAGGAGGCAATGAACGTCTATCCATTAATACTTTGATATGTCGTGGGGCTGCCTCGTCTGGATTGTCGCCATCATCATCGGGCTGTTGGCGGTGCTGTGAATGTATATTAAGCCTTACGCTTTGCGCCATCAACAAAAAGTTGCCCTATTTTTTGTTTTTTGCCTCAAAATAGCTTAAAATTAAACTTTTATTCGTATATTTGCACCGTAAAAGTTTAAAATCAAACCGTTATGACTGATATTTATATGCTTGCCGACAGGACTATCCTCACAAAAATCGGGGAGAAACTGAAGACTGCCAGATTGAAACAGAACATTACTCAGCAGAATTTGGCTGACGCAGCAAACGTGTCACTCTCTACAGTCAAAAATATAGAAAAAGGAGAGATTCGTTCGTTTGACGCCTTTCTGCGGATGTTACGCACCTTAGGAAAACTCGATGTACTCCAGCAGTTAGTAGAAGAGGAACAGCTGAGTCCAAGTGAATACTACAATATGGTGCAGGCGTCCAAGACACATCAGCGGAAACGGGCGGCAGGGAAACCAACAAACACAAAACAGGAGGAGAAGTCGGAATGGTAGATGTAGCAATGGCTCGCATACAACATCAAGGATGCGGCACTGGTTATTGATGAAATATGCGAGACGGCATCCGAATGGCACAAAATAGCCCAAGAGTGTGACGTGCCCTCAAAAATGATAACCTCCATCGTACCTAACATGCTTTTACGTCTTTAACATCGGGCTGATGGCGGTGATGTGAAAAAGGAGGAAGATATTTTCTATTCTTTCTCCTTAACTTTTTTTTCCTCAAAAGAGCGGCTTTTCTCGTTTTTTCTTTTTATCTTTGCGGCGCAAACCTAAGAACACTCATTTTACTACATGAAAAAATGAACGAAATTCAGAACCTACAGCCGCAGTGCATCTGGAAGAACTTCTATGCACTGACACAGGTGCCCCGCCCGTCGGGACATTTGGAGAAAGTACAGCAGTTCCTGCTGGAGTTTGGAAAACAGGCCGGCGTCGAGGCCTTCAAGGACCCTGCCGGCAACATCGTGTTCCGTAAGCCCGCCACGCCGGGCATGGAGAACCGCAAGGGCATCATCCTGCAGGCTCACATGGATATGGTGCCGCAGAAGACACCCGAGTCAACCCATAACTTCGAGACCGACCCCATACAGCCGTGGATTGACGGCGAGTGGGTAAGGGCCAAGGGCACGACGCTCGGCGCCGACAACGGTCTGGGTGTGGCCTCTATCATGGCCATCATGGAAGCCAAGGACCTGCAGCACGGCCCCATCGACGCCCTCATCACCCGCGACGAGGAGACGGGCATGTTCGGTGCCAATGAGCTGCCGGAGGGCGAACTGCAGGGCGACATCCTGCTGAATCTCGACTCTGAGACCTGGGGTAAGTTCGTCATCGGAAGCGCCGGTGGTATCGACGTTACCGCAACCTTGGATTATAAAGAGGTGGAGACCGATCCCGACGACGCTGCCGTCCGCGTCACAGTCAAGGGACTGCGCGGCGGACACAGCGGTCTGGAGATTCACGAGGGACGCGGCAATGCCAACAAACTGCTGGTGCGCCTCGTCCGCGAGGCCATCGAGGAACTCGATGCCCGTCTGGCCTGCTGGCAGGGCGGCAACATGCGCAACGCCATCCCCTTCAAGGCCGAAGTGGTGCTCACACTGCCGAAGGAGAACGTCGACGCCCTGAAGGAACTATGCGCCGACTGGCAGGAGGACTTCCGCGACGAGTACAAGCAGATTGAGACGCTCGGCATCGAGGTGCTGGCTGAAGATGTGGAAACGCCGAAGATGGAGGTGCCCGTCGAGATTCAGGACAACCTCATCAACGCCATCTACGCCTGCCACGACGGTGTCATCCGTATGATACCCTCCTATCCCGAGGTTGTGGAGACCTCGTCGAACCTCGCCATCATCAACATCGGCGAC
>JAEEGL010696060.1_pt1 | contig 21745 bp, 12 predicted proteins | sample 9134231 | NCBI WGS metagenome assembly JAEEGL01 (sample SAMN16246548, study PRJNA631951) | gut metagenome | biome: gut microbiome; feature: rumen; material: fiber-attached | host: Bos | place: Iran: Karaj | collected 2018-10
AACCGTGTTGAGCTCAAGAACATCATCCCGCCTAAGGAGATCCAGGCAGCGATGGAGAAGCAGATGAAGGCTGAGCGTGAGAAGAGAGAAAAGATCCTCATCGCAGAAGGTGAAAAGGAATCCGCTATCAGAGTCGCAGAAGGTGAAAAGGAAGCTGCCATCCTCAGAGCAGAAGCTAAGAAGCAGGCAGCAATCAGAGAAGCTGAAGGTCAGGCTCAGGCTATCCTCGCAGTTCAGGAAGCTACAGCAAAGGGTCTTCAGATGGTCAAGGATGTCGGCGCAGACGACGGACTTATCGCCATCAAAGGACTCGAGGCTCTCGAGAAGGTCGGTCAGGGTGCATCCACAAAGATCATCATTCCTTCAGATCTTCAGGGCATCGCAGGTCTCACGACAACCATCAAGGAAATTGCAAAATCCTGATATAAGGACTGTCACGGAGGTATTTTAAATGGACTACGGTATGTGGAATGAAAGAACCAACATGAGTATGCTCACAGATTTCTATGAGCTTACCATGGCGAACGGTTATCTTGATAACGGCTGCGGCGATACGATCGTGTACTTCGACGCATTCTTCAGGAATATTCCCGAGAACGGCGGCTATGCCGTTATGGCAGGCGTTGAACAGGTCATCGATTATCTTTCGAACCTGAAATTCTCGGAGGATGATCTTGAGTTCCTCAAGACCAATTATCACTTCAACGACAAGTTCATTGAGTACCTCAGGAACTTTGAATTTACCTGTGACGTATGGGCAATTCCCGAGGGAACGGTAATCTTCCCGAGAGAGCCGCTCGTCAAGGTCAGAGGTCCTGTCATGCAGGCACAGCTCCTTGAGACCGCGCTCCTCTGCACGATCAACCACCAGACGCTGATCGCAACGAAGACCGCGAGGATCGTAAGGGCAGCTGAAGGAAGACCCGTCATGGAGTTCGGCGCACGCCGCGCACAGGGATTTGATGCTTCCGTTCTCGGCGCAAGAGCTGCATATATTGCAGGCGCTGCAGGCACTTCCTGCACCATCTGCGGACAGCAGTTCGACATTCCGCTTTCAGGAACGATGGCTCATTCCTGGGTAATGCTCTTTGATACGGAGTTCGAGGCTTTCAAAGCTTATTCAATGACATATCCCGACGGCGCTCTGCTGCTCGTTGATACATACGACGTTCTGCGTTCCGGTATCCCTAACGCCATCAAGTGCGCCAAGGAAGTCTTGGAGCCGATGGGCAAGCGCCTCAAGGGTATCAGGATCGATTCCGGAGACCTTACCTACATGACACAGCAGGCAAGGAAGATGCTCGATGAAGCAGGCCTTACAGATTGTAAGATCACTGTTTCCAACGCTCTTGACGAGTACCTTATCAGGGACCTCATCAATCAGGGCGCATGCATCGATTCGTTCGGCGTAGGCGAAAGACTCATCACATCAAAGGCAGAGCCTGTTTTCGGCGGCGTTTACAAGATCGCTGCTGTTGAAGACAAGGACGGTAACGTTATCCCGAAGATGAAGATCTCCGATTCCGTCGGCAAGGTTACGAACCCCTGCAACAAGGAGATCGTAAGATTCTATGACAAGGCAACGGGCAAGGCTTTAGCTGACGTCCTGATGGTCGTTGGCGAAGAGGTACCTAACGGTGAGCCTTATGAGATCTTCGATCCCAACGCAACATGGAAGAGCAAGACTCTTGTTGATTACACAACAAAGAAGCTCCTTGTACAGATCTTCGAACACGGCAAGCTTGTTTATGAGAAGCCTTCCATCAAGGAAATCCGCGATTACTGCACGAAGGAACTCGATTCACTCTGGGATTCGATCAAGAGATTTGAGAACCCGCACAACTACTATGTCGACCTGTCACCCAAGCTCTGGAAGATCAAGGACGACATACTGAGATCATACAAGCACAGATAAGGAGAAGTAAAAATGGCAAATCCGATCGTAACAATCCAGATGAAAGACGGCGGCGTAATGAAGGCAGAGCTCTATCCCGAGATCGCGCCCATCACCGTCCAGAATTTTATAGACCTCGCTGCAAAGGGCTTTTATAACGGCCTGATCTTCCACAGAGTCATCCCGGGATTCATGATCCAGGGCGGCGACCCCGAGGGAACAGGCATGGGCGGCCCCGGATATTCCATCAAGGGCGAGTTCACCGCAAACGGATTCAAGAACGACCTGAAGCACACGAGAGGCGTTCTCTCCATGGCACGTGCCATGAATCCTGATTCCGCAGGCTCACAGTTCTTCATCATGCATGAGACATATCCGAGCCTTGATGGTCAGTATGCCGCTTTCGGAAAGCTCATCGAGGGCATCGAAGTAGTCGATAAGATCGCATCTGTCAGAACAGATTACAACGACAGACCTTTAGAGCCTCAGCAGATCGAATTCATGACGGTACAGCTTTGACAGACACTGTACTGATCTCTGTTTGGCCTTTTGCTTCGGCAATACTGATCACATTAGCGGAACTGATCTTAGCCCGTACAAAGGCGTTTAAGACTTCGCATGTCAGTGAACTGAAGTTACCAAAGTTCTTAAGGCAGATCCATTGGAAAGACAAAACCGGTAATACGGCTTTGTCTTTCCTTATAATATGGACTGCCGCACTGCTGCAGTTTTTGGTTTCAATGGTCAGCCTGTATGTTGTCCGTAAATATGCGTGTCATCTTGCAGGAACTGCGGTAAGACCTTTGGACCCCGCGTTTTTTGCGGTTGCGGATGTTGTCAGTGACATCTGCATCCTGTATCTACTGAGATCGCGCAGGAGAAGGGCGGTCAAAGCGGCAGTTACCGTGGCAGTCCTGTCATATGCGCTTCTGGTACTGGAGATCTTCGGCTTCAATTTCAACTGTTTCAAAAAGGACAGCCGTGTGTTCACGATGAAGGGAAGCCGGCTGGTTCCTGAGTTCAGATCCGATGCCGAGAATGAGGATGGTCCGGTCAGCTATTTAACTGACAGTGTGCTTATTAAGGAAGACTGCTCATTTATTATCCCGGAAGTTCCTGATGACGCTTATTCGGTCACCGTTAATTTTGTTCCTGCCGATAACGGAGACAACAAAAAGACCTATGCCAGGTTTAAGTGCAGGCTGATGATCGAAGACGGGAATTCGATGTATGTGTACAGGACGGCAGATAAGAGAAAAGGCTCAGGCGAAGGCAGCATCACGATGTTCATGAGACCACACGGTCACATAAAGAATGTGCTGTTGTCGATCGAAAACCTTGATAAGAAAGTCAGCATCTCGTCAGTTACCATATCTGACTCCAACATATACGGAGCATCTTTGATCAGATATCTGATCCTGCTTTCTGTGGCTTCGCTCCTCACGCTGATCATATGTCAGCGGTTCTATGAGATCGATTACGATCCGGGTAAAAAGGCGCACGTTATCCTGCTGGCCGCAGTTTTTATCTTAACGAACGGACTTACATACCTGTTGTATACGCGTGATAGTGCAAAGTTTGAAAAGTATCCGTTTGAGGAAAAAACGGAAGACATGGATATCTACCAGCTGGCTTTCGACTCAAAGATAAAGAAGATCCCTTATCTTGACATTGAGGCAGAGCCGGGGCTCGCGGATCTGGATAATCCCTATGACGACAGTGAGCGCGATGAGAAAGATATCAGATACAAGTGGGATTATGCCTATAAGGACGGACACTATTACTGTTATTTCGGCGAAGCTCCGCTCTACACGCTCTATTATCCTTCATACCTGCTGACGCACCGCGTCCCGAATTACGCGGCAGCTGTGGGAATCCTTGGAACGGTCGCCGTTGTTGCTGTTATCATGGCATTCCTAACTGCTGTTAAGATGTTCGTTCCTAAGCAGAATCTTCTGGTTTTGCTGCTGATGATACCTGCAGTGGCCGCTTCCGGTCTTCTGTACATCAATCTGACAAGTTCCGAGAAATATTATGTGGCTTCAAACAGCGCGATTGCAGGGATCGGATTTGCATTGTTCTTCGGTCTTTCGGCGGTTATGGAGAAAAAGACTCTTCCGAGGTTTGTCATGTTCTTCCTTTCCGGTGTGTCGCTTGCCGTCTGCGCAGGTTCACGCCCGACAGTTGCGATCTGCGCTGTAGTCCTGCTGCCTGTATTCTTCGGAGTGCTGTTTGATAGGTCAAGGAAACTGACTTTAAGGCTTTCTGAAGCTATCTTGTTCCTGCTTCCCGTTATTGCGGGAATAGTCCTGATGCTTCTGCATAACAAGGCACGGTTCGGAAGCCTGCTTGATTTCGGCGAGAACTACCAGCTTACGGTCAGCGACATATCTTCACTCAAGGTAACGCCGGAAATGTTTCCTTCTGCGGTCTTTTACTATTTTCTGATGCCGTTTACGGCGATAGATACTTTTCCGTATTTTGAGGCCAGAGGCATAATCTTGAATTCATATGAGATCTACAGGAATATCGAACCGTCCGTCGGCCTTTTGAGCATACCGTTCCTGCTTTTGGGAACAGTATTTCTGCCTGGAGCTTTTGTGCGTCCGAACAGACGTATCTCCAAAAAAGATGCGGCTGTGTATAACGGTTTCCTTGCTGCATGCGTTTTGTCGGCACTCTTCATAACCTGGTTTGATTTTTCCAGGGGAGGTGTCTGCCTGAGATATCTGACGGATTTTGCCTGGCTCCTTGCAATCATGAGCGCAGTGGTACTCTTGAGAAGGATAATGAGGAAATCTGGGAGAAAGACGGTCTACGGGCTTATCTGCGCAGCTCTGGTACTCACGTTCTTTACCGTGTTCTTCGTCATGCTGGCGCAGGACAGTTCGAATCTGACAAAACTGTATCCGTCGCTTCTTGAAAGATGTGAGGATTTCTTCATTTTCTGGCACTGACACATACTCCGCGGTAATGATCAAATTTTGTTATAATTATTTTTAAAATATAGAAAGGCAGTTTTCGGGATGAGGGAGATTCAGAACCTGGACAGCGGAAAGCAGGTTCAAAAAAGCAAAAAGTGTAAAAATCCGGATACCGGGTCTTCAAAAGGCACGGTGACACTTTCTTACCGGGTGTTTTTCACTGCGTGCATTCTGTTTCTGGTACTTCCGGTACTGATCTTCTGTCTCGGCTATTTAAGGCCGCTCATCGGCATAACGCTCGCAGTGGCGTTTTCCGGCATGACTGCCATTGCAGTTCTCGACTGCATGAAATCGCCCGACGGGACTGAACTTGATAAGAGGGAAAAGGATATCCTGATCCCGGTTAAATATCTTGTGCTCTTCGCGGTTGCCGCTGTTTTGGTCTCTCTCGTAACGGGAGTCGGAGAATATGTTTACACTCTGCAGGACCATCCTTACAGGCGCGCGATACTGAATGACCTTGTGAATTATAAGTGGCCCGTCATTTACGATTACAGTACCCAGACCAATCCTGAGGTAAAGGCTATCTTCGGTCTGTCTTCCGGAGAGCGTGCGTTCTCTTATTATTTCGTTTACTGGCTTCCCGCCGCAGTCACCGGCAAGCTGTTAGGATTCGGAGCGGCCAATCTTGCACTGTTCATATGGAATTCGATCGGCATTTTTCTGGGATTTATTGCGATGTGCGCCGTGAACAGGCGTTTCTCGGCTGCGATGCCGTTCCTTTATGTCTTTTTTGCAGGTTTGGATGTTATCCCGAATATCGTCTACCTGTTCACAGGTTATGATGCATGGCTCTGGATAGAGGGTTATGTGCCGGGAATATCGTTTGTCGCAAACTTTACGGAGCTCGGAAACGTATTCAATCAGATCGTTCCGTGCTTCCTTATCATGGGCATGCTGCTCCTGTCAAACAACATGAGGTCGGCAGGTCTTACGGGAGGACTGCTCTTTGCATATTCACCCTGGGCGGTTTTTGGGCTCCTGCCTGTCATGATAGGATTCATGCTGCGCAAGGAGATGCGTTCAGGGAATGTAAAGAAGGATATCATGAATGTCCTGACACCGGTCAACATCGTATCTGCAATACTGCTGCTTGTTTTGTTCGGAAGCTATTACATGTCTAATTCGGGAGCGGTATCATTCCGCGGCTTTACCTGGACTTTCTATAACAATAAGCTGATGTTCATACCGGCATATCTTCTGTTTGTCTGCATCGAAGTCCTTCCCGTTGCGGCTGTTCTGTTCAGCAAGCATAAGAAGGATCCGGTATTTATAGCTTCTATAATCACGCTCTGCATACTGCCTTTTTACCGGGTATCCGAGATGAACGATTTCTCGATGAGGGGATCGATGCCGGGACTTTTCATTCTCTGCATCATGCTGTCGGGATATGTCTCTGAGATGTTCGCGCCAGGGAACGAGCCCAAGACAAAAAAGGCCTGGCTCAAGAGTGCGGCGGTCATGCTTATGGTGATCCTGATGATGTTCCCCGCGGCGGTCAATCTGTTCGTCATTGCGGGAAGCTCATTGACAGGGGAGAAGAGCAATAAAGATAATATCGGTTCTTTCGGAAACATAAGGGAAGCAAGTTATGCGAAGACCATAGAGGAACAGTTTTTCGCGCCGGACTACAGGAACAAGTTCTTTTACAAGTATCTGGCGAAATAATAAGGGTGATCGGTTATGAAGAAAAAGGAAAACTTAGTCAGAAGAGATGTATTCTACACGGTTTGTGCGGCTTATCTGACCATTCCGGTGGTCATATTCATGATAGGCAACCTTAAGCCTTATATCGGCATTCCGGCTGCGGTCATACTTGCGGGATGCGCATTGTTTTCATGCCTTGATTACTGCAAGGGCCCCGACAGGAAGCCACAGGACCGTTCCTCCGATTATTTCGGAATGAAGATGCCTTTAAAGTATCTTATCTCGCTCGCGGTGATCGCTCTTGTCACGGTTCTGGTATCAGGTGTCGGCGAGTATGTTTATTCGATGGTAGACCACGTTTTCAGAAGGGCGATCTTCAATGACCTCATTAATTACAAATGGCCTGTCATTTACGATTACAGCACGCAGTACAACCCGAGGGTAATCGCCGTTCTCGGCAAGACTCAGGGAAACACCGCACTGGTCTACTACTCAACGTTCTGGATGCCGTCAGCGGTCGTCGGAAAGATCTTCGGAAGCGCTGCGGGAAATGCATTCCTTCTTATCTGGACATCACTGGGCGTCTGGCTTACTTTTGTCGGAACGTCGCTTTTTATCAGAAGAACCTCCTGGGCGGTTCCGATAATCTTTATCACGTTCTCAGGACTTGATGCCCTTCCCAACATCGTTCATTCATTTACACAATACGAGGGTTTCATTGCCATAGACCACTGGCTTCCCTCATTTGCATACATGAGTAATTTCACTCAGCTTGCCAATGTGTTCAACCAGTGTGTTCCAATATGGCTGATAACCATTATGCTGATGCTATCTTCAAATGTGAGATCTGCCGGCTTTATCGGAAGCCTCAGTTTTGCCTATTCGCCCTGGGCGGCAATCGGCATGGTACCGGTGGCACTGGCGCTGGCATTCAGAAAAAAGCTCCAGCCTGAAAAAAGAGCGAAGGTCGTTCTCTCGCTTCTGCATCCTGCCGGACTTGCCGCATGCGCGGTCATGACAGGCGTCTACGGTTCGTATTACATGGTAAGCTCTTCGTCTTCGGCCGAGAGTGGTTTTTCCTGGAAGTTCTGCCGGAATTTCGGAGAGTTCCTGCTGTTCTGGGCTCTGCTTATGTTGATCGAGGTGGTTCCTTTTGTTCTCGTGCTCTGGAAGAGGGAGAAGAAAGAACCGCTTTTCATAGCCGCGGTCATCACGCTTGCTGTCCTTCCGGTCTACAAGATCTCGTATTTCAATGATTTCACGATGAGGGCTTCGCTTCCGTCGCTGTTCGTCATTTCAGTGCTGTTCACATCGCTTCTTGCAACGATGTTTGCAGAAGACAAGCAGAGGATCAGAAAAGCAAAGAGGCTCAAGAAGAAAGAAGGCGTAAAGGCATTCTTTGTGCTTGCCCTGGCTGTCGTGGGAACATTTTCGGCAGCTGTCGATCTTTTGCTGATACTCGGCAGTGATCTTACCGGTGAAGCGCACTATGAAAACGACATCGGTTCACTGGGCAGCATAGCAGGTGAGGAAAAGGGACCGTATTATTCGACAGAGGATTATGCGGATGGAGTTGTGTTATTGTGGGCGGAAGACTTTGAAGACAAGTTCTTCTTTAAGTATCTTGCAGCGTCCTCAGAAAGCAGGCATGAATGACGGCTAAGAACAGAAAAGAGAAAAAAGGCATAAAGATACCGTTCAGGCTTTGGTATGCCCTGACGACAGGTTTTCTTGTTATCCCGGTTATCGTATTCTGCGCGGGATATCTCAAATGGTATATCGGCATTCCGATTGCCGTTCTGTTTGCCGGTTTTTCAGCATATACGGTTGCCGACTGCACAAAGCCGGCAGCCGGAAAGACCGCTCTTGCAGCCAATACGGGGGACTTTGTTATTCCGCTCAAATACCTGATAGGTTTTGCTCTCTTCGCGGTATTTCTTTCCTATTTTTCAGGCGTGGGTGAGTTCATATATTCGCTTCAGGACCATGCCATCAGAAGAGCCACGCTTACCGATCTGGTCTCTTACAAATGGCCGGTCATTTATGATTACAGCACTCAGACAAATCCTGAAGTCGTTGAGATCATCGGCAAGACAAGCGGCAAGACGGCTTTTATCTATTACTATACTTACTGGATGCCTGCCGCTTTGGCGGGAAAACTCTTGGGAAGGACTGCTGCGGACGTGTTCCTGATGCTCTGGAATGCTGCCGGTATATTCCTTACGCTTCTCGGAATGACAAAGATAAACGGACGTGCCTGCGTGACACAGCCGATCTTTTATATGTTCTTCGGAGGACTGGATGTCATACCGACTGTGATCCACAGTTTCGTTGAATTCTCAACCTGGACTTCGATCGAAGGCTGGGTTCCGAACATGTCGTATTACTGCAATATGAGCGAGCTTGCGAATGTTTTTCACCAGTGTGTTCCGAGCTTTCTGATCGCCATTCTCATAATGCTCTCCGTTAATACCAGAACGTTCGGCCTGACCTGCGGAGTTCTTTTCGCATATTCGCCTTTCGGAGTCTTCGGCATAATCCCCATAGTGCTGACCGCGGTCTTCAGGAAGGATATGAGGCAGGATGTAAAGGGCACCATCAAGGACCTGCTGACTCCCGTAAACATCATATCTGCGGCCGTGCTTCTTGTTGTGTACGGAAGTTTTTACATGGCAAATGCCGGTGTTATCGGCAATAACGGTTTCACCTGGAAATATTACAGTTCGTTTGGATTCTTTGTAGTCTGCTATCTGTGCTTTATCATCATCGAAGTGCTTCCGGTATCTGCAATTCTATTCAAGAGATACAGAAAGAATGCTTTCTTTATATGTGCCGTGGTTTCTCTGGCACTCATCCCTATGTACATGATGTCATGGGTAAACGATTTCGCCATGCGTGCATCGATGCCCTCAAGGTTCATCATGTGCACTTTCCTTGCCGGCCTGTTCAGGGAACTTTATGATGAGGATGCAAAGATCCTGGCAGAGAAAAAGAAGCGCAGCCGCAAAAAAACGGCCGGACTTATCTTTGCCATCCTTACGATGATACTTATGTTCTTCCCGGGTTTCGTCAATGCATATCTCATTGCGGGAAGTCAGGCCATAGGCGAGCCCGACCGCAAAGAGATGGTCGGATCGTTCGGCAACATCAACACTGCATATGACAGTGACACCGAGTATGCAAAAGTCATCAACAAGCAGTTCTATACCGATAATTACAACGACACGTTCTTTTACCGGTATCTTGCGAAGCAATAAGGAGGATTGTAAGTGAAGAAGGTCATTACCATTCCTTTCAGGGCTTTCTGGGCTTTAGCCCTTGGCTTTCTTGCGCTTCCGATTATCATTTTCTTTACCGGATATCTCAGACCGTACGTCGGGATCCCGATAGCGCTTCTGTTTTTGGCGGTCTATGTCCTGTCGGTCAGGGACTGCACAAAGGATCAGGAAAAGACACTTCTTTCTTCAGGTGACACGGCAATAAAGATACCTGTCAGCTATCTGATAGGCTTTGCGCTCACTGCGGTTGCCGTTTCATATGTTTCCGGTGTTGGTCAGTTTATCTTTACGTTAAATGACCATCCGTACCGCAGAGCCATAATGAACGATCTGGTAAACTACCGATGGCCGGTTATTTACGATTACAGTACGCAGACCAATCCCGAAGTCATCAGGGAGATCGGTAAGACATCGGGCAATTATGCTTTCATGTACTATTTCACCTATTGGCTTCCCGCTGCTCTTGCAGGCAAGGCCGGCGGACTGTTTGCGGGAAATGTGGCTTTGATGATCTGGAACGCGGCCGGAATATTCCTTACATTTATCGGGATGAGCAAGATAATAGGCCGCCCGAGTTTTACGGTGCCGTTCTTTTACATCTTTTTTGCAGGGCTGGATGTAATTCCGAATATCGTTCATGTGTTCTTTGAGTGGAAAGCATATAACGGGATCGAAGCGTGGCTTCCCCAGCTTGCGTACATGAGCAATTATGCAGAGCTTACAAGCGTTTTCCACCAGTGCGTTCCGTGCTGGCTGATAGTGACACTGATACTGATGTCTTACAACACAAGATCGGTCGGACTTTTGGGCGGAATGCTACTCACATATTCCCCTTGGGGCGTCATAGGTCTTTTCCCGCTGGCATTGGTCAGGGCTTTTTCCAGGCCGATGCGTTCAGGCGGAACCAAAAAGGCACTGATCAATGTCTTCAGTATCATCAACATCATTTCATGCGCGGTTATCCTTTTTGTATACGGGCCGTTCTATCTGGGAAACCACACTTCGACTTCCATAAAGGGTTTCATCTGGAATTATCTTGGAAGTCCGGCAGTGACTGTCATCGTATACATGCTGTTTGTTCTGGTCGAGGTTTTCCCGGCTGTTCTGATCCTTTGGAAGACCGACAGAAAGAATGTGCTTTTCATTGCTGCCGTGATCGAACTGCTGCTGATCCCGCTCTACAAGGTTACGCTTGCAAATGATTTCTGCCTGAGAAGCTCAATGGCGGCAAGATTTGTACTCTGCATTCTTCTCGCACGTTATCTGAAGGACCTTTATGATGCGGACACCTTTATAGTGCAGAAGAAGCTCAAGAGAAAAAAGAAAGACGTTGTAAAGCTTGCATTTACGATGCTGATGATAATACTCATGATGTTCCCGGCGTTTGTTACCGTCTACTATGTGCTGGGAAGCGAGTTTACAGGCGAGCCTCATAATGCCGAAGACATAGGATCATTCGGAAACATCAACAAGGCAGAACACACATGGAACGTTACGAACAACTATATCTCTGACGATTACCGTGAAGCGTTCTTCTTTAAGTATCTGGCAAAGAAATAAGAAGCGGTTATTTTTCTTCAGACTCTTCCATGGAAATATAGATCGGCCTGCCCTTTGTCTCGATGTAGGTCCTGCCGAGATATTCTCCGATGATTCCGAGCGCCATAAGTACAAGTCCGCCGATAAAGAGTATGAAGCAGAGAAGTGAAGGATAGCCCGGGACGTCGTTATAGATCTTGAGGATTATCGCTCTGATGAAATAGTAGATCAGGTAAGCAAAGCCTGCGATGGCGCAGATGAAGCCTGCATATGTCGCAAGTCTCAAAGGTGCGGTAGTGAACGCAACAATACCGTCGATCGCATAGCGGAAAAGCTTCCAAAAGCTCCACTTGGTCTCACCGGCGGCTCTTTCGACATTCTCATGCTCGACCCACTTTGTGCGGAATCCGACCCAAGCAAAGATACCCTTGGAGAAACGCTGTCTCTCGGAAAGATTTAAGATCGCGTCAACGACCTGTCTTCTCATAAGCCTGAAATCACGTGCTCCGTCAGCGATCTCAACGTCGATCATGCTGTTGATGAGTTTATAGAAACATCTTGCGAAAAAGCTTCTGATCGGAGGTTCGCCCTGACGTGTAACGCGCCTTGCGGCTACGACGTCGTATTCGCCTGAATCAAGATCGGCGATCATGGAAGGGATGAGTGCCGGCGGGTCCTGCATGTCTGCATCAAGGATGGCGATATAATCGCCTTTTGCCTTCTTCATGCCTGCATACATTGCAGCTTCCTTGCCGAAATTTCTCGAAAAGAACACGTAGCGGACATCGGGATCAGTTTCCGCAAACCCTTTGATAATATCCTGAGTTTTGTCGCGGCTTCCGTCGCTTACAAAGATAAATTCGAATTCTTTGCCTGAATCCTTCTGGGATTCTCTGACTCCCTTGAGTGCATCGTAAAGAATAGGGAGGACTTCCTCCTCGTTGTAGCAGGGAACTATCAGGCTTACAAGCATGCTGTCATATCCGCCTTTCGTGAGGCCGCAAAATTGGAACGGCTTAATAAAATGTATTATAATCAAAAAGTTCGATAATTGATATATATATGGTCGCGCTAAGACGCAATCGGAAGGGTAGGGGACTATATGAAGGAGTTGGACTCGCTTGGACAGGGGAAGAAGGCTTCCGGAGCCTCAAAAAAGGCAAAGGAACCGAAACTCACCCTCAGAGATAAGAATAAGCCTGATCTGCGGCCGCTGCTTTCTTTTTTTCTTGCGCTCGCGCTCTACATATTTACCACTGTAATCTGCAATAAGTATCCTACCGGACAGTATTCGTTCATCCTGAGCGATCTCAAGGCGCAGTACGCACCGTTTCTGGCACTCAACAGATCCCGTATTTTAAGCCTTGCAGGCGGTTCAGAGCATCTTATCAATAATCTGACATATTCATTCCAGCTGGGTCTCGGAAAGAATTTCATGGGCACCTTCGGCTATTATATGGCGAGCCCGCTGAACCTTTTATATCTGCTTTTTGATCCTTCGCAGGTAGATTTCGTTGTCGTTCTTCTAGTAATACTGAAACTCAGCTTCGGCTCTGCTTTCATGACACTGTTCCTCGGCACGAGAGTGTCTGATCCCAAGACTAAGTGGCCCGTGCTCCTGGGCATTGTTTATGCGTTTTCTCTCTATGCGCAGGCATTCGCGTTCCAGATCATGTGGCTCGACGGCTACATGCTGCTCCCGCTGATCTTGTATTTTGCCGAGAAGTTCATAACGCGCAGACGCTATGCGGGAATCATCATTACGCTTCTTGTATTGTTCGTTTCCAACTATTACATCTCGTACATGGTCGGAATATTCAGTTTCCTTTACCTCATCGTGAGGATGATCGAACTGAAGACAAAGGTTAGGGAAGCAATAGGAATTGCAGTCAGATATGTGCTTACCGCAGGCTTTACCGGCATGTGCACTGCTGTTCTCATTCTCCCCGTCGGCATCGATACGATCGTCAACAGTGAAAAGACAACGGGTTCATCCAATCCTGACCTCGTAATGTTTTCACCGCTGACTTTCATCAAGATGTTCCTGATGGGTGAACCCAAGGATTTCGGTGAAGTTCTGCCGGCGAACTATCCGTTCCTTTTCCTGTGCCTGATGGTCACAGTGTCTGTTCTCATCTACATCATAAGCAAGACATATAGCGGCCGCGAAAAGACGATCCACATACTGTGCCTTATCGGCGCGATCCTCTCGACCGGCTTTTACTATTTCGACAAAGCATGGCAGGTCTTTGACGATCCGAACTGGTTTGCGCACAGACATGCTTTTGTATTTCTCCCGATCTTCCTGGTCATTACGCTCAGAGTCCTTGAGCGCATATCCGAAGTTCCTTTCAAGGACGTGACACGTGCCGGCGCCATCGTCTGTGCCGGACTGGTCATCGTATATGCCATAGGCGCTTTCAAAGAGGAAGATAAGATCTTTATCTATAACCTGATATTCATTCTTGTTTACTGCCTGATAGCCGCAGGATACGGAGTAAAGAAGTGGCCTGACCAGTTAAGGGATGTTCCTCAGATCATCTCGCCGCTCCTTGCCGTCATCGTCGGCTTCGAACTTGTTTTTGCAGGCCCGATGCTCACATCACAGATCGAGAGCTTTACCATGTTCTCGGGAGATGCGAGGGAATATATCTCCAGCATTCATGCTCTTGAGGAATTCGGCAAAAAGGCTGCCATTCAGAATGCCGAACTTGGCGCAGTCAGGACCGAGACCGAGCACATAACCGGTTATTATCCGCTCTACTATGTCGAAGAGGGTGAGCAGATCTACGGAAATTTCCGTAACGTTTCATTCTTCAATTCGAATTCGAACAAGAAGATGCACCATTTCCTTAAGCAGCTCGGCTACCCCGTGAACTATAACTATTTCGCTGTGTCATACGATCAGGTGATCCCTTCGAACGATGCATTCCTTTCCGTAGGAAGCGTGGCTAGCAGAAGAGACATCTCTTTCTATGAAAAGACCGGAACGGATTCCTATGATACCGCCGTTGATTTCTATAAGGCGGGAAGAACGCTCCCGGTTGCTTTTGCCGCATCTTCTTCCGCTGAGAAATTCGATTTCTACAAGCTTGAGAAGACTGCTGACAACAAGAACTACATGGCTTTCCAGAATGAATGGTATGCTTCGATGTTCCCGGAAAGCTTTACAAAGGATTTCTTTGTAACGTTCGAAAACGGCGTGATCCCAGAGCCTGTCATTACAAACGGCATCAGTTATGACAAGAACAGCTACAAGAGCGGTGCTGAAGCAATAAGGGAAGAACGCGCCAACTCTGAAACTGACAGCTCCAAAAAAGCTGCAGACTCTTCGGAGGAGAGCAATTCCTCACCCGTAAATTACGATGATCCCATAGGCTTTGAGGGTACGGTTTCCAAGGAGCTTAACAAGAAACTGAAGACCATATACCGTCAGAACTCAAAGCTTCCCATCAGGATCGAGTATCATTTCAAGGCGCCGGTCTCATCTGAAATGTATCTGAATCTTTCGACAGCCAGGATCCTTACCGATACTAATGTTTTCGTTAACGGCATAATGGTCAACATGTTTGAAAGCAACTGCTACTATTCACAGATCTTCAGGATCGGCTCGTTCAAGGAAGGAGAGGATGTCACTGTGACGATCCTTTCCGATGAGGCTGACTGGTCATATATCGATATGAGATTCGGATATTTCGATTACGATCTGTTCGAAAAGCAGATGGAGTCTGTCGATCTTACAAAGGTTAAGACGGAAGTGCTTGAGGACGGATATGCGAAGTTTACCGTAAACGGTCTTAAGAATGATGAAATGGTCATCACAACCATTCCCGCGGAATCCGGCTGGACGATGACAATAGACGGTAAGGCCGCAGAACTTTCGAAGTATCAGGATGCATTCCTGGCATTTAAGTGTACGGAAGGCTCACATACTGTGGAACTGAGCTTTGTTGCCCCGGGCTTAAAGGCGGGAGCAGCCGTATCTTGTGCCGGAATAGTCTGCCTTGCGGTATTCGTATTGGTCGACAAGACGGTTTTGGGTAAGCGTAAAAAAGAAAATAACAATACAGAAGTTAAAACGGAGGTTTGATCATGGGTTATTTAGAAGAATATCAGCTTTGGAGCACCGATCCTTTTTTCGATGAGACAACGCGTAACGAACTGATCGCCATTAAGGATGACAGCAAGGAGATCGAGGACAGATTCTACAGGGATCTGGAGTTCGGTACGGCAGGATTAAGAGGTGTTTTGGGCGCAGGAACAAACAGAATGAACGTCTATACGGTAGCCAAGGCTTCCGAAGGACTTGCGAAATACATCCTTTCCGAAGGTGAAGAGGCAATTAAGAGAGGTGTTGTTATCTCATACGATTCAAGACACTTCTCACCTGAATTCGCTCAGATCACGGCTCAGGTCCTCGCGGCAAACGGAATCCCGAGCAAGCTTTCCGATGAGCTCAGACCCGTCCCGGTCCTTTCTTTCTCGGTAAGATATTTCAAGGCATTTGCAGGCGTCATGATCACAGCTTCACACAACCCTGCGAAGTATAACGGATACAAGGTCTACGGAGAGGACGGCGGACAGGTTCCGCCTGAAGCTGCAGATGCCGTTCTTGCAAATATCAGTGACATCAAGGACATCAGAACAGTTAAGATGATGGACCTTGAAGAAGCTAAAGCAAAGGGTCTTGTCACAGAATTCGGTCCCGAAGTCGACAAGGCATATACCGAAATGCTCACCAAGCTCGTTGTCGATCCTGAAGCGATCGCAAGACAGGCTGACATGAGTATCGTCTACACGCCTCTGCACGGATCAGGCAACAAACCCGTCAGAAGGATCCTTGAAGCCGTCGGTTTCAAGAACATCCATATCGTAGCAGAGCAGGAAAAGCCTGACGGAGCATTCCCGACAGTAACGCTTCCTAACCCTGAGAATCCCGATGCTCTTTCAATGGCTATCGAACTGGCCAAAAAGACAAACGCTTCTCTTGTTTTCGGCACAGACCCCGATTCAGACAGAATAGGTGCCGCAGCAAGAATCGAGAACGACGGTGAAGTTACCTACAAGTGCTTTACCGGCAACCAGATGGGCCTTATGCTCCTCGACTACATACTCGATGCAAAGCAGCAGGCAGGAAAGCTTCCCAAGGATTCTTTCGCAGTTACCACGATCGTTTCTTCCAAGCTGGCAGGTGCCATCTGCGCTGCTTACGGCGTTGAGCTTCAGGAAGTTCTCACGGGATTCAAGTTCATCGGCGAGAGGATCAAGCTTGACGATGAGTTCGGCAGCAAGCACTTCCAGTTCGGTTTCGAAGAGAGCTACGGATACCTTTCCGGCCGCGACGTCCGCGACAAGGATGCTGTAGTTGCCGCAATGCTCATCTGCAACATGGCAGCAGCTTCATTTGAGAAGGGCGAGACTCTCGCTGACCGTTTGGCTCATGTTTACGAGAAGTACGGCTTCGGCTTCGAAGAAGCTGTAAGCGTTACCCTCGAAGGCAAGGAAGGCATCGAGAAGATCCAGAACAGCATGAAGGAACTCAGGAGCGAGCTCGAGGCTGCAACTGACGTCAAGGCTGCAGAGACTCTGCTCGGAGGCCCGAAGGTTCTTGCCGTAAGGGATTACAAGACATCCAAGAGATACGATTTCTCAGGCAGCGAAGTCAGGATCACACCTATCGATCTCCCTAAGTCAAACGTTCTGCTCTATGAACTCGGAGGCGAAAAGGGACTCGATTGGGCATGTGCAAGACCTTCCGGAACGGAGCCCAAGCTCAAGATCTATTTCGGAGTCTACGATTCCTGCGAAGCTGAGGCCGTCATGAGGCTTGCAGCGCTCAAGACCGAAGTTTCAGAATACGTTGAGGCTAAACTCAAATAAGTGAAGATACCGTGGGGATGACGAATTCGTCCACGGCTTTGGCAAAACCCATTTCAGAAACGGCCGCAGTAATATATGCGGCCGCTTTTTTTGCGCCGTCGCAGGCATTGCCCATGGCGATGCCGTAAGCTGCATCCGCGATCATGGAGATGTCGTTGTCGGAATCACCGATGGCGAAAGTCATGCTGCGGGGTATATCAAGATAGTCTGCCAGATCCAGTAAGGCCTTTCCCTTTGAAACGCCTGCTGTCATTATGTCGTAGAAAGTCGGACCGGATGAGATCACAGTGAGGTCTTTATCGGTGTCGATCTTTTTGCAGACTCCTTCGGGAGTGTCTATCAGCAGGAATTTGTTGAAGGGAGGAAGATCATCCCTTTTCCAGCAGTCATCGTCAAGATCAAAGAGCGGAGCTTGCTTCGAGGGCTCGACGTCTTTGTTGTAGTCTTCACAGAAGAATCTCCTCTTGGAGCACTTTGTGAAATAAATGCCGTTGACGGAATACAGAGTGGCGTTAACGCTGTTTTCGATCATAAGGCGCAGGAGCTCGCGGGCTTTGGAATCCGTAAAATCCATGGACATGATGTCTTTGCGGGCGACCGGGTCAAAGAGCGCGCCGCCGTTACCTGTGATTATCGGAATGTCTATTCCAAGACGCTCGGCGAACTTGCCGACCAGGAAAGAAGACCTGCCTGTGGCGATGGTGAAGGCAATGCCGTTCTCCTGAAGACGCTTTACCGCGGCAACGTTTTCGGCCGGGACGTCCTCTCCGGGCAGCAGCAGCGTAAAGTCCATGTCAGCTGCCAGAACAGCCTTGTATCTCGTCATTTCAAGCATTCCTCCGTACTTCGCGTGAAGTATAAACAATTTTACCTCAGGTATAGGGCAAATATGAGGTATTTTTGTCAAATTGATTATTCGGCGATTTTTAATATTATAATAAGTGAGTTCCGGTAACCGGGACTGTTTGTGTGTGCAATCTAATAACGAGGACATAATATGAAGAAAGTTGATTCCCGCAGTTCGGGCGCAGATAAGAAGCGTTCTGACAAGGGACAGAAGAACACAGATAACAAGCTGAGCGTCAGAAAGGAATCCGGCGCCAAGCTTGTGCTTCCCGATAAGTCAAGCAAATCATCCTCAAAGGAGATCGTTCCTGAGAAGAAGACTAACGAAGTCGATTACAGTCTTCTCGGCGTAACCAACAAGAAGCGTCAGCAGATCAAGGTTAAGCAGGCCAAGCAGAAAGAGGCTGATGAGAATTACAAGAAGCGTACCGGCAAGAAAAGGATCCCTCTTGCATACATTCTTTTTGCACCCTTTGTACTGCTTGCGGTAATCGTAACCGGTTATTTCGTTTATCTCGTTAATTCCGGCTATTTCAGAGAGACCATCGTTGCCAGCATGGCTGACGGCAGCACTGCCAATCTCTTCGTTGAAGATGCGCTCTCATATCTTTCCACGAACAAGTTCTTTGCAGGAACCAAGATCGACGGCATCGACGTCGGCGGTATGACCAAAGAGCAGGCAAGAGACGCTGTCGTTGCAGCACAGCCCAAGTCACCTGACAAGGTTGCCATCTCTCTTTCTCTCGACGGCAAGGAATACGATCTCGATTTTTCAAATGTCTCTTTTGAATACAACACAGATGACGTAATCAATGAAGCTTTCAGTCTCTACAGACTTAAGGGCGATGAGGACAATTCGAAGCTTACCGAGTACTTCAACGGTGTTCAGGCCCTTAAGGTAGATCCCAAGGAATACCAGACGGCTTATACCGTAAAGCACGAAGGTGTTGAGGAGACTGTTAAGGAACTCCTCGAGAAGTTCCACCTTGAGCCTGTTAACGCTTCCATCAGCACATTTGATGCCGACAGCCGCGCTTTCACGATCATTCCTGAGAAGAAGGGCTATAACATCGACATTCCTGCAACGACCGAGAAGGTCAAGCAGATGCTCGATTCCAGAAACTATGTAGGTTCTGTTCAGGTCGAAGCTGAGATCATCTCACCTGAGATCACGGAAGCATCCATCAATGCAACATTCGGCCGCATCAGCTCCTGCACTTCCAAGACAACAAGGAACGCAAACCGTAACAACAACATCAAGAAGGCATGTGCCTACATGAACGGTTACATCCTCAAACCCGGCAAGGAGTTCTCTTTCAACAAGGTCGTAGGCCAGAGAACCGCAGCAAGAGGCTTTAAGGAAGCTACGGTTATTGCAGGCGGACAGTACGAGCAGGGATTAGGCGGAGGAATCTGCCAGGTCAGCTCCACACTCTACAATGCCGTTATCAAGGCAGGACTGACTGCATCAGAGCGTCATCCTCACGCATTCCCGTCAACATACCTGCCCCTCGGACAGGATGCAACTGTTGACTATCCTCATCTCGATTTCAAGTTCAAGAACACCACAGACGGCGAGATCATTGTCGTGGCATGGTGGAGCAAGAGCGACAGGATCTGCCACGTTGAGCTTTACGGAAAGAAGCTCCCTGACGGACAGACTATCAAGTTCGAGTCCAAGACCACTTCAAAAGGCAAGACACCTTCAAAGGTCGAATATGTTGAAGATCCTGAAATGAAGGTTGGCGAGAAGGAAGTCTTAAGAACAGCTCACAATGCATGCACAGTTGTTTCATATCAGGTCTGGTATGACAAGAGCGGCAAGGAGATCAAGAGAAAGAAGATCGCCACATCGAACTTCAGAGCTTATACCAAGAAGGTTGCAGTAGGTACGCTCCTGCCCAACGGTAAGCACGCAAAGCTTGATACAAAGACGGGCGAGCTTTCGGGAATCCCCACAGCGACACCTAAACCGACAAAGGCCAAGGCTACAAAGGCACCAACCAAGGCACCGGCGAATAACGGCGGCTGATATCCGAGGTTCTCATATTAACGAAAACTGCATACGGAGGCTGTGATCCATACGGATCGCAGCCTCTTTTGCCTGACGGCCCGCAGCAGTCCTTCAATAAACAAAAAACTTATTATTAATTTGTTTGTTTTATGACTGCCAATAATTAAATAAGGGTTTATAATAGACAATGTTTTGTAGACTGACATCAGAGTGCTCGCACCCTGGTTAAAGTTAAAATTTTCCAAAGGAGATCCAAGTTTATGGCAGAACTGACAAAGAAAACCATGGACGGTAACGAGGCTGCTGCGTATACTTCGTATGCATTTACCGAGAACGCCGCAATTTACCCGATCACACCGTCCTCGCCTATGGCCGACCACACCGATCAATGGGCTCAGCAGGGCAGAAAGAATATTTTCGGACAGACGGTTAACATCGTCGAGATGGAGTCTGAGGGAGGCGCTGCTGGTGCCGTTCACGGCTCACTCGCTACTGGTGCATTAACCACAACTTATACCGCTTCGCAGGGTCTCCTCCTGATGATTCCTAACATGTACAAGATCGCAGGCGAGCTCCTTCCTTGCGTTTTCCATGTTTCAGCAAGAGCCCTCGCTGCTCACGCTCTCAACATCTTCGGTGACCACGCAGACGTTTACGCTTGCCGTCAGACCGGTTTCGCAATGCTCTGCTCCAACTCCGTTCAGGAAGTTGCAGACCTTGCTGCAGTAGCTCACCTTGCTTCCATCAAGACAAGAGTTCCTTTCCTCCACTTCTTCGACGGTTTCCGTACATCACACGAGATCCAGAAGATCGAGGTTATCGACTACGATACACTCGGATCACTTGTTGATTATGAGGCAGTTAAGGCTTTCCGTAAGAGATCCCTTTCTCCTAACCACCCGACACTCCGTGGTACAGCTCAGAACCCTGACATCTACTTCCAGGGCAGAGAAGCTTCCAACCCGTTCTATCTTGCAGTACCTGATCAGGTTCAGTACTACATGGATAAGATCAACGAGATCCGCGGCACAGACTACAAGCTTTACAACTACTATGGTGCAGCTGATGCTGACCGTATCATCATCGCTATGGGTTCTGTCTGCGAGACAGCTGAAGAGGTTATCGACTTCCTGAACGCTCACGGCGAGAAAGTTGGTCTCCTCAAGGTTCACCTCTATCGTCCTTTCGCAGCTGACAAGCTTCTTGCTGCAATCCCTTCAACTGTTAAGGCTATCGCTGTCCTTGACAGAACAAAGGAGCCCGGTTCTTTCGCAGAGCCTCTCTTCCTCGACGTTGCAGCTGCATATGTCGGCAAGAACGCTCCCAAGCTCATCGGCGGCCGTTACGGTATGGGTTCCAAGGATACAACACCTGAGACAGTTCTTGCTGTTTATAAGGAACTCAAGAAGGATCAGCCTAAGGAAAGATTCACAATCGGTATCGATGACGACGTTACATTCCTTTCACTCGACTGCTCAGAGTCCATCGAAGTTGCAGGTGAAGGCGTTGTTCAGGCTAGATTCTGGGGTCTCGGCGCAGACGGTACAGTTGGTGCTAACAAGAACTCCATCAAGATCATCGGTGACCACACAGACAAGTACGCTCAGGCTTACTTCTCATATGACTCTAAGAAGTCCGGTGGTATCACAATCTCTGACTTGAG
>JAEEGL012176721.1_pt1 | contig 21745 bp, 21 predicted proteins | sample 9134231 | NCBI WGS metagenome assembly JAEEGL01 (sample SAMN16246548, study PRJNA631951) | gut metagenome | biome: gut microbiome; feature: rumen; material: fiber-attached | host: Bos | place: Iran: Karaj | collected 2018-10
CAGTCCGACGATGCACGGGGACGAGCAGCGTTGGGTCGACGAGGCGATTCAGACGAACTGGGTCAGCACGGTCGGGGCGAATATCGACGCGGCGGAGAAGGCGACGGCGGCGATCGTCGGGGTCAAGCATGCGGTCGGGCTCTCCTGCGGGACGGCGGCGTTGCATCTGGCGATTAGGCTCTGTGCGGAGAAACTGTACGGTCAGGCGCCGGTCGGGACGGGGACGCTTTCGGGCAGACGCGTCTTTGCGTCGGACATGACGTTCGACGCGACGGTCAACCCGATCTGCTACGAAGGGGGAACGCCGATCTTCGTCGACACGGAACGCGAGACGTGGAACATGGACCCCGTCGCGCTGGAGAAGGCGTTTGAACTTTATCCCGACGTTAAGCTGATCGTGGTCGCGCACCTCTACGGGACGCCGGGCAAGATCGACGAAATCCGGGCGATTGCGGACAAGCACAACGCGCTGATCGTAGAAGACGCGGCGGAATCGTTCGGCGCGACGTATCGGGGAATCCAGACGGGCGGCTTCGGCGACGTCGGGATTCTTTCGGGGAACGGGAACAAGATCGTCACGGGCTCGAGCGGCGGGTTCCTGCTGACGAACAGCGTCGAAGACGCGAACAAGGTCCGGAAATGGTCGACGCAGAGTCGCGAGGCGGCCCCGTGGTATCAGCATGAAGAGCTGGGCTACAACTACCGCATGAGCAACATCATTGCGGGAATACTCCGGGGTCAGATCCCATACCTAACCGAGCATATCGCGCAGAAACGCGCGATCTACGAACGTTACGAAGAAGCGTTCGCCGACCTGTCCGTGAGTATGAACCCGTGGGATCGCGACAAAAGCGTCCCGAACTTCTGGCTGAGTTGCCTCCTGATCGCCCCCGAAGCGCTAGCGCCCTCCGTCCGAGGCGAACGGGACTACCTGTACAAATCGGAACCGGGCAAAAGCAGCCCGCAAGAGATCCTCGACGCGCTCGCCGCGTTCAACGCGGAAGGCCGTCCGATTTGGAAACCGATGCACCTCCAGCCAATCTACCGAAACTGCCCCTTCGTCACAGTCGAGGGCTCCGGTCGCGGCGCTACCAACGCGTATATTCCCGGCTCCGGCGTCGACGTCGGCGCCGACGTCTTCGCCCGAGGGCTGTGCCTGCCGAGCGACAACAAGATGACGCCGGATCAGCAGCGTCGCGTGATCGAGATTGTACGACGGTGCTTTGAGGGTTGACGGGCAACTCTTCGTAATGGGCGAATGATATGAGTGAACATAATCCTTATGGACCTTATGAAAGGTTTATAAAGCGCCCGTTGGATTGTTTTCTCGCTGTTTTGGCAATTATCATCCTTTCTCCGATCCTTGTTATCGTTGCTTTATTGGTTCGGATTAAACTCGGAAGTCCTGTTCTCTTTAAACAGAATCGACCAGGGAAAGACGAGCGAATATTTCAACTTTATAAGTTTCGCTCGATGACGAATCAGCGAGATGAAAACGGTTATCTTCTTTCTGATGATTTAAGGCTTACTAAATTTGGCCGGTTTCTTCGTTCTACTTCTCTCGACGAGCTTCCTGAATTGTTGAACATCGTCAAGGGCGATATGGCTGTTGTCGGTCCGAGACCACTTCTTGTCGAATATTTGCCTTTCTACACAAAAAACGAACATCATCGACATGACGTTAGACCTGGTCTCACTGGGCTAGCGCAGATTAACGGAAGAAACGCTATTCATAGCTGGGAAGAACGTTTTAACTATGACCTTACTTATGTGAATCATGTGTCATTTTTTACTGACACTAAAATAATTTTGCGAACCATTTTCAAGGTACTAAAAAGATCTGATATTAAGGTCGGAAGCGAAATACAAGCTGGAAGATTGGACGTTGCTAGAAGTGACAATAACAGTAAGACGTTTTGAAAAAAATGATATTCCGAAGAAGGTTGAATGGATTAATGATCCAAGAAACAACCTTTTTCTCCATTATGACATTCCTATCAGTATTGAAAAAACCGAAAGGTGGTTTGAAAGTCATATTGTGGACACAACGAGATTTGATGGAATTATTGAATATAACAATATGCCTGTAGGAACAATAGGGTTATTGGATATAGATCAAAAAAATAAATGCGCTGAATATTATATAGCGATGGGGGATGTTGATTATAAAGGAAAAGGTATTGCTAAAGAGGCAAGTCGTCAAATTATTCAATATGGGTTTGAACATTTTGGATTGAATCGTATATACCTCTTCACAGAAAGCGAGAACATTGCTGCTATTCGGCTATTTGAAAAGGTTGGATTTATTAGAGAAGGTCTTTTAAGGCAAGATATCGTTTCTCATGGAAAATATGTAGATCGATTTGTTTATAGCATCCTCAGGAAGGATTGGAAATGACGACGCCAATCCAGTACTTAGGAAATTTTAATAGTAATCGTCTTTGGATGAAAAGAGAAGATTTAATTCCTTTTTCGTTCGGAGGAAATAAGGCGAGAAAGGCCAAACTTTTTTTCGAAACAATTGACGACGGCGATTACGACTGTGTTGTAACTTATGGAAGTGGAAGTTCAAATCACTGCCGAATCGTTGCCAATGAGTGTTGTAGGCGCGGTATTGAATGCCATATCGTTAGTCCGACCGCAGCAAGCGCCGCAACATTCAATAGTCAGATGGTTGAATTATTTGGAGCAACGACAACGATAACGCCCGTTTCATTGGTTCATGAGACGCTTGAAAAGAAGTTAGAAGGGTTACTTAATTTAGGGAAGCGCCCTTATTTCATCGAGGGTGGCGGTCATGGAAACATCGGTACTAGAGCATTTGTTCAATGTTATCAGGAGATCAAAGAATACGAGAAAGAAAATGGGGTGTTCTTTGATTATATTTTTTTAGCGTCGGGGACAGGGACCACTCAAGCGGGTCTTATTTGTGGACAAATTCTTTCGGATGATGAACGAAAAATCATCGGCATTAGCATTGCTCGAAAGAATCCAAGAGGAAGAGAAATTGTTCTTCAAAGTATCAGAGATTATTTAGGAAATAAAACGTCTGAGTCAACAATTCAGAAAAAAACATTTTTTATCGATGACTACACTTCTGGTTATGGAAGTAATGACAAAAAGGTTATGGAAACGATTTATGATGTTTTAAAAAAATATGGAGTGCCTCTTGATATGACTTATACGGGAAAAGCCTTCACTGGTATGGTTGATTATTTGCGTGAGGAAGTGGGAAAAAATATATTGTTTATCCATACAGGCGGAACGCCTTTATTCTTTGACGATTTAAGGAGCGTACGGGCATGAATATTTTGATTCTTGCAGCAGGGACGAGGAATAAGATTGTCCAATACTTTAAAAAAGCTCTTAACGGTCAAGGAACGTTGATAGCAACTGACGTCAATAATCTAGCGCCAGCCCTATATGACGCTGATAAATATTATATCGTCCCGCGAATTAATGATCCCAACTATATCGAGATTGTTTTAGACATATGCAAGAAAGAACATGTCGGCGGTCTGTTTAGCCTTATCGATCCCGAATTGAGTCTCCTCGCCAAGAATACGGAAAGATTTCAAGAAGTTGGCGCTACCGTCATCGGAAGTTCGTACGAGCTGTGCGAAATGGCGCTCGACAAGATGCAGATGTACCATTGGCTTGAAGAGCGTGGATACTATTGCGCTCGATCGTGGAAGATAAAAGAGGATTTCTATAAATCGGTCGAAGCTGGAGAAGTCGATTATCCAGTTTTTGTCAAGCCTTATCGCGGTTCGGCATCGGTTAGTATCTCGAAGGTTTACGACAAAGAAACAGTAGAACTTCTCTTCAACCACGAAGACGACCTAATGATCCAAGAGTTCTTGAGCGGTCAAGAAATCGGCGCGGATGTATATATCGATATGATTTCCGGGTACGTCGTTTCGATTTTCACCAAAAAGAAAATCAAAATGAGAGCGGGAGAAACGGATAAAGCTGTTAGTTTTAAAAATCCAGAACTCTTTGATCTCATTGAGAAATTTGTATTAGAAGCCGGATATAAAGGGCAGATTGATATCGATATATTTGAAATCGATGGAAAGTATTATATCAGCGAAGTCAATCCTCGATTTGGCGGAGGATATCCCCACGCTTATGAAGCGGGCTGTGATCATATGAAGCTAATTATGAATAATTTAAACGGAGTAGTAAATCAGAAGAATATAGGCGCATATGAAGACGACGTTTATATGATGAAGTATAACGAAGTGAAAATGCATAGAAACTCATAATGAACATTTTATTTTTAACTATTGGCAGATTTGAAAGCATAGAATCTCATTCAATATATCCCGATTTATTAAGATGTTTTCGTGATCATGGACATAAAGTCTACATTGTAAGTCCCAATGAAAAAAGAACAGGAAAAGGAACAGAAATTGAACGTCAACAAGACGTGCATATTTTACGCGTGAAGACGGGGAACGTCACAAAAGGCTCCAATTTAATCGAGAAAGGCGTTTCTCAAGTTCTGCTTGAATATTTATTTATCCACGGAATAAAGAAATATTTTAACGACGTCAAATTTGATTTAATTCTGTATTCCACGCCTCCAATTACGTTTTGTAAGGTCATAGAATATATAAAAAAGAGAGACGGTGCTAAAAGTTACTTACTTTTAAAAGATATTTTCCCACAAAACGCTGTCGATCTCGGAATGTTGAGTAAGTCCGGAGTTAAGGGGGTTCTATACCGCCATTTTAGGAAGGTGGAGAAAGAACTCTATAGAATTTCTGACCATATCGGTTGCATGTCAGAAGCTAACGTTCGATATGTTTTGAAACATAACCCTGAAATTAGTCCAGAAAAAGTTGAAGTTTGTCCTAATAGCATAGAGGTAATTGACAAAAGTGTCGAGGAGTCTACGAGAAAAGAGATTCGCGCTAAATATGGAATACCACTTGATAAAAGAGTGTTTGTCTATGGTGGAAATCTTGGAAAGCCTCAAGGGGTTCCATTCATTATCGAATGTTTAAAAGAAGTTAAAAATCTTGAAGACGCATATTTCGTTATTGTTGGAGATGGAACAGAATATTGGAGGATTGAAGAATACTATAAAGAAACAAATCAATCTAACTTTAAATTGATAAAAAAACTTCCGAAAGAAGAATACGACTATTTTGTAGGTGCTTGTGACATAGGTCTAATTTTTTTAGATCATCGATTTACGATTCCAAACTTTCCTTCGCGACTTCTCTCATATATGCAGGCAAAGTTGCCAGTTTTGGCTTGTACAGATCCAAACACTGATGTTGGAAAAGTAATTGTTGATAATGGCATCGGTTGGTGGTGTGAAAGTAATGATGTAATAAATTTTAAGAGATTATTAAAAATAATATTAAACACTAATACATCTAATAAAAAAATAACATCATATCAGTATTTGACAAATAATTATGATAGAAATAATTCATATAGTACGATTTTAAAAAATGTAAAGTAATTATCACAAAGAAGAGAAGTATTTATATACAATTTATGAAATAGATATTAAGTACTATTTACATTGACTATAAAATTTACTTATCGGGATTTAATAAAAAACGTAAAATTTGAATATCAATACGAAGTTAAAAAAGAATTTTATGGTGCAGAGATTATTAATAATAATAGATCTAGATGTTTCAAATGGGTTAAATATTATCGCCTATCACAACTAATAATAAACTTCAAGTTTTAACACGGTAGTATATTGATGGCCGTGAAAATGGAAAAATCATATCAATTGAAGTTCAACTAATAATATTATAAGAAAATAAATTGAGTTAAAAATCATATTTGAATTGACATTAAGTGCATAATACTGAAATCAATGTGATAATAAAGATTGATGGCACAACTCATGAATTGGTGAATTATCTATTGTTAATTCTAAATAATGTAAAATGTGTAGATTGATTTTGATAACAATACAGGATTGAAAAAATGAATAAGGTTGTATTACTTGCACCAACACCACCCCCTATAGGAGGAATAGCAACATGGACATTGCGGATGATGAATTCTACCCTGCCTCATAATTGGAAAGTAGAAGTCGTTGATGAAAAGATAATTGGTAAAAGGGAGTTTTTTGGTGACAGAAAAAAACTAGAAATAAAATTTGAATTAATAAGATGTTTTAGAATTTGGAATGGATTGAAAAAGGCCTTAAAAGATCCTGAAGTGAAAATTGTACAAGCATGCATCGCAGCAAATACGTTACCCGTAATGAGGGAATTAATAAGTGCTATCATAACTAGGAATAGAAAGAGAAAGTTCATAATAAATTTCCGTTGTACAGTACCAAACAGTATAAGGGGAAAACTTAATAAGGAATTAGTTAGGATCCTATGTAACAAATCTGATTGCATTATGTTATTAAATAAGCAAAGTGAAGATTATATTAAAAAGCTTACTAAAAGAAAAACAATAGTAATACCAAATTTTGTAGAAGCTCACGAAAATTCAGAAGCACATGAAATTAGAAGTAACGTTAAACGAGTTGTGTATGTTGGAGGAGTCGTAAAAGCTAAAGGTTGTATAGATATTATAGAAGTTGCACGTGAATTTCCTAATATCGAATTTAAATTGATAGGAAATCCTGAGGAAGAATGCATTAGATCTGCTAATAAGGTAAAAAATGTGACATTGACAGGTGCTATTCCACATGCAGATGTGATCGAAGAATTAAAGGAAGCAGATATTTTTCTTTTTTTAACCCATTTTCGCAGTGAGGGTTTTTCAAATTCACTAGCAGAAGCCATGGCAATGGGTCTTCCTTGTATAGTTTCTGATTGGGCTTCAAATAGGGATATGATCGAAGATAAAGGAGGAGTCGTTGTTCCTATCAAAGATAAAGAGGCCGCTGTAAATGCGTTAAACCATCTCTTATGTATCGAAAATAGAAAAGTTGCTAGCTCGTTTAACATAAATAAAGTACGACATAATTACATTGATACTGTTGTACAAAACAAATATGTTATGTGCTACGAGGAACTTGTTGATGAGTAAGGTTAGACAATCATTAAATTGTGTCATAAGCCTCACTGGCTTGATTGCGCGAAAAATCGTCGGGAAAAACATAAAATTTAATATTATTACACTTGTTTCATGTCATTCAATTATTAAAACAAAAAATAAAGGAATCATAAATATCGGTCGTAAAGTATCGATATCGTCAAATACTGTAATATCTACTACAGGGGGACAGATAAATCTTGGAGATGATGTATTTATAAATCGAAACTGCATGATCGTTTCACATAATTTAATAGATATTGAAACCGGAACAACCATTGGACCGAACGTTTGTATCTATGATCATGACCATGACGGAAATAATGCGTATATTTCGAAACCTATTCATATTGGAAGAAATGTATGGATAGGGGCTGGGTGTATAATTTTAAAGGGAGTAAGTATTGGCGATAATTCAGTTATTGGAGCTGGTAGTATTGTGACTAAAGACATACCTGGAAATAAGAAATATTACCAAAAAAGGCAATCTTCGTTTCTATAGTTTTCTCAAATTAGGATATAGCTTTGAAAAAAATTTTTTTATGTATTCCAACTCTCGCAACAGCGGGAGCAGAACGATTTGTTACTGAACTAGCGTGTAATATAGATAAAGATAGATATAAAACTATAGTTGTAGTCACTAAATTGTTTGATTATGAATCTCCATTCTACAAAATGTTGATTAAGAACAACATCGATGTTATCGACATAAAAGGAAAGTCGTATATTTCAAAAGTTAAGTCGTTGACTGAAATATTAATTAGGGAAAATCCGGATATTGTCCATACAAATGTTGGTTCATCATTACACGTTCTCATACCTCTAGCACTTGCTAGATCAAAAGCAACTCATATTTTTACAGCACACAGTATGGGATATCGGATATTTCACGGGTTTAAGAAAAAAATAATCCAATATAAATTCAAAAAGAGACAAATTATACCGGTTGCAATATGTGATACCGTTAAACGGTCTATTATAGAATCTTACCATATAAGTAACGATGAAGTAGAACTTGTTTATAATGGAGTCGATACTAAAGAATTTATTCCTTCACATAATAAAAGCAAGAAGTTTACTGTAGTTACTACTGGTAGACTATGTGATGTCAAAAATCAATCACTATTAATTGATTCTTTTAACGTATTTCATAAAAAGCATACTGATACTCATCTTCGGATAATTGGTTCTGGTGAATTATATAAAAAATTAAGAAGACAAGTTATTCAGTATGATTTGGAACAGAGTGTTACCTTTGAGGGAAATAAATCGAATATTGCACATTACTTACAATCGTCTGATGTTTATTGTTGTACATCTTTGGTTGAAGGACTGCCAATTTCAGTTCTTGAAGCGATGTCTTGTGGACTTCCGATTGTTACTACACCTGCAGGTGGAGTTGTTGACATCGTAAAAAATAAATTGAACGGGTTCATTACTAAATGGGATGCAAATGATATTGCTGAATTTTTAGAAACTATATATGTTGACAAGATACTAAAGAAAAAGCTGAGTATTGCTTCTAGGAATATTGCTGAAGGTTTAGATATAAAAAAATGCGCTGAACAATATGAACTTATATACGAGAAGTACTCTAAATAGAATTAATATATAGGTTAATTTATGATCGAAAAACTGCCATTTATAATTACAATAGACACTGAAGGGGATAGTCTTTGGGCAAAACCAAGAATAATTGAAACAAAAAACGTCATTGGATTATATCGTTTTCAGGAACTCTGCAATAGATATAAGTTTAAACCAGTATATCTAACAAATTATGAAATGGCGATAAGTGAAGAATTTGTAAAATTTGGTAAATATTATTCTTCTCGAGGTCAATGTGAAATTGGTATGCACTTACATGCGTGGAACTCTCCACCAGAGTTTGCACTTACAGATGACGATTATGAACAACAGCCATATTTATATGAGTATCCAAAAGAAATTATTGACTCTAAAGTGAGGTTCATGACTGAACTGCTAGGATCACAGTTCTCTACACAGATATTGTCTCATAGAGCTGGAAGATGGAGCATGAGCAAGGATTATTTCTCGATATTAGAAAAATATGGTTATCTTGTAGATTGCTCTGTAACCCCAGGCATCGATTGGAGCAGAGTCAAAGGAAAGCGAGATGGAAAAGGTGGAACAGATTATTTTAAGTGCGCACATTATCCATATGTAGTAAAGACAATCAGTAAGAATGGTATTCTAGAAGTTCCAATGACGATCGAGGGAATTCCTCGTATTAAATTATTGTCTGTAATTAATCCTATACGATATTATCTTCCAAAACATTTGTACAGGGTCCTATACAAAAACCAATGGTTACGACCTCGTTTAGGCAATATTGATCAAATGAAACAAGTAGTCAGGAACGCAATAAAATCAAGATGTATTCATCTAGAGTTTATGATTCATTCATCTGAGCTTTCTGAAGGTTTAAATCCAAACTTTAAGAATGAAGACGAAATTGAAAAACTGTACTTTGATTTAGAAGTATTGTTTTCGTATCTGTCTGATTACGTAGTTGGTATGACCTTGGTTGAGTTTCACCAAAAGTTTCAGGAGGTATATAAAAATGCCATCTGAAAGTAGAAAGAAATTTATAATACTTACTACAGTATTTTGGGTTCTATTTTCAATTCTTTTTAATTATTTTGGATATAAATCTAGTTTAGTTTTATCAATCGTAATAAGTATAATATATTTATTTATTAGGTCGGAAGAAAAATGGTTGTTTGTGTTATCAGCACTACCGTTTATGACGATATTTAAAGTTGGCCAATCCTTACCAAGCACTTCAGTTTTATTATATCTTGTACTAATAATAGATACGTTTCGTCACGGAATTCGGTTAAAATATAAGTTTTTTATTATTTTCTTAATCTGTCTAGCATTGCAATTATTCGTATCTTCTTATTATGAATCTGATATTATAAAATTAATAAGTATGTTTGTTAATTTTCTATTTATTAATCAATCATGTGAATTGCTTATTTCAACAAGAAGAAAAAGTCAATTCTATTACGATGCTACACTTATATATGTTTTGTCTGTAACAGTGATGTCTCTTGTATCACTATTGTATCCCGAGATGAATAAGAAAATTATTGATATCGATCATAATATATATTTGGATATCGGACTTGTTACTCGATATTCAGGTTTAGCTGGAGATCCGAACTATTATTCCCAACTCGTTATCATTTCGTTATCACTCGTATTCAGTATATTATTTTTTGAAAAAACAACGATCTTACAAAAAAATATTTTTATATTATGTTCATTAGTTTTGTTGTATTGTGGATTTTTGACATACTCAAAAAGTTATTATATTTCTATAGCTTTGCTTTTTACTTTGACATTGTTCTATTTCTATAAAAATAGCATCAAGAACAATGTACTAATGATATCATTAATTTGTATTTCTCCGATAGTGTTGTACGTTGGGTATTACATATTGATTAACTTGATTATACCAAAAATTAATCAGCGAGTAACCGAAACAGTAGATTTCACGAGTGGACGTCTTGGTATATGGAATGCTTATAAGGAAATGCTATTATCAAATATAATAATGTTATTTATTGGGTCCGGTGTTGATAATGCGAAAACTTTACTTTTACCATATTACGGTAAAGCTCAAGTAGCTCATAATGTTTTTATTGAGTTGATTGCAGATTATGGAATAATTGGTACAATTTTATTGTTCAATATGTTTAAAGATAGATTTGCAATCTTTGTAAGAAATACAGCAAATTACAAAGTCATATTCTTTATTATGTTTATTATTACAGCAATGTCACTGTCATTATCTTCTTACGATACTATTTGTTTTGTTATACCTTTGCTTTGTCTAATATCCGATGATTTACCAGGAGTTGTTGACGTATGATGACAGGTTTATTAACATTTAGCGATACAAATAACTTTGGGTCATTATTACAAACTTATGCTTTGTATAAAATAATATCTGAAAAATATTCGCCATGCGAAATCATTAACTACAGATGTAGTAGATTGTACGATCGTGAAATCCCAAAACAATTTTATCAATTGAGAAATATTAAAGATGTTTATAGATATCTAAGATATCATAAAAATCAACAAAAAAAATATAATAATCTGAAGCAGTTTTCAAAATTAAATATGAACATTTCTCCTGTTCTTACTATTAATGATGTTAATCAATACTGTCAGAAGTTCAATAAATTAGTTGTTGGGAGTGACATTGTATGGGGGTTAGATATAACAGGTGACGACTATACGTATTTTCTTGATTTTTCTGATATCTCAGAAAAATACGCATATGCGTCAAGTTTTGGGTCGGATTATATTGTTCATGATTATAGAAAAGGAAAAGTTGGAAATTTACTCACTAAGTTTAAACGAATAGCCGTTCGAGAAATTGAAGCATGCATGTGCGTTAAATCAATCTCAGGTATTGATGCAGAGTTAGTTCTTGATCCGACATTATTGTTAAATAAAGAAGATTGGCAAGATCATCTTTCGCCAAAATCAAGTATCTCACCTTACATATTAACATACTTTGAAGATGAAAACGGAGTTGTGAGAGAAACCGCATTAACGCTTTCAAGGAAAACAGGATTTCCAGTGTATAATATTACTAATGGAAAGTCTATGCATGGAGTTAATAATATTTCATTGTTTAAACTAGAAGATTTTATTTCATATATCTATAATTCTGAAATAATAGTTACATCTTCTTATCACGGAATGGCGTTTTCAATTAATTTTAATAAGCAATTCTATTATTTCAACAGATGCCATAAATCCCGCATGGATTCCTTAGCTGAAATTGCGGGGGTACAAAATCGAGAGTTATTAAAAGACAAAGACTTTGATGATAACATGATAGATTACTCATGCGTCAATGACCGTATTAATAAATGGCGTGGCTTGTCTTTTAAGTACTTGGATAAGGTTTTTGAAGTATGAATAAGACTGTAATTGATAAATGTGAATGCACTGCATGTGGTCTTTGTATCGACATCTGTAGTCGTAATTGTATCACGTTTCAAAAAGATGACACAGCGGCTGTCTATCCAATTATCGACGAATCAAAGTGTATTTCATGCCATATTTGTGAAAATGTATGTCCTTCAATAAATATTACCGAGAACGATTATTCGTTTCCGCGAAAACTTTTTGTAGCATGGAATCAAGATAATGATATAAGAAAAACATCTGCTTCTGGTGGAATTGCATCTGGGTTTTATCAATATTCTTTTGAAATGGGCGGTTATGTAACAGGTGTTACTTTCAATAATGATCAAGAATTGGTAATGTCACTATATGATAGGTCTACCTTTGATCAAGCGTGTCAAAATTCAAAATATGCATATTGTAAAACGGTTGAAGTTTTTCCCAAAACTATAGAAGTATTAAAAACAGGAACACCAGTTTTTTTTATAGGTCTTCCGTGCCAAGTTGCTGCAATGAAAATGTATGCTAACCTAAATAGATGTTCTAAATATTTGACAACTTGTGACATTATTTGTCATGGTGTTGCTCCGATAGACTATCTACATGAGCATATTGAGCATGTTATAGGAAACAGAAAGTTAATAGATAAAATTTTTTTTCGAGATCCAAAATATGGAACCGAAAATTTCGTCTTTTCACTTTATAGGAATGGAAAGGTTGTGTATAAAAAACGAGTAAAGAGTGAAGATGCATATCAGAATGGTTACCATTCAGCTCTAATATACAGAGAGAATTGCTATTCATGCAGATATGCTAGGCCTGAAAGGGTAGGTGATTTAACGATTGGAGATTTTTCTGGACTAGGATCTAAAACATCATATACAGGTGAAAGAATTAATGTATCGTCTGTAATGATTAATACAGACAAAGGTGAATCATTTTGGAAAAAGGCAAATAAATATTTTCATTACGAAGAGAGACCTCTTTCCGAAGCATTAGAGGTCGAAAAACAACTAATAAAACCATCCATAAAAACCGCGAAGCATGACCTTTTTGTTGAACTGTATCGAGCAAACAAAGGATTTGATAGATCTGTTGTATCAGTCATATCAGGTCAAATTATACGTGGTTTTCTATATGAATTAACATGTCTTGATTTTATAAAAAACTGTATACGACGTATTAAAAAATGGAATTTTGACAATTTGTTATGAATAAAGAAAAAGAACTCGTAAAAAATGCGGGAATAATTGCCATAGGTAAAATCAGTTCTCAAATAGCAACATTCCTACTTCTACCACTTTACATAAGTATTCTTTCCGCTTCAGAGTTTGGTATTGTAGATCTGATCCTGTCTTATATTCAACTTCTTCTTCCTATTGTAAATTTACAATTAGATCAGTCATTATTTCGTTTTTTAGTGAACAAAAGAAATGATATAAATGAGTGCTCAACAGTTATTTCAACAATTGTTTTTTTTTCTTTCGTTCAAGTACTCATATATGTTATTTTATTTTTGATATTACAATTATTTATTAGTAGTTCATTAAAATGGTTTTTCTTGTTAAACACAATTTGTTTGATATACTCTTCACTTATGGCGAATTGTGCCAGAGGACTTGGAAAGAACTTAAATTATTCTGTGCAAAGTTTTGTTGCAGTTTTATTTAATATATTATTTAACATCACATTTCTCGTTTTTTTAAAATTTGGTGTTAGTGGGATGCTTTTAGCTTCTGCTTTATCTTCTCTTTTTGCAGGCACCTATGGTCTGGTTTTCGTCAAACCATATTTATTTTTTTCTTTATCTTCTGTAAACACAAAAAAAATAAAAGAGTTTTATTCATTCTCAATCCCTTTAATACCAAATCAATTATCATGGTGGGTAATGAATGCATCGGATAAAACCGTAATTAATTTGTTTGTTTCACTAACGGCAAACGGGATTATTGCCGTTGCATCAAAATTTTCAAGTGCGTACATTCTTGTATTTAATTTATTTAATCTTGCTTGGACAGAGTCAGTCGTATTACATATTAACGATAATGATGGAAAAATATATTTAGAAAAAATTATAAACAAAGTTTTTTTACTTTTTTCTGCAGTTTGTTTTGGAATAATCAGTTTTATGCCATTTGTATTTAGATTGTTTGTACCAAACGTAGAGTACGCGGAAGTATACAATCTTATTCCAATATTTTTGGTTTCATCTCTATGTAATGTAGTTGTTGGTTTATATAGTGCGATATATGTAGCAAACAAAGACACGAAAGCCGTAGCAAGTACTAGTGGTATTGCTGCTGGGATTAACCTTTTAGTTGACTTATCTCTTGTTCGATTGATTGGGATATATGCAGCACCAATTTCAACTTTTACAGGATTTGCTGTGGCTATGGTATATCGCTATTTCCATTCTCGAAAGTATATTGATGTAAGAATCGAAAATAGAATACTATTTTTTACAATTCTCATAGGTTTTATAATCGTCTTTTTATATTATATAAATAACACAATGACAAATTTATTATCAGTTTTTTTGTGTGTTTCATACGCTATAACGATTTTATTTAGGTATTTTCAAAACTTTGCCATTATTAAATGATCATAAGATTTATTCTAGTGTTTTCGTGTAATTTTAAATCTTATTTTAAATCTAATCTCTAGTCGCCTTATATATTTTGAAGCTCTGTAAAATTCTTGCTAGTCAGAATTCAGCCGCTGTCATTACTCATCCTAAAACATCTTGTCAACATCAGAAGATTTTAATTTTTTTTAGTTGTCGAAATGTGTCTTCAAACAGTCGCGTCTAAGAAAACTTAAAAAGCACACTTAAACGTCTTGAACCAAGAGGATCAATCGTTATGCCAATCACCGAATCATTCAAAGACAAAACCCTCGTCATCACGGGCGGCACGGGGTCTTTCGGCTCAACCGTCCTCAAGAGATTCCTAACCTCTACCATCGGCGAGATCCGCATCTTCTCTCGCGACGAGAAGAAGCAGGATTGGATGCGCCATGTTTTGCAGGCGCAGTATCCGAAGTATGCGGGCAAGGTGAAGTTCTTCATCGGCGACGTGCGGAACGCAGACTCCGTTCGCGACGTGATGTTCGGCGCGAATTACGTATTCCACGCGGCGGCGCTCAAGGAGGTTCCTTCGTGCGAGTTCTTCCCGATGGAGGCGGTTCGGACGAACGTTATCGGGACGGACAACGTCATAACGGCGGCGGTCGAGAATAGGGTCGAACGGGTCGTATTCCTCAGTACGGACAAGGCGGCGTATCCGATCAACTCGATGGGGATGACGAAAGCGGTCGCGGAAAAGGTCGTGAGCGCCCGGGCGCAGGTCGCGTATGAGCGGACCGGCACGACGCTTTGCTGTACTCGCTATGGGAACGTCATGTGCAGTCGCGGGTCGGTCATCCCGCTCTTTATCGACCAGATCAAACGTAAGGCGCCGATCACCATAACGGACCCGAATATGACGCGGTTTCTCATGAACCTCGACGAGGCGGTCGATTTGGTCGCGTTTGCGTTTGAACATGCCGAGCCGGGCGATCTCTTTATTCAAAAAGCGGACGCCTCGACGATCGGGGATCTTGCCAAAGGCGTGATGAAGCTCTTTGGCGAGTCGGAAACGCGCGTTATCGGGACGCGTCATGGCGAGAAGCTCTATGAGACGCTCATGACGCGCGAGGAACGGCTGCGATCCGTCGATATGGGCCGCTATTTCCGTATCGCGCCCGACGGTCGGTCGCTGAACTACGATAAGTTCTACGTCGAAGGCAACGTCCTGACCGAAGGCGACGAGGCCTATACGAGTCATAATACGACGCGGCTCGACGTCGACGGCGTCGTCGCCAAAATCCTGACGACGGATTACGTCCAAGAAGAACTCGAAGGCCGACCCCACTTGGTAGAAGCCTAGCCGCCCGCGACGTCGCGGGGGACGATATCGCGCCAGAACGGGCGAGATAGTTCAAAGTTCGCCGGGCGCGAGATTCCAGGTCCGCGCTCGTTGGCCCGCCGAAGGCGGTTTTATTACGCGCCGGAACGCGTTGACTTGTTTACCGCTTCTCGGGCGCGTGATTCTAGGGCGACGCTCGTTGGCGTCGCCGTCTAGTTCTTATTAATACGGAAATAGGCGCCTGACCAGCGGGAAGGCTGGAGTCACGCGCGGCGGCGACCTCGCCGCTGAGGATCCGCGCTTCCGCGCGAGCGTGAAAACCCGCTCCCGTTGGTCGCTGGAGCTTTGACAGTCGCTAAACGGATACTGTAAATTACTTTGGCAACGGCAAGCGTCCCAGCGGGATTTTGAACGATCTTTTTAATCGTCGCTTAAGGAAATGCGAGATAGGTATTCTCCCACGGATAAAACGTTATTGGCGACTTCGATAAAAGAAAAGCGCGCGGCATACGGTTCTGAAACGCAGTAGTTTCGCCATAGACGTCTGAGATTGTCGTCCATAATAATCTCAGCGCAGATTGATTTATAGTCCGCCAATATGTCGAGAGACCCTCGTTTCCGAGCGGTGTTCTCGACCGCCAACTTAAAACTAATCGGATTGTTTTCGCTGGCGTAACGTTTGAAAAGAACATATAGATCGTAAAAATCTCTTGACCTTGTATTGCCGATATTTCTTCTAAGAATTGTTTCATACTTTTCGGCCAGAATCGTTTCGATGGCGTACGCCAAAATATCAATTTTAACTTCGTCAAAAAAAGATGAAAATGAATAGTTAATCGCGCTGGGGATAATTCTGTCGCCCGTCGTAACGTCAATTTTCATTCTATTGCAAATTTTTCCATATTCAGCGATAATGTGGACGCGAAAATTATCATACTCGTCGTCTTCTCGAATCGGTTCCATGCAATCATATCGAAAGACAATTCCGTCGCCGACGTCGATTGAAAGGATCTCTTTAAAAGTTCTTTCTAACATGTCTTTATCGACCGTTATTCCGCAGACGGAGGCGTCCATATCCATCGTCGTTCTTTCTGAAACGCCTATCATTGACGAAATGAGAAGTCCTCCTTTCAGAATGAAATTCTTCCTATAAGGGGAGACGGACAATCGTTCAAGGAGTCGTTCGAACATGTACCTCTGCAAAACTTCTTGAGCGGATATGTTATTTTGCCTCGAAATATTGCGAATGGCGCCTTTTAATTGTTCTGGAGTCTTCACGATTTTTGCCCTTATCGCGTTAAAATTTCCATGTAGTCTCTTACCAATCTCTCGACGTTAAACGCTTTCGCATATCGGAGCAATTTGATATTGTCGCTTTTCCCGTCGGTAAAATACGCTCGCAACGTCTTAAGGTAAAGTTGGCTGTCGACAGTCTCTTTGCGCCGAACGAGGTCGACGACGCAACGTTCCCGGTCGTAAAGTCGAACGGCGTTTCCATAGGGAGTCGTCGTTTCCGCGACGCCGATCGACCATTTCTCCGCTGAAACGTAATGAAATCTAACTCTCTCGTTCCGTTTCTTAATTCGACTTGCGTTGAAGCCTTGTGGAACCGTAACGTCCCAGATATGCGGGATTCGATCTGATATTCCCCAAAGATATAATGCGGAACCGTAGGAAAAAATAAGCTTGACGCTACGACTCTGAAAGATTTGCCATTCGTCCGGAAACTCCCCAGCGTCGTAGTAGACCCCGCGACCCTCTTTCGAAAGAATCCCCAAACTGACAAACTCGGCTATCGCCGCCCTGCCGATTCCCGCCGCCTCTATCTGCGAGGTCGTCAGTAGCCCCCCGTTTTGCTTCGCCAGTTTCCTTATAATTGCCAACCTCTGATCTCGAATTGCCGACGTCATCTCATAACCTCGCCCAAAAGCATACAAACGTTCTTTAAATTATATTAACTACAGCACGTTTGTAAAGACCAGCGCTCGGGCAACCGCTACCGCGCCAGCGTACGAACACTGGCCCCTGGCGGCGACCTCGCCGCGGAGGGTATCGCGCCGGAACGGGCGAGATAATTCAAAGTCCGCCGGACGCGGGATTCCAGGGCGACGCTTGTTGGCCCGCCGAAGGCGGGTTTATACCGCGCCTGAACGTGCCGGCTTATTCATAGTTTTTGGGGCGCGTGATTCTAGGTCCGCGCTCGTTGGCGCGGACGTCTGGGGCAAGTTAATTCGGACCCTGGCGCCTTTGCGTTGGAATTCTTATCTTGCGGAGACAAGTCAAGCCTTGAATTTTAGGGGTCCTTCGGTTACAATGCTCTCGGGATAGGCGGGGACGTCCGACTGTCGTGATATAAGCTGGAATAGAGGCGTATTCATGGCAACTTCAACGATTGTAGAGAAGATTCGTGTGAACAATCCAAAAGTTATCGAAGAGTATGCGGCGACCATGGAGGCTTCTGCAAATACTCCGATAGAAGCAAGAAAAACGGCTGTGGCAAAACAGGCGACCGATCCTGCTGAACTTAAGCAGATTATGATGCGCGGCGTCGCGAAGTGGGGCAAGAAGTGACCGTCTGCGTATCAAACATTCGGGATATGATTTCTTCAGGGCAGGAGGATTTGGTCAGGGCGTATATTGACACATTCTCCTGCTCGATTACTAATGAGGATGGAACGATATCGTCGTTGAATCCAGACATTGAGCATTTCCTAGAGGTCAACTCGATTCAGTTTGCAAAGATGAAAACGGCAAAATGATTGTCGTATCCGACGCCACGCCTCTCATTTCTCTGATGAAGGCGTCGGCGACGTCGCCGCTGACGATTCGCACTACCGCGCGCGCGTAAAATTACCGCTCCCGTTGGTCGCTTTCCAAACACATAACGCTACGTTAAAAGCAAGCTCCGCAACGCGGAGCGAAAATATACGCATGTGCGGAAGCACATAACAAAACCCGCCTTCGGCAATTAAAGGAACCTTTTTATGGCGTCTTGGCAAGAGAACGGAAAGATCAAACTGATGATTATCGTCGGGACGAGGCCGGAGATTATTCGGCTCGCCGCCGTTATTAAGAAGGCGCGGAAGTATTTCGATACGATTCTGGTCCATACCGGTCAGAATTACGACTATACGCTCAACGGCGTCTTCTTTAAAGATCTCGGACTCGCCGATCCGGAACTGTATCTGGACGCGGTCGGCGCCGACCTCGGCGAAACGATGGGCAATATTATCGCGGCGAGCTATAAGGCGATGGTCGAACTCAAGCCCGACGCCGTCCTCGTCCTCGGCGATACGAACAGTTGTCTCTCCGTGATCGGCGCGAAACGGCTCCATATCCCGATCTTCCATATGGAGGCGGGCAACCGCTGCAAAGACGAATGTCTGCCGGAAGAGACGAACCGCCGCATCGTCGATATCATTAGCGACGTGAACCTCGCATACTCCGAACATGCGCGACGGTACCTCGCCGACTGCGGGCTGCCCAAAGAACGCACCTACGTGACCGGCTCGCCGATGGCCGAGGTGCTGACGGAAAATCTGCCGTCGATCGAAGCGTCTGACGTTCACGCTCGGCTCGGACTGGCGAAGGGAAAATACATCCTCCTCTCCGCGCACCGTGAAGAGAATATCGATACGGAGAAGAACTTCACGTCGCTCTTTACGGCGATCAATAAGATGGCGGAGAAGTACGACATGCCGATCCTCTACTCCTGCCATCCTCGGAGTCGCAAACGCCTCGAAGCGTCCGGCTTCAAGCTCGATTCCCGCGTCATTCAGCATGAGCCGCTCGGGTTCCACGATTACAACTGTCTCCAGATGAACGCGTTCTGCGTCGTCTCCGACTCCGGGACGCTGCCCGAAGAAAGCTCGTTCTTCACGAGTATCGGCCGCCCGATCCCTGCGGTCTGCATCCGCACCTCGACGGAACGCCCCGAGGCGCTCGACAAGGGCTGCTTCGTCCTCTCCGGAATCGATACGAAAGGGCTCCTCCAGGCGGTCGATCTCGCGGTCGAAATGGTCAAGAATGAAAAGAACGGCGGCGCGATTCCGGTCCCCGATTACGTCGACGTCAACGTGTCCGACAAGGTCGTGAAGATTATCCAGAGCTATGTCGGGGTCGTCAATAAGATGGTATGGAGAAAAGACGCATGAAAATCCTAGTCACGGGCGCCGCCGGATTCGTCGGACGCAACCTCGTCGAAAACCTCAAGAATATCCGCGACGGTAAGAATAGAACGAGACCGAATCTCGTCGTCGACGAAATCTTCGAATATGACGTCAACAACACGCTCGAGGAACTCGACGAAATGGCGGCGAAAGCGGATTTTGTCTTTAATCTCGCGGGCGTCAACCGTCCGAAGGACCCGAAGGAGTTTCGCGAGGGGAATTTCGGATTCGCGAGCGAGCTTCTCAACGCGCTCAAACGTCATGGCTCGTCGGCGCCGGTTATGCTCTCGTCGTCGATCCAGGCGACGCTCGCCGGACGGTTCGGAACGTCTGAATATGGTCTGAGCAAACGCGACGGGGAAGAGCTGTTCTTCCGCTATGCCGAAGAAACGGGCGCGAAGGTCTTCGTCTATCGCTTTCCGAATCTCGTCGGGAAATGGGTTCGCCCGAACTACAACTCCGCCGTCGGCACGTTCTGCAATAATATCGCGAACGACCTGCCGATTACGGTCAACGATCCTTCCGTCGAACTGGAACTGCTCTTTATCGACGATCTGATCGAAGAGATGTTCGACGCGCTCGAAGGCCGACCGCATCGCGCGGAATATCCCAAGCCCGGCGAAACCGTCGACGGCGTCGGCTACGACGGTCTGACCCCGAGAGCGACGGAAAACGGACGGTATTGCTACGTCCCGACGACCCACAAAGCGACCCTCGGCCGGATCGTCGAGTTGCTCCATGAATTTCACGATCAGCCGCGCAATCTCGTGATGCCGTCGATCCCGAACGGAAGCTTCGAAAAGAAGCTCTATTCGATGTACCTCAGCTATCTGCCGAAGGAGAAGGTCGCGTTCGATCTCAAAATGAACTGCGACGATAGAGGGTCCTTCACCGAACTCCTCAAGACCGCGGATCACGGTCAGTTTTCCGTCAATATTTCAAAGCCCGGCGTTACGAAAGGCCAGCATTGGCATAACTCCAAATGGGAGTTCTTTATCGTCGTTTCAGGTCACGGGCTGATCCAAGAGCGTAAGATCGGCTCCGACGAAATCCTCGAATTTGAAGTCTCCGGCGATCGGATCCAGGCGGTCCATATGCTGCCCGGCTATACGCATAATATCATCAATCTCTCGGAAACCGAAAATCTCGTAACCCTCATGTGGGCAAACGAACAATTCGACCCGCAACGCCCCGACACCTTCTTCGAACCCGTGCGCCCGTGACGTCACGGGGGGACGATAACGCGGCGGCGACCTCGCCGCTGAGGATTCGCGCTTCCGCGGCAACGTACGGACGTTGCATCCCAGTATTCGCATCATGGCGCGTGATAACGCTTAAGCGCGAACTGGCGAAAACTCTAGGTCGCCGCTCGTTGGCGTCGCCGTCTGGTTCATATCAATCCGGAAATGGGCGCCTGACCAGCGGGAAGGCTGGAGTTTCGCGGCGGCGACCTCGCCGCTGAGGATCCGCGCTTCCGCGCGTGCGTAAAAACCCGCTCCCGTTGGTCGCTAGCCGAAGGCGGTTTTATTACGCGCCCGCGCCACTGCGATATTGGGATCCAACGCCCTAGCGTTGGGATTTCCAGAGACCGTGGAGGTTGCAATATTCGTAGGCGGCGACGAGTTTTTCGCCTTGCGCGAGCGAGAACTCGGCTTTGGGCAGATCGCCCGGGTCGAGCTTTTTGCG